>Ga0316206_1002232_pt1 | contig 13684 bp, 17 predicted proteins | sample 6monthpyrite_MG_FD_204942 | JGI IMG/M metagenome (GOLD analysis project Ga0316206, IMG submission 204942) | Microbial mat bacterial communities from mineral coupon in-situ incubated in ocean water Damariscotta River, Maine, United States -... | ecosystem: Environmental > Aquatic > Marine >...
AAACAGAGCGCAGTGATGACCCATGCTGACAATTTTCTTTTACTCTTTCCTGCTCGGGGTCAAGTGACAAGATTGTCAACCATGTAATGGTTACAAAACCGTCAAATGTGTATTGATACTACACCTAATTGCTTTAAGGCATGGTTTCTACCGAAATTTGCCATAGTCATTTTTAAGATATTTTGTTGGGTGTATTCTCCATTAAAAAATAGGATGGCAAAAAAATCACAAGCGTCCTGCTTAAGGGATATCTCTAAGCGTTGCACGTCTTTATTACCATACTGATTTTTATAAAAATTATAATAAGTTTTTGTGAGTTCCCCTTTTCGATAACGATCTTCTAACGCCATATTGCGGTTATAACTCATGATGGTGTAGCGACTGGTTTTGATGGTAAACCCTGTGGCGAGATTGGAAAAATCATTATTATATTGATTAAAAGTAGGTTGTCCGCGCAAGGCCCAAGTGAGTTTATTCTCCTTAATGAGAAAATTGGGAAAATAATCAAAGGGGTATTTTGCATGGAATATATCTTGTCTGATATCCACTCTAGAAATCTTAAAAAAGACTCCAAAATTATCTGCAAAAAATCTAATTAAATCTCGTGCTGTTTCATAGGAATTGTGCCGAATAAAAAAATGCCCTGTAAATTCTAATGAGAGGCTTGGCCGCTTGCTTATTTTTCTATTATTCATAGGAAAATTTGAAAAAAAAGCTTTCATTCCCATGTCTTTATTTTCGTAATAAACCCAATCGTTTCCGGATTTTTCTTCTTTGTATCCGGTATTCTCTAAGAAGGCCTTAACTTTTTCTCTGTCTTTGGCATTAGTAGCATCGAATTTTCTTAAATCCCCTATTGCTTTTAAATAATCTAATTCTAAATCTGTTCTCGCTAGTTGAGTATCCATAAAATTCCCTTTTTAAAGAAGTAGGGCATTATGCCCTACTATGTTTAGTGAGTAGCGGTTGCGGCCTTCATTGCCTTTCTTTTTGAAGGAGGAATGACCCCGTCAAAAGCATAAATATCGCCAATTGCTGCCTTCATATCTACAGATCGCAAAATAGTATAAAAACTTTTGACACTGATAAATGTTCCACTACCCTCGCCCATATTCGTCACCTTTAATTCCACTACATGATCGCCAAGAGTTAGCTCTTCGATGCTCTTATAAGTACCCACCGCTACAGTCTCAATATTATGTTTCTCATTGAAAACTTTTTCTTCAATGTCGATGGCCCAAAGAGTATTACCATCTCGATCCATCGCTTGCCGGTTGGAATCTCTTTCCATTTTGGGTTCACAAGATAAAACTTTAACTTTTGCAAAAATTCGCTGTAAATTTTTCATAACTTCTCCTTTGCCCGTTATTGGGTCTTTTGATATTGGTGTTCGATCGCAACTCCCCCATTAAAATAGAGAGTGCGTCCGTCCTTGGTTTTTATAGATTGTGGTGCGATATTGTGTCTTATAATTTTTTGCTTATCAATTTTCTCTCTTAACTCTTTTGGCAAATTTTTAATGGCCGGAATGTCAATTTCATCAATCTTTTGAATTGAAAGGTCACTTAGTTCTAGCCCATTAGAGTCTTGGTTCAACATTTCTTGCTTAGGAGTATAGACTTTTTTATTAAACTCAAGTGGGACATATTCTTTGTTGGCCGGATCATTCTTATAAAGACCTTTGCCTAAGTAATAACCGGTTAGGCCACAAAGAGTAGAGCCTGCTCCAAGACCTATTAACTTATTAAAGTTGTCGCTTTCTTTATCTGGACTAAGTTCTTTACCAAGATATATGCCCAATGTTCCACATATCAATGCGCCGGAGATTGCCCCATAGGTTTTACTTTTAGTGAGAGTGGAACAACTTTGACTTAAAAAAATTACCAAAAGAAGAATCTTCATAATTCAAACCCCTTTTTAAAGAGGAGAACCACTGGAGAATTTGGTGCTAAGGTTATGATCGCCTCGGAGGTTTTAAATTCATCTTTCATGAGGTCTGTTGCGACTCTTCCCGTATTTTGCAAGCCTTGATTGATTTTATTTCGAGCGGTGTTTTGTACAATATTCCCTATGATGGTAGGGGTTGAGCTTTGAGATATGGCCAAGGCCCCTTGTGCCATTTCTGAGATGAGTATTCCTGTCATATATTTTTCTTTATCGTCGGAAATCTCACCAATAACACAGCTTGAGCCATCTTTATTATTAAGCTCCGCCTCGATATCGTGGCCAACACCATTAATAATGATTCGTGTGCACTCACCGCAAATACGCTTGTATTTTGCATAGACTTTGCAAATAATTTTGGCATCGTCGGGTAGATCGACGCCTTTTAGATTACTTAAAACAGTGGTTTTAATCGTGCTGGTTGCCATAATCGCCAGAGTAGTTTCGGCACCAATATAATCGGCCTCTGCAATTAAAGATGCTTTCATCATGATGGGCCGTTTTCTTCTTATCCTGGCATACTCTCGATACGCTTCTAATTTTTTATTGACCGTGGAAAGTTCCTTTACCAAATCGCTTTTTTTGGTGGGATTACTTTTAATAAGTGACTTTGATTTTAATTGGATGCGTTTTATTTCAGCAAAGGTAAGAGTTTCATTCGCCAGACAATTAAAGGTACAGAGTAAAATGGCCAAAGCTTTCATTTGTATTGCCTTTTCCCATCTATATAAATCGGTGGGCCTTTTGGCAGCTCAAAACGAGCTCCAGGGTTAACCATTTGAGAATTAACCATGATGGATTTTTTTGAACCATTTAATAGCTGTGCGTATGCGGCGCCCTCTTGAATAATAACTCCTTTGATGTTTTTTACGTCTTTTAATAAGTTCGTTTTTTTTCCATCCTTTATTTGGATAATTGAATGGGGTTTATCACCAGTTTTAATTAAAAAAGAATACAGTTTTCCGGATTCAGTAGTGACGCTTAAATTTGTGTTTAAAGAGACACCTTTTGCTTTCAAAAATAAGGTATGTATTCTATTGGGGTTTTTAGATTTTTTTACAAAGAACTCTCGACTATCCATTCCGCTATGAAAATCAATAATGCGCTCTTCAAAAATTAATGTCGTCATAAAATAATCACTCACAACGATGGGTGCGAATGAATTTAAAAACATATAAAATATTATAGGGGCCGACATTATAGATAATCCTTAATCTCTGAATAAGTGGGTTTTTCTGCCTTGATACTGGTTACTCGATAAATCAATTGCCCATCTTTGCTGACGATAGCTTGAAAAGCAGAAAACCCTTTTGCTCTTTTGACCACGACTCGGCAAATATCTCGGCCCTCCATTTTAAAATAAAATTTCTCCACATCCTTTATTTTGAGATTAGAATTCTCAATATAGGTGACAACATCTGGGTGAAAATAATAATTTGAAAATGTTCCCTCTTGCCAAGAATTAAAAGCTTCGCGACAAATAACTTCTCTAAGCTCTTTGCTGGCCAATTTATCTTTTTTCCCATTAATAACGATTAAGTTCACTGTCTCTTTACTTGGCCCTGAAATAAAAATCATAAACAGCAGGAGGCTATTTAATAAAACAAGGAAGTGGATATTCTCTTTAATCTTTTCAATCATTCTTTTTCCCTCGGTCTATTGCACCGGTGATTTTGTTGGCGATGATAAGACTTTCTAATAATTCTTTTTTATTGGGTTTGGGGGGTTCTTTAAGCAGTTGATTGGCAATAAAAATTGATTTTTCCTTCATAGATAAATGTTCGGAAGATGCTGGTAGGCCTAGATTCTGTTTTCCACGCGTATAAAGCTCTTTACTTAGGCCTTTCGTTGCCTCTTTTGCTGCTTTTATATGATTAATGGGATTTATAGCGCCGGTCACACCTTTTTGATTTGCGATGTTTTTAAAGGCGCTTTCATAACGCCCTTTGAGTAAATTTGATCTCTTAAAATTGCCCTCATTATTGGCAATATTCCCGACTGAAGAATTCAAAGAAGTTTGCAAATTACTTTTTACACCTTTCATACCTACAGCTAATGGCCTCGACGCCATATACATTGCCGCGCCTGCAACCGGATTAAGAGCATTAAGACCTAAACTTCCTGCTTTAATCGCCTTTGATAGAACTTCGCTACCTCCTGATTTTGAGGCATTCATGCCAATACCAATCGCCTTATAAGCAATCCCAGCACTCAGCATATTACTCATGCCACCGGCCCAGCCTTCAAAACCCTCACCGCTTACTAATGAATGGCCAATTTTTAATGAACCAAGCAATAACAGACACAACACGAAAAATTTAACCATATCGGATAAATTATTAATAAACCCATTTCCTCCAACGTTGATAACTAAAACTACATTTAGAAAAGTCAGAACCAGCGCGACTATAATGGCAGTCAAAATCAAATAAAGCGTTGATTGTACGAATATATTTAAATATTTTGCACAGGGTGGAAGAATGGATAAAGTGGCAAATATTCCCAAGAAAAAATATGTTCCATAATAACAAGCTGAATAAAATAATTTTAAAATAAGCACACAAAGCATAATGAGAAACAAAGCGCCTTTGTCGACGATATCAAATTTTTGAGAATCAAAAAAAGACCCAATAATTGAAACAAAATCACTTTTATCAAGGCGCTCTTCTACTTTGCTGATGTGTTTTACCCAATGGGATACTATTCCGGTTTTTTGATCTTTTAATAGTGAATTTCCGACTTTAAGACCAAAGCCCGCGACGTCTTTATAGTAGATAGGGATTGTGATCAATAGAGTTTGCGAGATGATAAAACCCTTTAGAACACCGAGAGGGTCGGGTCTTGCGCTTAATATGGTGAAAATTAGCGCCATAATGAAAAGTGGAATAAGACTTAATTGGCAAAGACGTAAAATTGCATCTCCATATTTATAAAATGTAGGAACGTCAAAAAGTAAAAAAAACTCTAAAATATTAGTCATTTTTTGTGCTTCCTGGATGGAGGTAGAATCCCTTTCTCCAAAGAGCCAAGTTTTTGTCTCTTCTCTAATTCTTGTTTTATCCTGCGGGTTTCAATCTCTTGCAATAGACCTGTTTGCTTTCCTATTAAATTGGTCAAGACAGAAATTTTCTTATTCAGAAGATTAGTTTCTAGCAATAAATCTTTTGTGTTTTTTGCGGTTTCTACTTGTGCCATTTGAGGCGATAATTTTGCCTTCGTCTCAACGGCATATTTCAGTCCTCTTTTTTTTGATTTCTTTTCTTCTTTATGGGCATTTTCAATTTTTTTCTCGGTATCCTTACTTTTATTAAACTCAATCAGGAGTTTTCTTTGTAAAAACTTTGTTTCATCCTTTAGTTGCGCCAATACAAAGTTGAAATCGTCAATATTTTCTATTTCTGACTGACTAAGCTCTTTCATATCTTCAAGCCATACTGCCGTCCTGTCTGCTTTCCAAATTCCCTGGTCTACGGTTGAATAGATTTCTTCAAATGTTTTTCCAAATTCTCTTTGTTCCGTTAAAATTTTATTTAACTCCCGTACAGAACTTAAGGTGTTCGAGGCGATTTGAATAAGCGCAATATCATCAGAGACAAAGGCATAAAGATTGAGAGGAACAAGAATTAAAAATAATTTAAAGCGCATATTTATCCCTCACCCAAAGGTTAATTGCTTCATCAACGGTAAATAGCTCTAGTTTCTCTCTGATATATTTAAGCATTTGGTCTGATTCAACGTTTCCCGACTTAAAGACTTCTAGCTCTTTCAAGGTAGGGTAATAGCGCATGATTTTTCTATGAATATCCGATTTATAATAGAACTCCGAATACTCCCCTTTCACAGTATGCAAGGACTTGATATTTATTTGGTCAAATGAATCAATACCTTTTTCAGTCTCAATTTGTTGTTTGAAAAACATCTTATGAAAAGAATTATCAGCAACAATTTCACCAAAATAATTTGAAACCAGGTCCTTGTATTTTTGAGTGATGGTAATTAAAGACGCATTTTGTACGCGCATCTCTCTGACTCTTTCTTCTAAAAAAGTTGGATCGTGCTTAAAAACTCTATGCGCTTCATCTATGACCAGGTTATAGGGCGCATTGAGCCTTTTGACATATTCAAAGGCAAAACTTAATAAAAAGGGAATAGATTCGTTAGTAAATGATTCTAGTTCAATATAGGTAAAATCTTTAAGCTCAATTAATTTATCCGATATTTTGTCCACGACATCTTCAAAATAATACTCTAAATCAGGAAACCCCTTTGGTTTAATTTTTTCCAATGCCTTAAAAAAGTTTTTACACTCATATGCCTCAGTCTCTCTAATCGCTCTTAGAAGCTGACCTTCCCATAGAGCTGTCCGCTCATTTTTTGGTATTTTGGAGAGGATCATATTTCTTAAATATATTGGATCATGAAAAATCATTGGGTTTATGGAACTATCGATAATATGAGCATTCTCCAGCAATGCAAACTTTCTATAATCATGTTTGGGATCAATGATAAAACATTTGCGCTTTTGCTTAAGCTCATTGCTGAGGATTTTTTGCACCAGAACTGTTTTGCCACTTCCCGACACTCCGATAAAAATTGCAGAATTATTATCGCCATCTCTAAGATCAAATTTCAATTCACTATTGCTTCTAGAGTGAAATACGACTCCTGTTGGCATCAAGACATCCTGATGTGTGGGCAGCAAGTTTGCAATTAGGGACGTATGAAACAAAAGTGGTTTTTGAAAAGTAGGTTTCAATCCAGGAAAAAAACTTTTAAAAACATTATTGATCGAGGCAGTCTCTATTTTTGGAGATAGCCCCTCAGTATTTAATTCATCAACCAAAAGCTCGGTATGCTCCTGCAACTCCCCTTCTGTTTTTGCCCTAATGACAAAAAAGACATCTGACCTAAAGAGTTCCTCGTCTCGGGTAATAATCTTCCTTAACATTTCTTCATTTTCTTTATAGGTTTCAATGCCCTCAATATCAGAGAGCGCGCTATACAATGAAGTATGACTCAATTTCCTGGCATCATTAACCATCATTTTTGAAAAGAGAGTTCTCACTTTTTTAAAAGTTATAAAAAAGTCACCAAATTTTTGTAGCCCATTGATATCTATTTGATGGTCGTCTTTCAGACCGATTGAGATAAAACGAAAGTATATTCCATTGAATTTACAATAATCATCTCTAAGAACAGGATCAGAAAAGACATTTTCCCCCATAGTAAAGGGTGCAAGTCCTTTTAAAAATGGTTTAGAGGCAAAATATGGCAGCCGCATTTTAGAGGAACTTGCATCCAAATAGATCTTGCGATCCAAATAATAAATTTTAAGCAATTCTGTGACTTTTAACTGGTTCAGCTCTCTTTTTATTTGTTCTAGACTTCCAAGGATCTCATGGGGCATCAATTGCTCTAAATCTTGAGAAGTAAGCTCAAAAAGAAATCGCTCAGATTTATTCCCATCAATATATTTGTTTTTTACAATATTTGTAATCACTGGATATCAATCCTTTGCCACTTAAGATGAGTCTTTTTCTCCATAGAGTTTTGAATATATCGTGGCTCAAGAAAATTACTTTTTAAAACCAACAATCCAAGCGCCACTAAAAACAATAAAAACGAAACCAATGGATAAAAATCGAAATAGTTCCCAATAGCTGGGACACAAGAAATTAAGACCATCTCTTTTAATGTAATGCCGATCTTCAATTTATTTTGCGCTAATGACTTAGAAAACCTTTGTGGTGAAATCATTATTTACCCACCAATGAAGTCAGGCTAAATGCCGCGACTGCCAAGACTGCACCAATGATTAAATTTTCAGCTCGCTCTTTTGCCTCTGATTTTCCGCGACTATACATAAAGGCAATCACCATCACAGAAACCGGCACAGCATAGAAAAAAATCATCTGTAAGTTCTTACCCAGGGTTCTTAGAACTTGCTGAATCTCCTTTGTATAAGCATTATTTGAAATAAGAGTTAGTACTAAAAAAATATATATTTTAAAAATATTATTCAATAGAAACATCACCTTTGACCTCCATGATTAACAAAATAATAATTATCTCTTGGCGCCAATTCTTTTTAATGAAATTGTCGAAATGATTTGATCTAAAGTTTGTGATGTTGTTCGTTGCCCGTCAGAAGGCGGTCTAAATCGAGTTGTTTTGCAGCCAACATGCCCTTCATATCCATGAGCAAAACTTCTCTTTTTTTCAATTTCTTCAAAAATGCTAAGCGTTCTCCCCTTGTCTAGAATTTCCCGAGTAATATGAATAGTACCTATGATATTTTTCCCACCGCTATAGCTCCTATATTTTGAAAATTTATCCAACGAGAATTTCTCATTACCCAGTCGAACAAAATAATTTTTAAGTTGATCTTTTAAGACAATCTCACTATGAAATTTATAACCCCCAATGCTTGACGTATATACTTTACACCAACCAAGCAGGGTTACAGTACGACACACAGATCTTCGCTCACCCTCACACACCCTATGACTCTCTTCCACCTGCGTAGGACGAAGCACCGTATTTATCCCCCTAATATTTCTTCTCGCTTTAAGCTCAAACTCAACAATATCCCCTTCACGCAAATTCTTAACCTGAGCAAGTTCTTGAAACTCAAAATCATTTGCAAATGCCACCTCTTCTTTTTTAGCTGAAAAGATACCCAATCCAAATGCCACCCCAACCACATACATCTGCCCTGCGACCATCTGATTATTAACTGAACTCGCGCCGAAAAATTTAACAAGATGACCATCTAAAAAATCAATCGTAGGATTTCTAATATCGTCGGGCATACTCACGGTAGTACTCATATCCCCTACCCTCGTGACTTCTCCAGCATCGTTAAACTCAATATTATAACCAAGCTCATTTAACCCAGCCAAAATAGATCTATCTGGAACAACAAAATGCCTATTAGTACCCTCTGGAGTGGAAACAATAATGGTGGCAAGTTTAGCTTGCAGACCTTGCACAAAATCAAGGTAGTTTAATTTTTTACCAAAACGCGAAAAATTAAAATTCTCTAACTGAAAAGCAATATCCGCCCTAGCGCCTAAATTTTCACGAATCAGCTTAGGATCACCTTCAAAGGAATGAGTCTGATAAAAATCAACCGTCTCAAGTTCCTCTAGACCTTTTGTATTAATTCTTAAATTTGATGTGAGATCATTTCTTATAATATGAGAAAACACTTCCGAATAGAGACCATCTACGGTTGCAAAGTCTCCCCTTGCTTTAATCGCCTCGATATAGTCCACATACTTTAGCCCAACTAAATTTAACTTATACTTTAGCTGGAACACCCCAGAATACGGGACCAACTCTTTTTCTTTATTCGTGATGATTTCTTTTTTTATATCTAAATATTCATCCTCATCCCAAGGAGAAAAAATAATCGAGCGCCAAGATTCCTCATTATTAATTGCACTCAAATCAACCGGATTTTGCGCAATATCTTCCCGCATCGCCTCTAAAATAATTTTTCTAACACGAGAATTTTTTGGCTTTAGATTTAGCTTCTCAAGAGCAATTTCGGCCTCAGCACCAAGCTGATCAACCACCACGCGATAAGATGTTTTTGCTTTTTTTAAAATACTAGTAAAGACCTCCGGAATATCGGCAACCTTTGGCCGTAAATCCAGCGCATCGGGAATAAAGTCAAAATCGGAGTCAACGATCGCTCTAGGACCTCCGCCAGCACCACCCGGACCTTTTTCTTTCACCGAACAAGAACTTCCGAAAATTAATGTCAAAAATAACGCAACAGCTAGCAAACGATTCATATAAACTCCCTTTTTTACAATGAGCATCACAAAGCACTTGCCTAAATCTTTTTTTGAAATTAAAAGAAGGTTAAGCAATGGCAGCAATGTCCATCTGTTTGTATTTTGGCCCTCAAGGAAAGTTTTTGCGGACAGGCCTTGAGAGCCATTTTTTATATTATTTAAACTATTAATTTTAACTGTGAAAGACGTCCCAACTCCCTCTTCTCTCTAGGACCACCTCCACCTCCACTTCCAGACCCCGACCTCTCTAGCATGACCAAAGAACTTAACTCAAAAAAAAAGATTGAATTCTTCATAAGACCGGATGCCATAAAAACTATCAAGCAACAAAAGACAAAACTATTTTTTAAAATATTCATCAATACCTCAAAATAAAATTATGAGATAAAACTAGTCTCTTTTTAACAAGCAAATCAAACTTTGGCAGAAAATTAGAGAATTTTGTCTGACAAAACCTTGAAAACTTGACAGACTACAGATAGTTGTCCATTTTAACTATTATGACAAAGCAAAGCGAGATAAATGAGACTATGAATAAAACTTCTAACAACACTGAAGCTTTAATAAAACACCAAGTTGCTAATGACCTAGAGACCTATTTAGCTGACTTCCCAAAAGTATCTTTAGGCTTAAATGAAATTACCCACAAATCTGGTTTGTCAGGGAGATCTTTAGCTAGATACTTAAAACAACAATCGACACCACAAGCAACAGGACTGATTAAGCTCTATAAAGTTCTCACAGATTCCGACACTGACTCTGATTTAAAAATAAGACTCCCCTCCATTATCTTAAGTAGAATCGCTCCATTTCTTAGTGATAATGAGGTTCTTGCTTCTGGAAAAGTATTCTCAATCTCAACAAATAAAGAGTTTTTATCTAATAAAGCCTTTCGATATATTTACATGTCTACAGCTTGCTACTTTCTAACGAAGGAAAGAATAGGCTTCCTTTTTGGACAATCTGGAGAAATCACCCTTACCCAGATGATTGAAAATGACATAGTAAAAATTGAAAAAAATGGACGCATTGTTTCTGGCAATAAAAGATTAATTCTTGATGCTGATGCATTTCAATTAATGGCAGTTGAATTAATTCAAAATCATTTTCATCCTAAACGAACAGGCTCACTGGGTGAAAATATTTATAGATACCATATTGAATCAGTAGATCTTGATACTTATAATGAATTATTAAAAATCGATCAAGACTCTTCAAGAGCAAAAATTGAATTATTGAAGCAGAAAGGAAAATCTGGCGATATTCCATATTGGTCAATTGATGTCGCTGATAACTTCTTACAAACACCTCTTTATCCAGATACTGACATGGGAGTATTACAATGAAAACAATTGCCTTTTCATTGTACCTATTCTTTTTTACTTCTCTAATCGCTGGGGAAGTCGGCGGCGGCGGCGGCCCAAGAGGTCTAACAATCACTCCAGATGATCAAATAATAAAATTTAATTCTTTTATCAAAATAAAGGATAACCTTAACAATGCTTTCACAGAGGCTAAAAGAATAATTACTACACCATTAACTAACCAAATTTCTTTAGCAGCAATTAAAAAAAGTGCAATTGATGAAATCTATTCAACGGATGGTAAAAAATTTAACCTCTCTCCCGCCACAGTATTAAATTTAGATAAAATTGATACTATTTACATGAAAAATGGAGATTTTATTACTTCTGAAGATTTAAAAGATATTTTTTCCAAAACTGAACCATTGCCATTGAACATCAATATTTCAAAAATAATGTTACTTAAAAATATTCATTAAAATTTTCAACAAGACAATAAGAAAAAAATATTTCTATTGAAGTAACTTATAAGAAAATGTTTTTATATTACTCGTATATTGCTTTTCTTCTCTTTTAATATCTCCCCTACTAATTAAATTTTTTATTGAAGAGTCTAGATACCTAGAAGACACACGATACTTTTTTATAAGCATAGATCTCGTTATGACTGGTGCATCTACATTTTGGCCAACAATCTCACTTTTAATTGCGCTAATTACTTTTTTCTCATTAGCAGAGTAATCTCCATTTATTTTGCTCAATGCCAGCTCTGCCTTTATCTTATCTAATTCTTTTTGTAAGGCCTTCAGATCGGCAGCATCAGCAGTTGGTTTTTCCTCTGTCTTTATATTTTTAGCGATTTTTTTGTTAACCACAGTATGAGGAACTTTAGTTTTTTCAATTTTCACTTCATCACGGGGTTGTTTTCGTACAAACATTATTGAAGTACCTCACTCTCTTTAAAGTTCCTTATAGGTGCCACGATTTCGACAATCTCATCTATTGCTGTGCGAACATCAACAGAACATTTACCTTCAAATATACTTTTACCATCATTGATATTATTAACTACATCAGCCCTTTCAGGAACCTTAATTGGTAGCATATCAGAACCAAATTCTTTCACCAAATATTCCCATGCGTTCTTCACCGATGTTCGTGTTTGATTATGTGCACGACTAAGAAAAACTTTTATTTCAGGAAGTTTTTGTTCGAAATTCTGACAACTTTCTTGAATATCTTCCCTCGTGAGAATCGCTCCCTCAATACCAAAAGCACTTGCGTCTGTGGGAAGTAGGCATATATCGGAAGTAATGTAAGCACTTTCTGAAAGTCTAGAAAATGTAGGAGGCAAATCAAATAATATTGTCGTAAACTCTAAATCCTTTATATCTTCTAATTTATGTTTTAAAAGTATCTTTGGATTGTCACTCATTACTAGACGATCTACTCTTCTCATAACCCCTTTTGCTGGGATTAAATATACACCATCAAATCGTGTAGGAATAATGCAATCTTTTAGAGAAAGATCTTCATTTTTATAAATCTCTAATGCAGTCTTAGCCTGACTATAATCATAGTCCTCTTGCATAAGAAAAGTCGTTGCATTACTTTCAGGATCAAGGTCCCAAACTAAAACCTTAGCTCCTTTTTGTGCAGCCCTAATCGCTACATTAATAGTTATAGTTGTTCCACCTACCCCACCTTTTTGAGATTTAATGACACAAGTCTTAGGTATAATAAATTTTTCCCTCATCGTTAGCAATTTTGACATTGTCTCTGAAGGAATTTTTATTTGACCGTTGTTACCTTCACCCCTCTCAAATGGAAGACTAAAATGGCTATTTAAAATTTGCTTCACTCTATGTGGTGTTATATCGAGAATTTCTCCCGCAATCTTTGTACTAATCATACGATCATCCTTGATTTACAACTTATCTATAAATATTGGATTAAATGGTAAATGAAGGCAAGGGTTAAAAACAAATTTTTCGAAATAATTCTGTAATTCAACCTGATAATGGAAATCCACGGTTTCGCGACCTTAACAAGAAACCACACCTAACGCACACCACAAGAATAGTTCAGATTGTTAACCTAGCTCAAATTATAAACCTAGTTCAGGTTATAAACCTAGTTCAGGTTATGAATCTAGTTTAGTTTGTGAACCTAGTTTAGTCTGTGAACCTAGTTTAGCTTGTGAACCTAGTTTAGATTGTGAACCTAGTTTAGATTGTGAACCTAGTTTAGCTTGTGAACCTAGTTTAATTTGTGAACCTAGTTTAATTTGTGAACCTAGTTTAGTCTGTGAACCTAGTTTAGCTTGTGAACCTAGTTTAGCTTGTGAACCTAGTTTAGATTGTGAACCTAGTTTAGCTTGTGAACCTAGTTTAATTTGTGAACCTAGTTTAGTCTGTGAACCTAGTTCAGCTTATGAACCTAGTTTAGCTTGTGAATCTAGTTTAGTTTGTGAATCTAGTTTAGTTTGTGAACCTAGCTTAGCTTGTGAACCTAGTTTAGTCTGTGAACCTAGTTTAGTCTGTGAACCTAGTTTAGTCTGTGAACCTAGTTTAGTCTGTGAACCTAGTTTAGTCTGTGAACCTAGTTTAGTCTGTGAACCTAGTTTAGTCT
>Ga0316206_1002233_pt1 | contig 13668 bp, 11 predicted proteins | sample 6monthpyrite_MG_FD_204942 | JGI IMG/M metagenome (GOLD analysis project Ga0316206, IMG submission 204942) | Microbial mat bacterial communities from mineral coupon in-situ incubated in ocean water Damariscotta River, Maine, United States -... | ecosystem: Environmental > Aquatic > Marine >...
TTTCATCGAAGGCTCGGCATCAAGCGAACCGGCTGCAATAACCACAGCACTAAGTTCTGGCACAACGCGTGGCATCGGACTACCGCATTCTTTACAGAAACAATTATAAAAGCGTTCTGCTTCAGGCACTTTATAGCGTCCTAAGGATTTTTCGCCTGTAAGCCATTCAAGTTCAGACTCCGGCTTTATCATAATATTAGAAGCATGACCGGTACCGGTTACTTTGCGGCAACGCTCGCAATGGCAATGATAAAAACGAACAGGCTCACCAACAAGCTTGTAGGTGACAGTTTTACATAAACAACTTCCGGTAAACGTTTCGGACATGACAACCTCTCTATTTAAAATGAAGTAACTCTCTCACAAATGGCACCGTCAACTTACGCTTGGCGTCAAGTGATGCCTTATCCAGTTTATCCAGCAACGCAAACAAACTCTGCATGTCGCGTGCACTACGTTTAATTAAATATTCAACAACATTGTCATCCAGATCCAGACCACGGTTTTTTGCACGTTGTTTTAAGGCAACTTTCTTTTCATCATCATCAAGCGTTTTTAAACGATACACCGGCCCCCAACACATACGAGAGGCGAGATCGGCAAGTTTAAAGTCCAGAGCCGTTGGCGATTTCTCAGCGGCAACAACCAAACGGGTATCGGCATCACGTAATCGATTATATAAATTAAACAGTGCTTCTTCCCACATAGGATTTCCTGCTGCAAATTCGATATTATCCAAACATACTAAATCCATTGCTTCCAGATTTTCAAAGGCACTGGGTGAAAGCATTATATTATCTAGAGGTAGGTAACTTATTTTTAAATGTTTTTTTGAATACGCATGGCAAAGGGATTGCAATAAATGTGTTTTACCACAACCACTACTTCCCCATAAATACACATACTGCTCGGTAGTATTTTTAATAGAGTACACCGCGGTATCGTTATGTCCAATCACATAATTATCAAAACGGGCGTTATCCAGTAACTGGATACTCAAGGACATTTGTTCGGGCATACTCATACTACTTAGTACCATGATGGGTTAATTGAAGCGAATTTTATTTCTTAATCCTGCTCACGAAGACGGGAATCCAAAGCACGCAATATTCATGTACTGGGTACCCGCCTTCGTAAGTAGGACGGAATTAGATATTTTTAATGGCATCGAAATGACTACGCCTTATTATACAGCGCGCTGCCTTTATATTCCTGATGCATGTGACGGATTATAACAGCTAATACAGCCGCAACAGGTAACGCGCATAAAACGCCAAAGAAACCAAACAATTGACCGCCGGCTAGAATGGCAAAAATAACCGCCACTGGATGCAGGCCGATTTTGTCACCAACAAGAATAGGCGTTAATACCATGCCTTCCAGTGCTTGCCCCACTCCAAAAACAATAAACACGTACAATATGTAACTCGCATCATTAAACTGCATAATCGCTGCAATACCGGCCACAACAACGCCAATAATAAACCCAAGGTACGGAACAAAGCTTACGGCACCGGCTAATAAACCAATTAATAATGCCAGCTCTAAACCAACAATACTCAAACCAACCGAGTAAACAAATGTTAACGCAAGCACCACTAATAATTGGCCGCGGAAAAAGGCACCTAAAACTTCATCGGATTGCTTAGCGAGTGATGACACCAGTTTTTCTATATTTCTCGGTAGTAAATAACGAATATGTTCTATTAACTTATCCCAGTCTCTTAACAGATAAAATGAAACAATAAACACCAGGGTTAAATTTGCCAGCCAGGTAAAAAGTGCAAGACCGGATCGCGTAATGGAACCCACTACTTGCGCCATGATACCACCCGCTGATTGCCAGTTAGATTTCAGGGATTCTTGCAGTGACTGTAAGTCCAGACTCAGATTAGCATTGCCTAGCTTCTCATTTACGATAGGCAATATCGTTTGTTGAATCCACTTCGCATATTCCGGAACCTTGTTAATTAAAACAATAACCTGTTTTTCAACCAGGGGGATAAGAATTAATAACAAGACAACTGTAAGGAGTGTAAGTACCAGAAACACGACTGATACCGCGACTGTTCGGGGCCATTTTTTTAACTCTAACCAATCGACTAATGGGTCGCCAATATAAGAAAGTACCGCAGCAATAACAAATGGTGTCAAGATAGGAGCCAATAAATAAACCAAAAAACAAAAAATACTAACACCAATTAAAATAAACCACTTTGAACTATCTGTCATGCTAATATCCACCTCTGTCATTTTAGCTAGCGTTTTTTTGCCACTTTAATTGCTCGAGTACCCCAGGTAAACACATACATAAAACCACTTGCAATGGTGGTAAACAGAACTGTCCAAATTAAAACTGCGATAACAGTGTCGCCAATCGATAACCAGGTTAATGAAATTAATATCGTAGCTATCAATACAATCTGCATGACAGTATTAAGTTTACTCATGTAAGAGGGTTTGATTTCGACTTTGCCACAAAAAATACGATATAAAACTCCTCCGGCAACAATAATAACGTCACGTAACATAACACTTACCACCAGCCATAACGGTAATAATTCCAGCCAGGCAAAACATACATAACTTGCGACAATTAACAACTTGTCAGCGAGAGGATCAAGTATTTCACCTAAAGCGGATTGCCAGTTAAAACGCTTGGCCAACCAGCCATCTATACCATCAGAGACACCTGCAATCACAAATAAAATAAGTGCAGTCATATAGTTTTGCTGCAATAAGAAAAACACAACCGGGGGCACCAGTAAGATACGTAATAAACTTATAAAATTTGGTAAATTACGTAGTCTAAACATATCACCTATCTCAGCAACCGATAGATTAAATCCGGTATTAACTCCGGTTGATTCTTGGTTGTCACCTGGATACCTGATGTATCCGTAGCAATTGGCGAGTCAGTTATGACTCTGGTATCAGGCAGAACCGCAGCCTGTCTTGGTATAGTATTTGGCTCGGCAACGAGTTGATTATCAAGTGAAATAGCTTGCATAACACCCACTCTACTCCCTCGTGTTGTTAAGTTGAAAATAACGCTGGTTGTATTCAGTTTTAGCGTCTGTACTTTTTTAACAGAACTGATTGAGGATAAATATTTTACTGCCTGCACATAATCCGCCAAGCCTTTTAAATCTTTCACCTCAAGCAAAACGTTTTGAATGCCTTGTTCCGTTTTCACATCAGCAAACGCCAGGGCAAGATTCTGAGCTGTGCGACTTAAACCTTGTTGCACCACTTTGTCTAAATGAATATCCCGCGCAACCCAATCAACTTTACGACCATTAATGTAAAGACTCCACTTTGTACTCCATAAGCGATTAGCTAAATATAATTTACCAACCAGGACAGATTCTGTTTGATAACGTTTAGAAGCTTGAAGAATACGATCTTCAAAATTACCCCATACATCACTTGTAGAAATATTAGCTCGATCCGCTAAATCCATTAAGGGGAATCGAATGGGTAAACCATAAAGACGAGCATGTTTTTCAATCGCATCCCCCGTCGTACTTTTTATAGTATTTGATAACAAATACCGTCGACTACTATTTTCTACAACCATCCAGACTAAAATCGACGGTCTGGTTTTACTCCACACCGGTAATCCTGATTCATGTAACAGTTTATTGACTTTCTTTTTATTAAACCGAATCCATAATACCTGCTGGACAGGTTTGGATTTCTTTGTTTTATTATCAGCTAACGGTTCAATACCCCAATCAATATGCGGTCGGTCTGTTGGCTGTTGATAGCGAAATTGTTTTACATAATAAGTCGCTTTATTCAGGGCCGTTACAATTTCAGGGGTTTTACCCACGAGGACTAAATTGGTTGGCTCTTGATTTGGAGTTTGGGTTACAGGTACATCAATATCCATTAGCGGAGGTAATGCCAAAACCACGTCTTGTTGCCCGGAAACACGCACCAAAACTTCTGCAAAAGCCTGCTGAATAGCGACATGACGGTCGGCACGGCTCTGGCTTAAAACGGGTATTTCAGCTTCATACAAATCTGATATTTGCGCGGCTTGAATAGTTTGGCTCGTTAAAAGACAACCTATACCCACAAACCCGATAAACACCCGAGTAAAACAATTCAATCCTTGCAACACTAACCCCTTCTGTATTTTCTATCTGTAAATCAATTAACTTATGTTAAAACCATTCTAATAGTGTATTCAACTTGATACAATTGCCTATTATGCAATGAATAGAGTAAAAATAGCTGTATCTTCATCGCATCTTAATATCATAGATTGGCTATCGTAACGAATTGGCCTATCCTAACGCATTGGCCAACACCCTAACTGGAGTTTTACATTGTCTCACGATGCTTCAAATACTGACACAAAAACGACCACACCGCTGAGCTATAAAGATGCTGGTGTCGATATTGATGCGGGCAACAGGCTCATCGATAGAATCAAACCGCATGCAGCGCGTACTAAACGCCGTGGCGTTGTTGATGGTTTAGGTGGATTTGGCGCATTATTTGAAATTCCAGAGCGTTATCAGTCTCCGATGCTAGTTTCAGGCACAGACGGTGTGGGCACAAAACTCAAGCTTGCCCTTGAAATGAACAAACATGACACCATCGGTATCGATCTGGTCGCGATGTGCGTAAATGATTTGATTGTCCAAGGGGCTGAACCTCTGTTTTTCCTTGATTATTACGCGACTGGAAAACTGGATGTGGACGTAGCAGAAAGCGTCATAAAAGGTATCGCTGATGGCTGCCTGATATCCGGCGCAGCCCTTATTGGCGGTGAAACTGCTGAAATGCCCGGTATGTACAACGCTGACGATTACGACCTCGCTGGCTTCTGTGTGGGAGTGGTTGAGAAAAAGAAGGTAATTGACGGCAGTAAAGTTAAACCGGGAGATACCCTAATCGGGCTGGCTTCAAGTGGCCCCCATTCAAACGGTTATTCCCTGATTCGAAAAGTGATTGAAGTCAGCGGCACAGATTTAAGTCAGGCTTTTGATGGAGCCACATTAGGCGAAAAACTGTTAGCGCCAACTCAAATCTATGTGAAGCCATTACTTGCCTTACACGAAAAAATTGATATTCATGCCCTCGCTCATATAACCGGTGGCGGCTTACTCGAAAATATACCGCGAGTCATGCCGGACAACACTCAAGCCAGGATTGATGCCAGCAGTTGGAAAAAACCCGCTATTTTTGATTGGTTACAAACCAATGGCAATATAAAAGACGAAGAAATGTACCGCACCTTTAACTGTGGTATTGGTATGGTAGCCGTATTGGATAGTAACGATGTCGATACTGCTGTTACTCTTCTTAATGCTGAAGGGATTAAGACAAACATCATTGGCACGATTGAAGCGAGCCAAGAACAAAACCCTCACGTTATCATTAATTAAAACTGCATCGAGCCCGTCATGTTACGCATCGTTGTTCTTATCTCCGGTAATGGCAGTAACTTGCAAGCCATTATTGATGATATTCATGACGATGAAGTCGATGCCAGCGTTGTTGCGGTTATTAGTAACAAGCCACAAGCCTATGGATTACAACGCGCCGAACAAGCCGGGATTCCTACCCTTATAGTCAAAAGCGCCGGGGCAACCTCTCGCGAAGACTACGACCGACAACTCCAACAAGCTATCGACCAATTCCAGCCCGATTTGGTAGTACTTGCCGGTTTTATGCGAATATTAAGCGACGCTTTCGTTAACCATTATCACGGCCAACTTATTAATATTCACCCGTCACTGTTACCAAAATACCAAGGGCTCAATACCCATCAACGCGTATTAGAAGCCGGAGATACTCACCATGGTGCCAGTGTACACTTCGTTATTCCGAAACTGGACGCCGGGCCACTGATATTGCAAGCCGAAGTCCCTATCCATAGAGACGACACCGCTGTAACTCTCGCACAACGAGTCCATAGCCAGGAACATATTATTTATCCGTTGGTAATAAAATGGTTTGCTGAAGGCCGCATTAAAATGACCGGCAATAAAACCTATAAAGACGGCAAAGAACTTAGCCACGATGCAGCCATGTTACATTTAATTTAAATACTGAACCGTAGCTGAATGAAATAATAAACGATTTTGAACGTCTAAAACCAGGCATGGTCAAAATCATTACATTTCAATAAAACAGAACACAAATTATTATGATAAAAACTTTAAGTATTATTTTTGTATTATTTTTAAGTATTACAAACGTTAGTCATGCAAACCTGCTGCAATCCGGTTTTAATGCAGACTACGATGTAAGTTACAATGGTATGGAACTGGGCGTCAGCAAACGTCATTTAAGCGTTGAGAGTAATCAACTTGCAACCTATGAAGCAACCACCATTCCTGAAGGTTTTGCCGCTCTGTTAATAAAAGAAATCGTTACAGAAACGAGCAAGATTAAAATCACCCGAGCTCAAATACAACCAAACCTTTATATACAGAGTAAAAATAAAAAAGGGAAAATAGAAGAATTCCAACTCCGTTTTGACTGGGAGAAAAACAAATTAAGAAATAGTTCTTCCAAAAAAAATAACGATTTAAAAAACGATACCCATGATTTACTGAGCTTTCAGCTTGCTATTATGCAAGATCTACAAAAACATAAAAAAACCATGCAATATCGAATTGCGACCAAAAAGCATACTCGTGATTATGTGCTAAATGTCCTGAATAATGAAAAGGTAGAGACTGCTTTAGGAGAGTTCGACGTTATCAAGCTAAGTACTACCCCCCTGAAAGATAAGAGTCAGTTTACCTTTTGGTGTGCACCGTCGTTGGAATACTTACCAGTAAAGATTCAAAAAACGAATGAAAAAGGCGATACGTTTAGTTTTACACTACGTACATTTTCAATAAAAAAATAACTAAATATAACCGTGAACTAAAGAGGTTATACACAGAGCTGAATTCAGAAACTGTATATAGATCAAACCAGAATTGCCTAGGTACTACTAACAACTAACACATAATGTTGATACCAACACTTAATATAACTAGCCCATGCTAAATAATACCAAGACCGCATATGCTAGCTCCCCATCTATTCCTAATCCTTTTGATACGTAAGTTAAGTATTGAGTCTAAGTAGACTCTTCATTTCATAAATCTAAAGCAAAAAAATCCCGCTCGATGGCGGGATTTTTTAAATACACTTGCTGTGTAGTTAAGAAATTAAATCTTTCTTCTTGCTGTTAACAATAAACCTAACAAACCGAAGGCTAACAAATAAATAGAGTTAGATTCAGGTACGCTGGTGCAAGTGTCCTGGTTAATCGAGAAGTTACCGAAGCCCCAGATAAAAGTTGGGTCAATAGTAACGGAAGTGATAGCCGAACAACTGTCTTTATCCGCATAGATTCCATAACCCGGTGTGTTAGATGGACTTGCGCCGAATGTGGTCTTAGCAATTCCTGAACCGGTAGATTCAGTTGCTAAAAACCAGCCAGTAGCATTCTTGTTAGCGCCAATATTAAACGAAAATGCACGGGTATTTTCTGGCATCAGGATAGTGACCCAAGATAGGTTTTTTGTTAAATAAACATCATAGTCAGAGCTTTCGCCATTCTGCCACCATGTATTAGTCGCACCAACATCAGTAGCAGCCTCAGTAGTCGCATCAGCAGTGCTCAGTAACATGGTTGCTGGATCACCGTTTTGCTGTTTAAAAGATAATGAGCCACTGATTGGTGAAGCAACACTAGTCGTTGTTCCCGTTGTTGCACCAGTATAGGCAAAATCAGTCATGGCAAAACTAGCAATCGTCGTTGGGGTAGCTGTGTTAGTTGCATACGTCTGAAGCGTCGCAGCCTGTGAACCTGATACAAAACCCAATAATAAAAGACCTGCAAATATTACTTTCACCGAAATCACCTTCAAATATGTTAATAGTGTGATGAAGTATACATACTCTATTATTGGTTGTATCTCACCCAAACGGGTTAACCCATACACACATATTGATAGTAATTATGCCCATTTTCTAATAAACGGGGCGTTTTTCAATTATTCAGGCGTCACAAAGACATAGTATCGGCAGGATTAGGCTTTAGGTAAGGTAACGCCTTGCTGGCCCTGGTATTTACCACCACGATCTTTGTACGAAGTTTCACACACTTCATCGGATTCGAAGAACAACATTTGAGCGACACCTTCATTGGCGTAGATTTTTGCCGGCAATGTCGTCGTGTTTGAAAATTCGAGGGTCACATGTCCTTCCCACTCTGGCTCTAACGGGGTGACATTCACGATAATTCCACAACGTGCATAAGTGGACTTACCCAGACAAACCGTTAACACACTGCGCGGAATTTTGAAGTTTTCAACAGTGCGCGCCAAAGCGAACGAATTAGGCGGGATAATACAAACATCAGCCTCAATATCGATAAAACTTTGATGATCAAAATCTTTCGGGTCAACAATCACGGAATTAATATTGGTAAAGACCTTAAACTCATTCGAACAACGTACATCATAGCCATAGCTGGACGTACCGTAAGAAATAATCCGTCCACCGGCATTTTCGCGAACCTGGCCCGGCTCAAACGGCTCGATCATACCCTCGTTCTCAGCCATACGCCGAATCCATTTATCCGATTTAATACTCATCCTGCTACACCTATGTTAATTCAGTCTTTTTATCGAACTGCTATTCTAATATAGATTGGGTGTGAAGGGGTAAGAACGCGTCAGGAATTTCCCGTTCCCCCAAAGAAAAAGGGAACACAAAGTGTTCCCTTTTTATAAACAACTAGCTATATGAACTGTTTTCGGGCAACGAGCAGCCTTAGCACAAGGCGCGCAACCTGCGAATAAGCGGAGTTTACGATGAGTAAATAAGCATTATGAGCAGGTTGCAGCAACGCCGAAATCCAATCTCCAAATGTAGGCATATATTTCGGGCAACGAGAGGTCGGAGTACAAGGCGCGCGATTTACAAATAAGTGGAGTTTACGTTAGTAAATGAGCATTATTTGTAAATCGCAGCAACGCCGCAATACAATCTCTAAATGTAGGCAAATATTTCGGGCAACGAGAGGCCGGAGTGCAAGGCGCGCGATTTACAAATAAGCGGAGTTTACGTTAGTAAATGAGCATTATTTAAAAATCGCAGCAACGCCGCAATCCAATCTCTAAATGTAGGCAAATATTTCGGGCAACGAGAGGCCGGAGTGCAAGGCGCGCGATTTACAAATAAGCGGAGTTTACGATGAGTAAATAAGCATTATGAGCAGGTTGCAGCAACGCCGAAATCCAATCTCCAAATGTAGGTATATATTTCGGGCAACGCGAGGTCGGAGTGCAAGGCGCGCGATTTACAAATAAGCGGAGTTTACGTTAGTAAATGAGCATTATTTGAAAATCGCAGCAACGCCGCAATCCGGCCTCTCGTTGTTCGAAATTAGTTGTTTTGGATAACTATGTTGGGGAATGATGCACTAAAATCTTTCGCTTTTATTGCTAATTTAGCCGCAACGCGACGCGCAATATCACAATAGATTTCGGTAATACGGCTGTTTGGGTCAGCAACAACTGATGGTTTGCCTTCATCTGTACCAATACGAATCGACATATCTAACGGTAAGGCACCTAACAAATCTATATTATACTGCTCGGCCATTTTCTCACCGCCGCCCTGGCCAAAGATATGTTCTTCATGACCACATTCGCTACAAATATGCAGACTCATGTTTTCGATAATACCTAATACTGGCACTTCCACTTTCTGGAACATTTTCAAGCCCTTACGCGCATCGAGTAGCGCGATGTCCTGCGGTGTGGTGACGATAACTGCGCCGGTTACGGGTACTTTTTGCGCCAAGGTTAATTGAATATCACCGGTTCCGGGTGGTAAATCGATAATTAAATAATCAACGTCTTTCCATTGTGTATCATTTAATAATTGCTCTAATGCCTGAGTTACCATTGGGCCACGCCAAATCATCGGGGTTTCTTCATCAATTAGATAGCCGATAGACATCGATTGAATGTCGTAACTCTTGAGTGGTTCAAGACTCTTACCATCTGATGATTCTGGCTGGGCATTCACACCTAACATGCGCGGCTGACTTGGGCCGTAAATATCTGCATCTAAAATACCAACAGTGGCACCTTCTTTTGCTAAGGCTAATGCCAGATTAACAGCTGTCGTTGATTTACCAACACCCCCTTTACCGGAAGCAATCGCAATAATATTTTTCACGCCCTTAATCATGTTGACGCCTTTTTGAACCGTATGCGCCACAATTTTAGAACTGATAGTAATCGTTGCTTCAGATACACCATCAATCGCTTCAACCATCGGCTTTAACTTACCTGCCATTTCAGCTTTGAAACCCTCGGCCGGATAACCCAAAAGAACATCAACCGTTACTTTACCGGCAGCGATTTTAATGTCACGAATGCTTTTAGTGCTCATTAAATCTCTTTCGGTATACGGGTCGATATAGGCTTTTAGTGCCTCTTCTACTTGAGTTGTACTTACGTCAGCCATGGGGTTTCTCCTAAAAGTCTTTAAAATATAAAAATTATTTTGCCACATCCAGATACTATACTTGGTGGCTAAAATCAGTTTAAAATACTTGAGTAAATCACACAGGTATTATCTGAAAAGCGCAATCTTACACAAAAATGCATTAGAGTTCTATTATAAACTTTTTTACCTTAAAATAGGTAAGTTATAGACATCTATATATAAGGCTAGCCCCATATGATTGCAACACTACGTAGCTAAATACTACTAGCACCTGCTAAACAGTCCCAAAGCCGTAGATAATCTCGATATCAACTGATAAGATGCACCTTTAAAATCAATACCTTACATAGTTAACCTGATTAATCCGGTTACAAATACAGAGCAAAATAATGACGACCGATTTACATCCAAAACGCCACATATTGGTAACAAGCGCCCTGCCCTATGCCAATGGTTCGATTCATCTAGGCCACCTGGTTGAATATATCCAAACCGATATTTGGGTTCGTTTCCAAAAAATGTATGGAAATCAATGTACTTATGTATGTGCGGACGATGCTCACGGTACTCCCATTATGCTGCGTGCACAGTCTGAAGGCATCACCCCCGAACAACTTATCGCGGATACTGATAAAGAGCACCGTGCCGACTTTGCCGAATTTTTAATCGACTTTGATAATTTTCACAGCACCCACTCAGACGAAAACAAAGAATTATCCCAGGACATCTACACCCGTCTCAAAAAAGCCGGCCATATTCACAGCAAAACCATTAAGCAGGCCTACGACCCTGAAAAAGAAATGTTTTTGCCTGACCGCTTCATTCGCGGTGAATGCCCTAAATGCGGCACCGAAGATCAATATGGGGATAACTGTGAAGCCTGTGGAAGTACTTACTCACCTACAGACCTAATCAATCCGGTATCTGCGGTTTCGGGCGCAACCCCAATCGAAAAAGAATCAGAACACTACTTCTTTGCCCTTGGCGACTTTACAGCCATGCTAAAAGACTGGGTCAATACGAGTGGTCATGTACAAACCGAAATTACTAACAAGCTTAACGAGTGGTTCGAGTCCGGCTTACAGGATTGGGATATCTCGCGGGATAAACCCTATTTTGGTTTTGAAATACCCGGCACTAAAGACAAGTTCTTTTATGTATGGCTCGATGCACCGGTGGGTTATATGGCCAGTTTTAAAAACCTCTGCCAAAAAGATAAAGGCAAGCAGGCTAATTTAAATTTCGACGACTACTGGGCTGCCGACAGTCGGTACGAGCTGTACCATTTTATCGGCAAAGACATCGCCTACTTCCACACTTTATTCTGGCCGGCCATGTTGCAGGGCAGTGGCTACCGCACCCCGACAGGCGTTTTCTGTCACGGCTTCTTAACCGTTGACGGTAAAAAAATGTCCAAGTCTCGCGGCACCTTTATTAAGGCGCGTACTTATTTAGATAATCTTAACCCGGAATATCTACGTTATTACTTTGCCGCCAAACTCGGCAGCGGTATTGATGATCTGGATTTAAATTTAGAAGACTTTCAGGCCCGGGTTAACTCCGACCTGGTGGGTAAAGTTGTTAATATAGCGAGTCGCTGTGCCGGATTTATTTCCAAAAGATTTAACGGTGAACTGAGTGCAACATTAAGTAATCCTGAGCTTTACAAAAAGTTTAGCGATGCCAGCGAAAACATCGCAGCATTATATGATAAGCGCGAGTTCAACCACGCTGTCCGTGAAATTATGGCACTAGCCGATCAAGCGAATCAGTACATTGATGCTGCCGAACCCTGGGTAGTCGCAAAACAGGAAGGTAAAGAACAACAGTTACAAGACATTTGTAGTATGGGGATTAACCTGTTCCGTGCACTGATTGTATTTTTAAAACCAGTATTGCCAGCACTCACCCAACACAGTGAAGCCTTTTTAAATGTTGAACCCATGTCCTGGCAAGCTATTCAAACGCCCTTATTAAGCCACACTGTTAATAAGTTCAAACCCTTAATGACCCGGGTTGATAAAGACACAGTAAGTGCCATGGTTGAAGCCTCAAAGCAAAATCTCGAAATAGCTCCGACTGAAAAGCAAAAAAACAAGAAATCATCAAATAAAAAACCAAAAGAAGCGGGTAATATGAAAAACGAACTTATCGACTTTGAAGACTTTGCAAAAATTGATTTACGTATTGCACGTATAGTCAAAGCAGAGCATATTGAAGGTGCGGATAAACTTTTACGCTTAACTCTGGATATAGGCACCGAGACGCGCAATGTTTTTGCCGGAATTAAATCGGCCTATTCACCTGAAGACCTTGAAGGTAAGCTCACCGTTATGGTTGCCAATTTAAAACCGCGTAAAATGAAGTTTGGCGTTTCTGATGGAATGGTTTTAGCAGCAGGACCTGGTGGTAAAGATTTATGGATTATGGAACCACATGCAGGTGCGCAACCCGGAATGAAAGTAAAATAAAGCGATGAAGGTTAAATAAAATATATTCCGTCATTGCGAGCCCTGTTATTTAAGGGCGCGGCAATCTTCTTGATAATAGGTAGACTCAGCAAGATTGCCGCGCTCACTTTGTTCACTAGCAATGACATCTGTTTCTAGTTTTTTACATAACGAATTTACAATCACGAAGATATAAAACCTAAACATGAAAGAATACGCACTCATATTAATCAGCACCGTCTTAGTGAATAACTTTGTCTTAGTTAAGTTTCTAGGACTGTGTCCGTTTATGGGTGTATCGCGCAAGTTAGAAACCGCAACTGGTATGGCGCTGGCCACCACTTTCGTGCTGACACTATCTTCTATTTGCAGTTACCTTGCAGATACTTATCTACTGGCACCTTTAGGCATTGAATACCTGCGCACGATTACCTTTATTTTAATCATTGCAGGTGTAGTGCAATTTACGGAAATGTTTATTCGTAAAACCAGTCCACTGCTGTATCAAGTACTCGGCATTTTCTTACCCTTAATTACCACTAATTGTGCGGTACTCGGTGTGGCTTTACTTAATGTGCAAAAAACCGAATACGGTTTTGTAGAGTCCGCCCTGTTTGGTTTTGGTGCTTCAATCGGTTTTTCTTTGGTGCTTATCTTATTTGCCGCAATGCGCGAACGCATTACTGTTGCCGATGTACCCACTCCTTTTAAAGGTACATCCATTGCGCTCATT
>Ga0316206_1002234_pt1 | contig 13667 bp, 8 predicted proteins | sample 6monthpyrite_MG_FD_204942 | JGI IMG/M metagenome (GOLD analysis project Ga0316206, IMG submission 204942) | Microbial mat bacterial communities from mineral coupon in-situ incubated in ocean water Damariscotta River, Maine, United States -... | ecosystem: Environmental > Aquatic > Marine >...
ATGACAAATGCTGCTCCTTTGTTAGCAACAACATTCGTTAAACTTGGCCCAATTGCCCCTCCTTCGCCATTTATGGCGTGGCAACCTTGGCAGCCGAACGCAGCTACTAATTCTTTTCCTGAGCGTTGTGGCTTATTTACCAGCGAACCAGCACGAACCTCATTACGGACATCAGACGTTAGTGTACTTGCCAAAAATTTTTCAACAGCTAACGCTTCATTTCCGGTCATGTGGGCTTTTTCTCGCATATGTGGCATGACTACCGACCATTCTTTCTTGGTATAATCAGAGGCGGGACGAGCGTTATGACAGCGACTACAATTTTCACTATAAAGTTTCGCTCCTTCGGCTATGCTTGAAGTTGTATCAGCTGCTTGGGTTTGAATAGATAGTACACTGAATACAAACAGCGCAGTTATTGAGTTTATTATATGTAATTTCATGTTGTTCTCCTAAAAGCCCAGTGCGATTTGTGTGAATAAACGGTTGTCAGTATCTCCGTTATCCAATTTGGTTTTTTCTACAGCAAATTTAATAACAGCACTTGGTTCAAGCCAATAATCAATACCTGCTGTGGTAATATCACCACCTTCAATTTTAGTGATTTTGGAGTGGCGCAAGACAAATTCAACTGGATTCAGCCAATCTATGCCTAATTGTCTAGCTTGCCATGTACCCTGTAAATACCAGCCATCTCGTTTAAAGTTATGAATGCTATTATCTGCTTCAATAAGCCCTTGGGTTGTTGTTGTCATATATTCGCCGCGAAGATCACCATAGGGAGCAACCCAATTAACATCAAAATTGGTCATGGTATAATTTAAACTACCATCAGCATTATATGCGCCAGTATAATATGAATATCCCACCTCTAATGCCGGCAAGAATGCATAGGCAATACGACCACCGTATGCAGACTTACCATTGTTATCACCTTTTTTTACCTCAAAAGCGACTTCAGGTCCCGGACCATTAATATCGGTTGTTGAACCTACCGTTTCTTCGCGTGGTCCACTAATAACGTAAAAATCAGTAAATAGTTTTCCTGTTCCAACAGTAAATACATTACTAACATTTACACCTGTGTCTGCAATTACAGAAATCAATGGGCGCAATATATTTGTACTACCATGGCCATAAATTCCTGGCATAGTTGGCAGTTTATTTACCCACGATGGATGAACGTTCTGGCTAAATGCGCCAAACGGTAATAGAAATTTACCAATAGAAATTGTCGTATTATTGTTTAGAAAATAATGAATATCTGCATATTCCATTTCGGTTACTGTATTACCATTTTGGTCTAATCCTATTTCTAATTGTGATTCAACATGAATTTTTTCTGACATTTGAAATAAAAAAATAGGCGAAAATCGCGTCACTAAATTAGTATTCATTCGGTTAGAGGAAATATAAGTAGCATCCATCGCACCAGAAATAAGAAATCTACCTATGTCTAGGCTTGAACCATCATTCGCAAAGCTTGAAGGGACTGCCGCGATGATAAGTGATGAGGCAATGCCGGAGCGGAGAGTTTTAAATTTCATTTTATGTACCTTTCTCGTTGTGAACTTTAAGAAAAATCTATAAATCAATAGTTTCTAAACTCACATGAAATTTATGTAAACAATAAAGTTATCGTTCATAAATTTTATGTGCAGGCAAATACCTATGTTAATAACATGGATCTATTATTGATTTATTTAGTCGTTTGAAGTTGAGAAATTACGCGGTGATATTAGGTTTATAAATGCGTTCAGTATATTTAAATTGATATAATGCTCGTGTAAAACCAATTTGTGTTTGACAAACATATTTGTTTAATACAAATATGTTTGGTAAGGAAATAAAAAGATTAAAATCACATGTACTATGATCTCTACATAAACAATTGAGGCAATGACAAGGCTGTGTTTTGTGATTAGCTGTCTTCATTGCAGCTAGGGTATTTCTTGTTTCATCAATATTTGAATTTTGTAATTGAAATATAGCTTGGTTATTAGTCATTAGCATTTTTTCACAAGTATGAATTGGCGCAGCATAAATTTGCCCATTAACAAGCAAATAAATACATAAAATGCAAAACCAATTTATACGTTGTAGCATGATAAAATTTTTATACTCACACCATTAAACAGTAATGTAAGTATAAAATAGTGCTATCAAATTACTTTGATATACATCAACAAATTATCGATATTTTATCGAAATCGAAATTGTCTATGCTGTATTAAATGCGCTAACCAATAAACGCCGGTTAAGGCGAACAATAAGGTGAGCAATGCCATAAAAATAATAATACCGTTATTGAAACTGCCATGATTGGCATAATCCATAAAATGTAATTGGAACATCAAATCGGCGAGTCGTTTATCATCATCAACATGTGCTATAACCTGAGCATTTTGATTGTCGATATACACGCTAGTTTCTAATTTATCATTAAAATCAACTCGCCATAAGGCGTTGTGTTGTTTCGGTAATTCATTAATTGGGGGAATTAATTTACGCACCTTAAGCAGTTTTCCATCTCCATTATACGATTGCAAGGCGATACGCTTTACTTGTTCCTCGTTAACAGTAAATAATTGCCCATTATTTGCATTGATTAATTGTTGATGTCGGACCAAGTTATTATATAAACCAGAAGATAGTGTAACTAAGTAATACGGTTGGGTTAAACGTTCTACTACCTGAATACTTGTTGCTAGTGGAAATTGCCGCAATACGTTGGTTAACGGGTATAGAGTGTGTTTGCTTAATTTTTTAATAGGTTCAACTAGTTGTTGTCTGTGTTGATTGCCAGATGCTTTTTGATGATTCATTAAATTAAAATACAAACCAGTACTTAGCCAAATAAATAATTGCAAAAATACTAATAAAGATAGCCAACGATGTGCAAATCGTATCCATGCAATCCATTTTATCTTACTTTGCTTTATCGTTGTGGTATGATGTTTTGAAGACATTTTTGGCGGTAAAATTGCCTTGCCTCGCACCTTAACAAAACTAACATAAGTTAGTACCACTCCAGTAATACTCGCGACAGCAGCAAACATGGCAATGATTAACAGTAAACGATTACTGGCATTTTCTTGTTCACCGTAATCCATAATATGAAAGCGGTATAACCAATCAAATACTGACCAAAAATTATGGCGTTTCGTTACCATTTCACCGGTTTGTAATGAAATGTACAAACGTGGCGAGCCAACATCAGCAAACTGAATTTTCCATGCAGGTAAAACACGCGGATTAATCTCACCATTGGCTTTAGTAACCAAAGTACTGTCGATAATAGCACCAGAGCCGGTGTAATGCGCTTTGGCGATATTTTGTGCCTGTATTTTGGAGATATTAGGTAAAAGCATACCGCTTGTCGCATTAACCAAATGCCAGGTTTTGCCTTGACGAAATTGATAGACAACTTGCGAAGTTGATGAATCAGCGAACAGCGTGGTGATGTTTATTTGCTTGGCATTCGGATAGCTATTTTGTATAACGGATAAAGGTACTTTTAATTGATTAGCATTTATCGGCAGCGCTTCATTTGTGACTAAACTATCACCATGAATATAATCGATACTCATGATCACCATGTAACTACCGGTGCTGGCCCATATTAAAAATTGTAAACCAATAAATAACATCAACCATTTATGAAGTTTTCGACTGGTACTAATAATCGACATAACAATCCTTTACTGGATATTTAAAGTAAAACCACGCAACAACACATAATTGATGAATGTGATAATTACGTGGTTTAGCTAAAAACTATTTAGTTAGTTTTTTTATACTACGACTGCGCCATAAATAAAATAATGCAGGTAATACTAATAGCGTTAATATTACTGCGCTTAACATGCCGCCCACCATAGGTGCTGCAATTCTACTCATCACTTCAGAGCCAGTTCCAGTACCATATAAAATAGGCAACAAACCTGCAATAACAGCAGCACCTGTCATCATGACAGGTCTTACGCGTAAACCAGCGCCCTGCAAAACGGCTTTATATACATCTTTTTTAGTGATCTGTGTGCCCTGTTGTTGTTGATCTTCTAGCATTTTAAAATACGCTTGATTGAGATAAACTAACATTATCACACCTATTTCAACCGCAACACCGGCCAGCGCAATAAAACCAATACCAACGGCTACCGAAAAATTGAAGCCTTGTAGGTACATAAGCCAAATACTACCTATCATCGCTAAGGGTAATGTACCCATAATAATGGCTACTTCAATGACACTTTTAAAATTTAAATATAACAATACAATGATAATGGCTAAGGTTAGAGGAATAACATAACTTAATTTCTCTTTTGCGCGTTGCATATATTCATACTGTCCTGCCCAAGTGATTGAGTAACCAGCCGGTAATTTTAATTGCTGATTAACAATTTTCTGTGCATTAGCAACATAGCTACCTACGTCAATACCATCAATATCAATGAATGCCCAACCATTCAATCGTGCATTTTCAGATTTAATAGCTGGTGGACCATCTTCTACATATACATTCGCCACATCACCCAAAGCGATACGTTGTCCATTTGGCGTTACTATCGGTAATAATGATAATTGCTCCGGTGAATTACGATAATCTTGCGGATAGCGCAAATTAATAGGATATCGCTCTAACCCTTCCACCGTTTGAGCCACATTCATGCCACCAATGGCAGTGGCTACTACTTGTTGAATATCTGCTATATTTAAACCATATCGAGCTGCTTTCGCACGTTGAATATCCACTTTAACATATCGACCTCCGGCAACACGTTCGGAATACACTGATGCAGTGCCTTTCACCGGTTTTAATATGGTTTCAATTTGTTTACCAATATCCTGAATAACACTTAATTCTGGTCCTGCGATTTTTATCCCTACTGGGGTTTTTATTCCGGTAGCTAACATATCTATGCGAGTTTTAATGGGCATTACCCAAGCATTAGTAACACCAGGAATATGCACCAGCGAATCGAGTTCTTTTTTAAGCTTTTCAGTTGTCATTCCTGCACGCCACTGGCTGTGAGGTTTTAACTGAATAAATGTTTCGATCATAGTTAACGGCGCAGGATCGGTGGCCGTTTCGGCGCGCCCTACTTTTCCGAAAACTGTTTTCACCTCTGGTACAGTTTTTATAAGTTTATCTGTTTGTTGTAGTAACTGTCGCGCCTCACCAATTGAAATACCCGGATAGGTGGTTGGCATATACATTAAATCGCCTTCATCAAGTGGTGGAATAAATTCACTACCAATTTTTCCTAATGGATAAATAACTAAGCCTAACAATATAAACGCGATCATAATAGTAAACTTAGGAAAACGTAAAACTTTATTTAATACAGGCATATACAATGATGTCAAAATTCGATTAACTGGATTTTTGTGCTCAGGTAATACCTTCCCACGAATAAAATAACCCATTAATACTGGTACCAAAGTAATGGCTAATGCCGCTGCCGCTGCCATGGAGAACGTTTTGGTAAATGCCAAAGGCGAGAACATACGTCCTTCTTGAGCTTCAAGAGTAAAAACTGGAATAAAGCTAACCGTAATAATCATTAAACTAAAAAATAACGCTGGTCCCACTTCAGTGGCCGAGTCAATGACAATTTGCCAACGATTCTCTTTAGTTAAAGGCGTTCGTTCCATGTGCTTGTGCATATTTTCAATCATAACGATGGCTCCATCGATCATCGCACCGATAGCAATAGCTATACCTCCCAAAGACATAATATTCGCATTTACGCCATTTAAATGCATGATTATAAAGGCAATTAAAATACCTAATGGTAAGCTAACAATCGCTACCAAAGATGAACGAATATGGAATAAAAACACTACGCATACTAACGCAACCACACCAAATTCTTCGAGTAATTTATGAGATAAATTGCTCACAGCTCGTTCGATTAATGACGAACGATCATATACCGGCACAATTTCTACACCATCAGGTAGGCCTTTTTTTAATTGCGCCAACTTGGTTTTAACCCCAGCAATCACTTGTTGGGCATTTTCGCCATAGCGCATAATTACAATGCCGCCAACTGTTTCCCCTTTCCCATTTAGCTCTGCAATACCGCGGCGAATTTGAGGGCCAGTGCCAATGTCGGCTACATCTTTCAATAATACAGGCGTGCCATTATGATTAACACCTAAGGGAATATTTTGTAAATCATTAATGCCTTTAATATAGCCGGTAGCACGAACCATATATTCTGCTTCAGCCATTTCGATAACTGAAGCACCAATTTCTTGATTGCCGCGCTTAATTGCACGTTCAATTTGCGATAAAGTAATACCAAATGCCCGTAATTTATCAGGATCAACTTTGACTTGATACTGCTTCACCATGCCTCCAAGCGCACTTACTTCAGACACGCCCGGAACCGTTTGTAACTCGTATTTTAAAAACCAATCTTGAATACTACGTAATTGACTTAAATCATGTTTGCCGGTTTTATCAGTTAATGCATAAATATACACCCAACCGACACCTGTAGCATCTGGTCCTAATTGTGCTTTTGCATTCGCTGGCAAACTAGGTGCCACTTGGCTTAAATATTCTAAAACGCGTGAACGAGCCCAATATAAATTAGTTTTTTCATCAAAAATAACATAGACGTATGAGTCGCCAAAAAATGAATAACCACGCACTGTTACCGCGCCTGGGACTGAAAGCATGGCGGTGGTTAATGGGTAAGTAACTTGATCTTGCACTACTTGTGGGGCTTGTCCGGGATAGCTGGTTTTGATAATAACTTGCACATCAGATAAATCAGGTAGTGCATCAACTGGGGTATTTTTTATCGAATACAAACCAATGCCTACCAAAATTAGGCTAGCAAGTAACACTAAAAACCGATTTGTTACTGACCAGCGAATAATAGCCGCAATCATTACATGTCTCCCATTGGCTTGTTAGTTTTTGGCGACATAGCCATCGCACTAACAATCACGAAATTGTCGTCATGAACTTCAAAGGTAAACATTAAGTACGCATTTTTAGTAAATAAACTAAAATCAACATTATCAGCCACAATAAAATCGACATTAGCCGCATCGCGCTGCCATTTATTTATCGCTTCGCGATCGATATTAACTATTCGATTTGCAGGCATTACTGATTTTACTGTGCCATTAACGGTTGCCGATGCTACTGACTGACTTGGTTTATTTTCTTTCTCAGTCAATAATGATTGTGTCGTTTTCTTGTTAGCAGTGGTTTTTGAAGCATGATGCATACGTTGAAAATCTGAGGTTTTACTTGATTCAGAATCTAATAAAAATTGTGCAGAACTAACAACTTTATCTCCAGCCGATAAACCAGAAAGGATCTCCACAAAATCATGATCATAACGGCCAACAGTTACCGCAATAGATTTAAAATGGCCGGTGCCTAAAGCTAATACCACACGATCTTGCTTACCGGTGCGAATAAGCGCCTCTTTGGGAATAAGTAAAACTTGCTGGTTAGTCCCTGTATGTAATGCTACTTGGGCAAACATATTAGGTTTGAATTCTGCTAATGCATTTTCAAATATTAATCGTACTTTTAAGGTACGAGTTTTTGTATCAAGGGTAGGATAAATATAATTAACCTTACCTCGGTAAGTTTTGCCGGGTAAATAATCTAACGTCATAGTAACTGGCGTGCCAATTTTTACTTGATTTGCTTGACGAGCAAACACTTCAGCTTCAACCCATACATCCGCTAAATCACCAATAGCCATGATAGTTGTATCAGGTTTTACAAAAAATCCTTGACGAATTTTCAGTCGTTCAACGACACCAGTTTGCGGCGCATAAAACGTCACAGTTTGTTGCACTTTTCGTGATTTTTCAAGTTCATTGATAGTAGATTCTGACAGTTGCAAGGCAGTTAATCGTTCTCGTGCTGCGGTTATTAAACGAGCGTTTTGTCTCTGTAATGCTAATAAAAATTCTTCTTGCGCATTTACCAATTCAGGAGAATATATATTATATAACGGCTGACCTTTTCGTACTGGATCTCCTTCGGCTTTCACAAATAATTTTTCAATCCAACCTTGTACTCGTGGATGAATGTGTACCAATTTATCTTCATCATAAGTGACATAACCTACAGTGTTAATTTGCGTATGTAATGCTTGATATTGAGCTACGGCGGTTCGAACCCCCAAATTATTGATCACATCAGGATCAACACTAATGGTACCAGCACCGCCGTTAGCGGTTTGATCATTTTGATAGACTGGAATTAAATCCATACCCATTGGCGATTTACCCGGCTTATCACGCTTATAATTAGCGTCCATAGGCGCAACCCAGTATAGGGGTTTGTTTGTAGCGGATAATGATGGTTGTTTAGCCGACGTTTGAACAGCAGTTAAAGGTAAGATATAGCGCGTCATGGCGCCACCAATTACTGCACCAATAATAATGCAGAATATTAATAAGTTACGTTGATTTTTCATATGAAATCTCTTAATCATTTACGGTTTAGTAAGCGATGATTGGTAAGTGGTATAATTAAGGGTTAAACGGGCTTTTTGCTGAGCAACACTAATAGCCAATGCATCAATTTTACTATTGAGTTCATCAATACGAGCGCGTACTACTTCTGCAAAATCACCATCATCATTGGTGTATGCGTTTAATGTAGCTTCTGCTTGTAAATTTGATTGCGGTAAAATTTGTTGTTGATAACGTTTTGCTCGTTGATCTAACTGCTGAAGCTCAGTTGCCGAACTATTAAATTGCGCCATTAATTGTCTCAAGCGTAATAATTTTTGTGTTTCAATCGATTGTTGAGTGGATACTGCAGCTATCACTTGTTTATCTTGCTTGTTATTAGTAAATAGTGGCACGTCAAAACTAACACCTATTGATAATAAATCACTGCGGTTTGTGCCCATTGGCGCACTATCTCGATAACCATAACCCGCAGTAACAGACCAAGCAGGTTTATATGATTGTTTAGTTAGTGCTATCGTTTTGGTTGCTGCCAATATTTTCTGCTGTATCGCTTTCACTGATGGATGCTGCATAAAATGTTGTGCTAGTTGAGTTAACGATAGATTAGTTGAAGTTTTAACTAATGTTGGCTGCTCAATAGCAATATTCGGTAACTGTACTGATAATGAAAAACCCGTTAGTAATTGTTCATCTATCCGGTTTTTATTGCCTGTATATACCCATAACCATTGCATTAATTGTTGTTCAATAACCAGTTGATGTTGTTGTAATGTTGCGATTCGATCATTTAATCGGCTGACCACTAATTCAGCACGAATAATATCTTGCTGAAGATTTTTACCAACTGTTGTGGCATATTTTGCTTGTGCAATATCAGTGAGTTGCTGAAATAACCCATAATCTTGTTTGATTAATCGAATACTTTGTTGTGCTAAATATCCATCTAACCATAATTTACCAACGGTAAGAGCCACTTGCGCACGACGGTCGTCGCGTTGGTACGGATATTGTGCCGCTAAACTAGCTAATTGTTGTTGCTTTAACGCTAAACTGTCACCTCTTGGAAATTTTTGGTTTATGCCTAGTTTTAACTGGGTCATAGGCTCTTGATTAAATGTTAAACTATTGGCTGCTACATTAGCTAAACCAATAGATACTACCGGATCAGGTAAGGTATTAGCGGCTCTACTTAAGGCGTTTAGGGCATTTTGCTGCTGTCGGTTACCTAGCAACCATAAATCATTTTTCTGAGCAATATGAATAGCCTGTTCAAATGTTAACCGTTTAATGGGGGTCGCAAATAATGCAAATGAGCTTAGCCCCAAAACAACCAATAACGGCAAGCGAGAAACAGGCACTAAACGTGATAGTACGAATAATTGATGCATACATCCTCCACGGATGAAAATTGAAAAAATACTTAAATATGTAGTTTAAAATTTATTAAAACATAAATTTTAGACAGATCTAGATGGGGATTTTATAGTTGTATCGGAGGACGGTATAACGATTTTGAATAGTAAGATAAATAGGGCTGTTCTAGGTAATCGATTGAATTAAAACGTTGACTGGCAAGTTGTAAATCAGCAACGGAGAACACAATAAATAATAAACTTCCTGACATAAAACAAGGCAAGTTTTTATTACAGCAATTATCGCTTTGATATTGAGTTAATTCAATTTTTGAAGTATGAACTTTCAACAAAGCTGGTTGATGTTGTGTTTGATGACATGGTTGATAACTATTGCTCATGCCCATTTGTGGATTATGCAGATTAGTCATTGAAAAATCAGTCGCCATTGATTGGCTGACATAAATCAACAACATCAATAAAATTAACTGAACTTTTGTTTTCTGCATAAACAAATGAAACACTCTGATTTTCAAGAACCGGCAAATGATAAGCGCTTCATGTTATTAATTCAAGCAATGTCATAACTATTAATAGGTATTTCAGCCATTCGTTATAGGTAGTGACTTTGTTTTGGCGCGGTGATTAATTGTAACATTGTAGGAATAACAATTAATGTAGCAATTAAGGCACCAATTAAGCCACTTGTAACTGTGATTGCAAACGGTTGAAATACGTTCGAGCCAGCTGTTGTGCCAATAGCCGCGGGCAATAAAGCTGCAATAGTAGTAATGGATGTTAATAATATCGGGCGTAATCGAGCACCGGTTGCGGTCAATAATGCTTGACTAATTGATTGTTCAAGTCGCTGTTTGTTAAAGAAATCAATTAAAACAATCGCATTATTAACCGCAATACCTACTAATGTAACAACGCCCATAGCAACTGAAATATCAATACTTTGTCCGGTTAGCAATAGGCCTATACTACTGCTGGCTAATGAGATTGGAATTGTTATTAAAATAACTAACGGCTGTTTCCAGTCTTTAAATTGCATCACCATAATTAAATAAATAAACAAAGTGGCTGCTAAAACTGATAATAGTAGATCAACAGCCAATTTGATTATGTCATGATATTGGCCACTAATATCAATACTATAGCCTTTAGGTAAAGGAATTTTTTTGAGTTTTTGTTGTAGTTCTTGCGCTACAGAAATTAGGTTGCCGTCAACTTCTGCAATCAGCGTTAATTGTCGTTGGCCATTTAAACGAGTGATATTGGCCGCCGCATGTCCGATACTGATAGTAGCTAACTTAGCTAACGGTAACCAATGACCATTGGCCGTCACTATTGGTAATGCCTCAAGTGCATGAATATCAACCAAGTTGGCTTTTTGCATAGTAACCATAACGGCGACTTGCTCTTTTTGCCGTACAATTTGGGTTGCTTCAATCCCAAAACGCGCTGCACTCAAAGTATTTAATATGCTGGCAACATCAACCCCGTATTGCGTTAACGCAGGATAATTCATCTTAATATTGATTTGTGGAATAGTCACTTTGCTGTTGTTAACAATATTGCTAATGACGGGCTCAGTACTCATTAACGATTCAACTTGCGTCGCCAGTTGGGTTAATTTTTGTTGATCAGTACCATATATGGTTACGCCAAATAACGCTGGTAAACCGGAGAAACTTTCATCCATTTTTTCTTGCGTGGGTTGATGATAAATAAATACCACGCCCTTGAAAACTGAATACGATTTTTTTAACGCTTGAATAATTTTGGCTACACTTCGTTGACGCTGCGTCTGGCTGGTTAATTTGAGCATCATTTCACCCTTATTAACCCCTTCAATTTGATAACCTTTTGCTGGTGAACCGGTACGACGATACACAGTTGTAACATCAGGCTGGGCAAGTGCTAAGTTATCTAATTTGTCACCAATACGGTTACTTTCAGTCAATGATGTGCCTGGAGGCATAACATATTCAACCAATATTGCTCCTTCATCAATAGGTGGCAACACGTTAATAGTAACAAACATAAGTGCTGAACAAGCAACAAGCACAAATAATAAGGTAGCACCAAGTACTTGTTTAGAGCGTTGAAAACAGAAGGCTAAACAACGTTGAAGCAGTTGATTAAACCTTGCTAAGAGCCGTGCACCAGCAAAGTTTTCTACGCGAATGGATGGTGCGCTTAACCGACTAAACAATAATGGTACTAAAGTAAGTGATAACAACAATGAAATAAATAATGCAGCACTAACGGTAATACCAAATGGGCGCATGAATAAACCAGCGATACCTGTGAGCCAAATAAACGGTGAAAATGCGGCAATAGTGGTAAAAGTACCTGATGCATCAGCACCGAATACTTCTAGGGTGCCATCGAGGCTAGCAGTTTGCATGTTAGCATTCACACTGTAATGACGATAAATATTTTCACTTACCACAATGGCGTCATCAACAATCATCCCTATAGCTAACGTTAATGCAGCCATAGTGATCACATTTAAACCAATACCAAGCCAATGCATTATCGCCAAAGTTGCTAAAAAAGTGATAGGAATAGTGGCGGCAACAATTAAAGTGGGCTTTGCTGAACCAATAAAAAAGTACAACACAACAATGGCTAACACCGCACCTAATAATAAATCATTAGTGATTTCATTTTGTGATTGTTTGATAATTTGTGATTGGTCATAAAACTTTTCAATATGAACGCCTTTAGGCAATAACGCCGTTAACGATAGCAACGCGTGATCAACACCGTTAACCACTGATAATGTATTGGCACCTACTTGCTTTCTAATGGTGAACGCCACCGCGGGTTTGCCATTACCATGCACGACATAATGTTTGGGGGCTAATCCTTCATAAATAGTAGCTAAATCAGCTAACATTACTGGTTTGCCTGCAATATTTGGCACAGGTAATACACGTAAATCAGCTAAATTGTTTAATTTAGCATTAGCTCGCAATACATATTCTTGGCCACTTTGCTCAAGATAGCCACTTACTGCTGATATGTTATTTTGCTGTAGTGTAGTCACTAATTGATTAATAGATACCCGAAACTGCATTAACGCTTCTGGCTTAAATGCCACATAAAATGCACGTTGCTCACCACCAATTACTTGTACCGATGAAACGCCATTCACGCTCATTAAACGACCCGCTAGATCATGGCTAATAATATTACGCAAAGTAACTAAATCGTTTGTACCATATACAATATAACGACTCACTTCTTGTAATGTTGTGCCAATATTTTCAATACGAGGCAAAACATTGGTGGGTAATTGACTTTGTAACTGCGCTAAGCTTGCTTGTACCTGCTGCCGTGCATCTTGAATTGATGTGCCCCAGCTGAATTCAACAGTAATTTGTGAAATATCTTGAGTCGAGGTAGAAGCTACCCGTTTAACACCGGGTATTCCTTGTAATCGTTGCTCAATTGGTTTGGTTACTAGCTGTTCAATATCATTTGGTGAAGCACCAATAAAATGGCTAATAACATTAACTACTGGAATATTTAAGTCAGGAAACAAATCAACTGACATATGTCTTAAACCGTTAAATCCAGCAACTACTAATAACAATACAATTAAACTCGTAGCAATTAGATTATTAAGCACCAATCGTAATAAACTGCGCACTAATCAGCTACCTTATATGATTGATTGAAATTTCGATGGAATAACTCATAAGCGCCCTCAACCACCACTTTATCGGTTGCCGTTATGCCGCTGATGATTTCTTGCCAACCGTTATCGATCATACCCGTTTGTACTAACTGTTGATGATAACGGTCACCTTGTTTAAGCATCACAAAACTTTG
>Ga0316206_1002235_pt1 | contig 13651 bp, 13 predicted proteins | sample 6monthpyrite_MG_FD_204942 | JGI IMG/M metagenome (GOLD analysis project Ga0316206, IMG submission 204942) | Microbial mat bacterial communities from mineral coupon in-situ incubated in ocean water Damariscotta River, Maine, United States -... | ecosystem: Environmental > Aquatic > Marine >...
CGCATAAAGAAACCCGGACCCAGTGTTTTAATACGTTTTATAGTTTTCCATGTTTCCATATCGATTATGGTCACTACGCCCTCTTTAAGATTTGGCGTGGCCAACACAGTTCGCCCCTCATATACCCAGGTAATACCTGAACTCATATGCGGCATTCCCTGTAGATCGAGTGTTTTAATTGTTCTACCCAGGTCAAGATCAAGCACTTTAGCTTTTTTATCTCTAGATGAGCCAATAATTAATTCGTAAGTTTGATTAAAGAAGAAGTCATCCAGATAATCTTCCGTTTTAATTTTTCTAATAGGAAATTTTTCACGTTGTTTAGAATTATTTGCATTTTCACCCGCACCTTCACGATAATCATGCATCCACTTACCAAACCCCATAGGCGGATTGTCTTCGTATGAAATCTCCCACACTTCTTTCAAATCTTTAAGTGCTGCTATAAACGTTTTACGCGGAGCGGCATCATATACTGCACTCACTCTGGAACTATCACCAGCTTGATTTTTCACCGCAATAACTTTTACAGGTGATAAATCATCGGTAGATAAAATAACGATGCTGTGTGGTAAGTAGTTACCAGCAATAACATGTTTACCATCACTGGAAACCGCCACATTACGCATATTAATGCCAACTCTAATTTCTGCAATGACTGTCAGATTATACAAATCATATTTTGTTACCCAGCCATCACGTGAGCCAAAATAGACATATCTTCCATCCGGTGAATATTTGGGCCCACCATGTAAGGCAAACCGAGATGCAAAACGATGTATAGGATTGAATGTATCTCCATTCAGCACCGTCACATGATGATCGCCTAACTCAACCACCAGAAATATATTCATAGGATCAGCATCCCAAACAGGTTTTGCTGATAATTTTTTAACTTGCGGATAAATAATCTGACTGGATAATATGTTATCTAGATTCCAGACGGGGATTTCTGCTAATGGTGTATAGATGTAATCAACCAGAGACTGAATTTCCAGCTTATCTAATTTATTAGCAAATGCAGGCATTTGGGTTGCGGCTCTGCCTTGTGAAATAACACTGTGTGCAGCTTTTTTTCTCAGCCGCTTTAAGTTTTCTGGTAATAACGCCGGCCCCATTAAACCAAGCCTGTTTTCTCCATGACAACTGGCACAATGAGTTTTAAAGTTTTGTTTTGTAGTAACATTTGTATCAAGCTGACTAGTTGCTTGCACTGTAGTTGAAACAAGTAACATAGCAAAAACTGATGTGATAATTTTTTTCATAAACAGAATTTTCATTTTACCTATATTCTTATTTAAACTTAAATAAATCCAACTAATTAAGCTCTACTCACCTGAATGTCTTTTAAGCGGCCATCATAAGGTCTATTTTCAATACGCCTATCTGACGCTTCAACGCCAATTTCATCGTCAGTTAAATAACATGCTGGATCTTCTTCCCATGGGTCACCGGTAAGCGAATAAGCTCTTACTCTGGTATTACCACCGCATATAGCTTTATGTTTACATGCTGCACAACGCCCCTTAAGAGGACGCTGCTCCTGTTTGAAACCCGCCATTAATGGGTCTGACGTATCTTGCCATATTTCGGAAAATTTTCTTTCTTTAACATTACCTAGATTATAATCCCACCAGAATGTATCGGGATGTACATTACCCAGATTATCTATATTGGAAATATTAACACCGGAGGAATTGCCACCCCAATTCTCTAAACGAGTTATTAGTTCTGCTTCTTTTTCATAATATAAATCAGGAATATTCTTCTTTGCCCATTCCATCATATAAACACCATCAGCATCATTATTACCTGTTACAAACTCCCTGTCATTGCCTCTTTCGATATGATTCCAACAAGTATCAAATAATAGGTCCATCGCATTACGTGTCATTTTATGAAAAACATCATCTTTACGATTTTTATTGCCACGACCTGCATAATTAAGATGAGACAGGTAAAACTTATCAATATCTCTTTCATCCATTAAATTTAAGATATCAGGTAATTCAGAAACCGTATCCTGAGTAAGTGTAAATCGCATACCTACTTTAATGCCATTTTCTTTACATAAATCGATACCGTTCATAGACTCTTTAAAAGCACCTTCTCTGCGCCTGAACTTATCATGGGTTTTTTCCATACCATCAATACTAATACCCACATAGTCGTAACCCACTTCTGCAATTTGTTTAATATTATCTTTGGTAATTAATGTTCCATTGGTGGATAAGCCCACATAAAAGCCCATTTCTTTAGCTCGATGTGAAATATCATAAATATCTGGGCGTAATAATGGCTCTCCACCTGACAATATTAAAACTGGTACTTTAAACTGCTTTAGGTCATCCATAGTGGTAAAAACCTGTTGTGTATTTAACTCACCAGGAAAGTCCTTATCTGCAGATATTGAATAACAGTGTTTGCAGGTTAAATTACAACGACGAACTAAGTTCCAGATAACAACAGGGCCAGGTGGCTTGCGTGCCGGACCTAAAGGTGTATCTTCAGCCATTGATTTCATAAATTGTGTCATTCTGAACATATCGTTACCTTATATTCTTAAACCAGTTTTCTTTAGTATTTTGCTACTAAACAGGATCTGGTGACTCAGGTCGTCATCAGCCAATAAATTTGAAATTATCTTAACCTTCTCGTCAACCTCTTCATGACTTGTACCATGAACCATAGCAAACAAGTTATAAGGCCATTCAGGTAAGAATTGAGGTCTCTGATAACAATGACTAACAAATTCAAGAGAACCAACTTTAGCACCTAACTCAGTAATTTTATTTTCAGGAACATGCCAAACACTCATACCATTAGACTTAAAACCTAACTTATAATGATTAGGCACAATACCTGTACGACGAATAATGCCTGAATCAGTCATTTTTTGCATACGCAAAATAACATCTTTAACATCTAATCCAGTTTCAGATGCAACATCTTGATATGGATGAAGCGTTAATGGTAAACCCGCTTGCGTAGCCGAAATAATCTTTCGGTCAATTTCATCAATTACAGAACTCTGCTTACTTTGCATAACTTCTTGCTCAATTGCATTCATATAATTTTAAACTTCAAACTTTAGATTAAGATAAAATTCCTGTTGTTTCGGCATGTTATAAACTCTTAATCCTGTTCTATCTTCAATATCATTTATTGTTAGCTGTATTTGTTCAGGTTCTTCTGTTGCAATTACAAACCACATATTTAATTCATGCTCTCGTTTGTAGTTATGTGCAACTTCGGAAAAACTATTAATAATTTCTGTTACTTCATCATAACGAGATTCATCAACTTTAACTGCAGCAAGGGTTAGACCTCCACCCATTTTTTCAGCATGATACATTGGGCCAAATCGACTCAATATACCATCTTGTTTCATTCGCTCAATACGACTAATAATCTCATCGGCCGGAATATTTAATGTTTTTTCTAATTCATTCCAGGGGTTTTCACAAATAGGAAACCCACCTTGTAAGCGGTTAATAATTATTTTATCGTGCTCATGCAAATTCATTAAATTGCTACTTTCTCAGGATTTTTTTTATCTTTATCGCAATCAATATAAATAGCTCCACGTTGTTTAAAGCAACGTGTACTAAACAGTATTTCGTGATTAACACCTTCTACTTCACAGCTTTTAATCATTAATTCAAGATTACGCTTTACATCATCTCTATCTTGACCATGAATCATACAAAACAGATTATATGGCCAATCAGGTAAATTTCGTGGGCGTCTGTAACTCAAGGTTACAAAATCAAACTGACCAAAACATTGACCCAATGTATCGACTTTTTCTTCTGCAATATCCCATACCACCATTGCATTAGATTTATAACCTAATTTACGGTGCCGTACGACCAGACCAAAACGTTTTATATCACCTTTTTCCTGCATCAATTTAATGTAATTAATGACTTCATCTTCAGTGCTATTTATTTTTTTAGCTATATCCGCATAAGGATGAGAAACCAGGGGTAAGCCTTGTTGCAAAACGGAGATTAACTGTCTCTCATTAATCATCCTGACGCCCCCCTTGTATCAACTGTAATGGAAATCCAAGATCAATGTGATAATCTTTTTCCATTGGCAAAGACATAATTCTAATATTTGTCCTGGCCTCCATATCCTCTAACGTATTATCTAATATGTCTTTATTTTCTGCGGTAACTACAAACCAGAGATTAAAGTGATGCTCACGTTCATAGTTATGATTAACAGCGGGATAAGAGCTTATGATGTCGGCTATAGATTCAAGTTTATGTGGAGGCACTGCCATTGCCGCCAAAGTGCTTACACCTACTCGGTTTGGACGAAACACTGGACCGACACGACTTAATATCTTTTGTGTATCTAATTCTTCAAGTAACTTAAGAATAGTGCATTCATCCACACCTAGACGTTCTGCCATATCAGCATAAGGTGTTGGGGTAACCGGAAAGTTATGTTGATACTCATTGAATAACTTCTGAATAAGCTCAGTTTTATGAAATGAGTCATGATCATAGTTTTGATCTAGTGCCATGGTTTTGCTAGTCCCCTGAAAGCATTTCTAATTAACTGTGAAATTACAGTTTATCGGGGAATAAACATTGACTTATGACAAGTTGAGATCAGCTGCAGCAGTTACAACTCATCCATTTACTCGTAACCAATTGAAATAGTTGATTATTTACTAAAAGCAGGTCGCTAATATAATATTGATTTAAATCAAAGACTTGTTTATTTCATTTCCGTTTGTGACTTTTAAGCAGAGTGCTCAGCTATATTTTGCTTGTTGTATACCTTATTTCCATAGAGGGTAAATATGAGACTAACCAGAACAAATACGACACTTAAAAATGTGAACTCATAACCACTGCTTGTCGCATATAAAGCAATACCACAAATAACTAATGAAGCAACGATGGAATGGGCAATGGCATTTTTTCTGGCGTATATTGAGGTTAGATATCCACCCGTAAACATAATAAAAAACAGCCCAAGCAATACAAATAAATAATTGAAAGGTTGCCTGATGCTTTCAATCATTGGATAACTTTTCATCAAACTGCCATAACCTATATCGACAAATAAAAATATAAGCTCAAAGGTTAAACCTAAAACTATCATTGCAGTGATACTTATCAATAGCGCTTTAATACTAATCATAATTTATAACCCAATTTTATGTGCCCGATTGGTAAAGAATATTCCACTCGGTTTATCTGCATTTAAACTTTGTATCACTTCAAATGTTTCTGTATCGACAACATCTACCCTGTTATCGTCCCTGACAGACATCCACACATGCTCTCCTCTGGGGCTAAATTCCATATGTAATACAGCTTTACCTGGTTTTAGGGTTTTTATAATCTGCAATGATTCAGTATCGATGACCTGTATCGTATCATTTCTCGGATGTGCAAAATTGACCCACATTTGCCTGTGGTCAGGTCGGGACATTACAAAAATGGGCTGTCCGTGCACCGCTATTGACTTCACCTGTTTCCAGTTACTGTCCATTACTAAAACTTCATGCTGCCCCACCGCAGGTAATAACATTTTATCACCAGCCATTGCCCAGCCTTCTAAATGCGGCATTTTATAAACAGGTAACTTCTCTTTACCTTTACCGTAATGATCCATAATACGTGTTACACCTTTCTCAAGGTGCCATAGATCTAACATAGCTAAACCATCTTCACCAAACAGGCCCGCTATATAATAACGCCCATCTGGTGTTACCAGACCGTCATAAGGCAATAAGCCAATATCTTTAAATTTAGTCACTACGGGTTTTGTAGTATCGCTCATATCTACAACCCATATTTCATTTGCATCGTATAAACCAAATACAAATAACTGACCAGGCGCATCAATTAAACCCACAGTTTTAGATTGTTTTCCATCTGCATAAATTGCCGGAATATCTGCAACTAATTCAAGTGAATCTGAATTAAATATTTTTACACCGCCGGGTTTATAGTTAGAAACGGCAATAAGTTTGCCATCTTGCGATATTGCCCCTCCTATACTATTTCCAGATTGAATAACTCGTTTAACTATTTTCTGTTCCAGTACATCAATTTTAGTTAAACCGCCATCACGACCAAATACATAGCCATATCGTGCATCACGTGAGTACACAATAGATGCATGTGACAGGTCACCCAATCCTTTTATGGTAGCGAGCGAGGTATTACCGGTATGCTCAACTAATTGCACCTGACCAGCAGCACGTTCAATAATAAGACCTAAATCACCCGTGCCTCGCAGATTTTGTGATGAACAGGCAGTTAAGAATAATATTGATATTAGAGGGAGAATTTTTTTCATAGTTTTTATATCTAGTTTGCTAGTCCGTTATTCGGGAGTAGAAATTTAATGAGTTAATATAATTTTTATATCTATAATAATTGATACTCGGGATTAATTTACACCCTGGCGTAAAATTTTGACAATCGATTTTATATCACCATCAGATAATAAACTTTTCCAGGGCGGCATAGGCGTACCAGGACGGCCTTCTTTAATGGTGATAAAAAGAAACTCATCTGGTTTATCTTTTAATGAATCAGTAAGAAGCGCAGGACCCAGCCCGCCTTTTAAAGTCATTCCATGACAGGAGCCACAATCATGTTTAATTAAGTGCAGTAATTCTTGCTGACGATTGTCTGAAGCATGAGCGTAATGACTCAGTGATAATATCACGAGTAGTATAAAGCTAAGCGTCTGCGGTATATTGCCTTGTTTTAACATCTAAGTCTTCTTCAAGCGTATCTGTAGCGGGGGAAAACCAGTCTAATTCTTCAGCAAAGTTAACCACATTGCCAATTATAATTAAAGCCGGTGAATTAATAGACATCTCTATTACATCTGCTGGTAGTTTATCCAGAGTAGACAGACAGCGTCGTTGACTATACTTTGTTCCATTTTCAACAGCTGCTGCAGGGGTATCAGCTGGTAATCCCGCCGCAATTAACTGTTCTCTTAATTGAGGTAAACTGGCAAGCCCCATATAAAATACTAATGTAGTATCTTCATCTGCAAGACTCTTCCAGTTTAAATCTAATGGTTTATCAGCACGACAGTGCCCTGTGATTAATCGCACACTGGATGCAACGCCGCGGTGTGTTAATGGTATACCCGCATAGGCGCTACAGGCTGACGCTGCCGTTATACCGGGCACATATTCAAAATCAATATTGTGTTTTACCAGATAGGCGGCTTCTTCGCTACCGCGGCCAAAAATAAAGGGGTCTCCACCTTTTAATCTAACAATTTTTCTATCTTTCTTAGCCAGACTAACCAGTAAATCATTTATCTCATCCTGGTTCATATGATGTTTACCAGAAGCTTTACCTACATATATTTTTTTTACACCATGAGGTATTAATTCACGTATTTCATCTGATACCAGTCGATCATAAACAATTACATCTGCCTGTTGAATCAGTTTATATGCCTTAAGTGTTAAAAGATCAGGATCACCGGGGCCAGCACCTACAAGTGAAATCAAAACTTTATTATTTAACATGCACAGTACCTGTCATCTTAGGGTGGGGGCCACACCTGTATGGAAATGTTCCCACTTTATCGAATTTTCGCTGATAAGACTCATCAGGGAAAATGTATTCTGGTTCTTCTTCATTTAACTGTTTAAACCAGACACTGTGATACTGGCGTTTTTCCTTGTTTATCCATTTTACAGTTGTACCGGGTGTCACCGTTATTTCCTGTGGAGTGAATTTAAATTTAACTATTTCAACTGTAACAACATTCTCTTTTGCATATAAATAGACAGGAAAGACAAACACTAATCCAATAATCAGGATTAATGTTAAAAACATTTGTACTGCATATATCGTATATTTCATGTTTTTGTCCTTTTATTTTTAATAATAATATTATTAAAAAACAAACTATCTAAATACTAACTTTTATTTCTTAACAGCATTTATCTCAGCTGCTGCATTATCGAAGCCTAACTTATAACCAATCGATACATGATGGTAACGCGCAGTTGTGTAGTCATCATGAATTGCGAATCCAAAGTTATAAACCGCCCCGGTATCCATACTAATGTCACCCGGCTTATCAGACTTAAGTTTACGAGTCATTTCAACTGTCCACGTACCTGAATTAAGGCTTGCAGTAAACTCAACTTCCTGACCATCGTGCGGTACACGCTCAGTTAAAACATGACCATTTTCTGAAACTTTCTGTCCGGCTTTATAACGAACGATATCCATATAATGACCGGCATCAAATTCAGTTTTTAGCTCACCGTCTTCTTTAAGTTTATCCCAGCCACCAAGTGACTTACCACCACGGCCTTTTAACTCAAGTTTAGTACGACTTTCTGTCAGGTATTTAGACACGCCATCAGTCGCGTTTTTAAGCGCGGTGCCATCTACTGCTGATTGCTCAGGGGCGAACGGCATGCTTCGTAAATCTGCATGACAGGTTCCCCAGCAACCGGCTCTATCTGCATACTCAACTTCATCAGTTGCAAACATAACCGCTAGTTTTACTTTGTTATCTGGGTCCATCTTTCCACCCTCAACAAATGGTGCAGGTGTATGCTCAGAATCCGCCCATTCAAATCTCATATGTAAGTTTTCACCATCATGAGTTGACTGTACTTTAACCGGAAAGCTGCCGCGCTTACCTGGAATAACAGTAGGCTCCATACCGTGTTCTTTGTTTTTGCCCACTTTCATTTCTTTTTCGCCGGTTACAATCTTATCACCCATATCTGCCAGCTCTTCTTCATGGCAGTCAAAGCAACGATCACCTGACTTAAATGCACGTTTACCACCATGTTGACGACCTAATACCCATTCAACTGAAGACTGACCAGGGTAGAATAAAATTACCTCTCTAGCTGGAACACCTGACCAGTTCACACTACTTGTACCTGTAGATGAAGTGGCTGCAGGTGCAGCGGCTTTAGGTGCAGCTGCAGGTTTACCCTGCACAGCCGGTGCCTGTTCTTTTACTTCAGCTACAGGTGTAATGGGTTCAGTTACTTCTGCTGTTTCTACCACTGCAGGTTTATTCTTTGTATTTTTATTCTCTAAATATGCAACCCATTGAGGTGGCATTGGTTTGATAAAGTCAGGATTTGGCGCTTCTAATGCTTCCATCTCTTCTTCATCCATCTGGTCATGTACGCCTTTATGTGCAATACCTTTATGACAATCGATACAGGTGTTACCCGCTTCCATTGCATTAATATGTTGTTTTTTAGCTCGACCTTTCTGTTTTTCAGGGTCCATAGTTGAGAAGTCATGACAATTACGACATTCTCGAGAATCTGTTTCTTTCATTGTGCGCCATACGTTTTGCGCTAAATGTAATCTTTTACTATCAAACTTTTCCGGTGTATCTATTGTGCCTAATACTTTATGTAATACTTCGTTACTGGCTTGAATCTTACGTACTACTTTATGCACCCATGGACGTGGTACATGACAATCTGAACAGGTCGCCCTTACGCCCGCCCGGTTTGTATAATGAATGGTTTTGTTATATTCCTGATAAACATTTTCCTCCATCTCATGACACGATATACAAAAATCTAATGTATTGGTTACTTCCATTGCTGTATTAAAGCCACCCCAGAAGATCACACCTACCACCATAAAAAATAAGGCTACACCTACGGTAGTACCTAAGATTATTTTTCTGGAAAGCATTTTTGCATAAAGGTTAAACATATTAATGTCCGTCTGAATTAGTAATTATTATTAACTTAATGAGGGCGGGTATTGCTACCCGCCCATCAAGTACTGCTTTTAAGTTACGTGGTTAACACGATTGTGAACATTGAACTTACCAGTTGGAGCATAGAAGCCCTTAATGGTTTTGATCTTCTTAAGCGTCTTAGCATCGAAGATTACAATTTCACCATTTGGTTTCAGAGAATCTGCACGATTCCAGATAGAAACCCAAACTTCAGATCCGTCAGCATTAAATTCAAAGTGAACCGCTGCATAACCTTTCTTAGTAGTTAACTGAATTGTTTTAACAATCTCACGAGTTTTCTTATCGATAACCTGTACTGATTGCTGAACTGCTGGTTCAGGTGTTTTAGTCTGGTCAGCCCAAACATAATCAGACTTAGGATGTGTTCTTAAGAATACACCAGGGCCATCAGTTTCAACTGTGTAACATTCTTTCCAGGCGGCTTTCTTATTGCCCTTAGGATCATTACCCCAAACTGTAACTAGACCAGTACCTAAGTGAGTAGTACCAGATACCTGACCACATTTAGGGTCTATCCAGTTTGCACCAGGACCAGGATGTGGAAGTTTATCAACATCAATCATTGCTTCTAACTTACGTTCTTTAGTATCAATGATTACCATCTTGTCAGATGCATTTGCCGCGATCTGGAAGTAACGACCGGTGGGATCGAAGAAACCATCATGCAGGAACTTAGCAGAATCGATTTTATCGATACGTAGATTTTCGATATCAGAATAATCAACCTGCCACATCTGACCCAGTTCCTTCATAGAAACCATCCAGGTAGGTGCCATCGGTGTATCATAAACTGCTGCTACACGTGATTCTTCAACATAATCACCATCAACGTTTACACCGCGAGATGAAACAACCTTAACAGGCATCATAGTTTCAGCTTCAAGAATTACGAAATGTGGTGGCCAGTAAACGCCGCCAATTACGTATTTTCCATCACCTGATACGGCAACATCACGTGCATCATAACCAACCTGTACTGAAGCAACCTTCATCTTGTCAGGCTTCGCCCATAGGTCAACTTTAGTCATTAGACCGTCACGACCCATGATGTACCAGAAACGACCGGGATCTTTAGCCTTTAAAGTATCGTGGTGCTCAACAGTCTTCAATACGTGTACCGCGTAACCCGTATCGATATGCGTTACGATTTCGTGCTTGTCACCATCAACAACTGCGATCTTACCCGCGTCACGTTCGATAACCAGGAAGAAGTTTTCCCAGTTACGATTATGCTGAGGTTTAGTTGGGTAATCTTTAGGCTGAACAAACACCTTATGGCGCTCTTTCATTAATGCTAAAGACATTTCAGGTGGTTTAGGTGGATCAATCTGGATATAAGTTGCCAGTAGACTGATCTCTTTCTTCGACATAATGTCATCGAAGTTGTTCATGCCACCTTCTGTTCCCAGAGCGATAATTTTTTCTAGACGTTTCTGGCCTTTTTTCAAAGTGTTTTCAGGCTCAAGGTTTTTACCCGTAGCACCTTTTCTTAAAACACCATGACAACCGGCACAACGTTGAAAATAAAGTGAATCGGCTTTCTTAAAGTCTGCCTCACTCATCGTCGGCTGTTTCGCCTTAGCGACGCTAGTGGCAGGGATTACTGCTGACGCAGTAATGGCTAATAAACTTGCTGTTACTAATCGAGATATCAATTTTTGCTGCATTTCGCTTCTCTCCTAATGGATAAAAGATGGTTATGCAGATGACTTAGTGGGGGCTAATTTATGTAATTTATCAGTAAATCACATTATTCATCTGTACGTGAGTTAGTAATACATAAAAAACTAACGTTAAGTTAGCCTCCATATGAACTACATCCCTTGTGGTATAGAGTAGAATCCATTAGCACATTAGTAACCTTGACTTTCGTCAAGCTAAATAATTGCATTTAAGAAAATAAGGTTATTTTGATATATAACAAGATTTAAAGGGGTAGAAATCAGAAATTTAATAGAAACAAGATTATCTAGAAACCAGTTTAACGAGTCAAACCCGAGGACAGAACCTGTATTTTAAGCTCTGTCCCCTGCACTGATACCACAGAGATTATAAAGCGCCTGAATAACCAGACTGTACAGCCTTAATAAAGAGAACAGGCCGAAAAATAGATTGATACGAATAAGATACCGACTTAATCAACGTCTATTGCACTTTACCCTTAAGAAAAGGCGTATATTTCTGATCTGTACCATTTATATGATTCACTAACCAGGTTTTTAAATACACCGCCACTTCTTCAATTGTTCGCGTTTTATCAACACGGTATTCGTCAATATATTTGCTTACCTGTTTAATCATACTGTCATGCTGTTCTTTATGTTCTTCAAAATCAGGATAATCACACTCTTTCATCATCTCTTCTTCTCGTGTGAAATGATATTTTGTGTAATCTACCAGCTGATTTAAAACGTCTTCAATCAGGACTTCATCCGTTTTATAGTGAGCGGCAGCCTGAAGTTGATTAATTAATCCCAGTAATTTTTTATGATCAACATCAATGCTATCAATTCCTACACTATAAGAATCCTGCCATTTAACAAAACGAGTAGCGATAATTTTGTCATGAACAATCGGGATAATAATCAATACAGCTATTAATATCCAGGGTAAGGGGTGTGTAAAGCCCAACATAAAGCCCAGTACAATCATTACCAGTAGGCCTAATATCAATACTGATAAAATAAGCATACTGATACCCTTAGTAACAGTCGACATGATTCCTAACCCCAAATTTGAGTTGAGTTGAGTTTGAATTTAAAGACTAACTAAAATACTGCTGAGTTAAACTGATATAAGTCAAGTCAGCAGATAAACATAGATCTCCATTTATTAAATAACTGAATTGACCTGTATAAATTTATCTGGCTATATTTATCTGGCTATATTTATAATCGATCTTGTAAATACTTCATCAGGGACATGTAACGCTTTTTTCAAGGCAACATCACGATCCCACTGATTTCTAATACCTCCCACATGAAATGCATCGCGAATACTCATATGGTTTATATGGTACCAGGGTGACATTAATGGAAAAAACTGTAAGGGCCAGTCTGTGCCATATATCATTTTAGATTTTATGACATCATCTTCTAATGCTTTAGCAAGGTAATTAACTTTATTCAGCTGTGTCAAACTCGATATATCGACATATAAATTAGGAAACTGATGTAACATTGGTTTAATTCTTTCAAAATTATCCTGCCCTTCACTCTCTCCGGTTGTCGCAATATGCGCAGCAATAACGGTGACACCCAACTCTAGAGGCAGTATTAATCGTTTTGGATCAGCAAGATCATCTATTGCAGTAGAAAATGATTTTTCCATACCTGTATGTGTTAATAGAGGTATTTTTAATTCAGCCATTAACTCATAAAAGGCTTTATACTGTATGTCTGCAGGATTTATATTCATTACAGAAGGTATCCACTTAACCAGCACAGCACCCTGCTGTTTCGCTTTACGCAAACGCTTCAAGGCATCTTTACGAGCTGGATGAATACTTGCACCAAATAACAAGTTATCATACTGAATAATTTCATTAGCAATATAATCATTAGGTACATATATTTGAGTTTTGTCTCTATTTAATAAGCCGGCATTTTCGCCTTTGCTATCAACATACCCATCCATAGCTAAAATAACTGCCTTATTGACACTTACAGATTGTTTAATTTTTTCACTGAGTTTACGAATAAGTACTTTATCACCCTGTTCTACCAATTCTTCCTCTGATACATTCATTGCCCATAGATAAACTGGAAAACGAAAATTTTCGTACATCTCATTATTAACAAAACAGCCACTATCACCATGGCCCAGGCCGGCAATATGAACATGTGTATCGATAATGGTTTTTCCCAGACCCGGGTTTAAATAACCG
>Ga0316206_1002236_pt1 | contig 13645 bp, 10 predicted proteins | sample 6monthpyrite_MG_FD_204942 | JGI IMG/M metagenome (GOLD analysis project Ga0316206, IMG submission 204942) | Microbial mat bacterial communities from mineral coupon in-situ incubated in ocean water Damariscotta River, Maine, United States -... | ecosystem: Environmental > Aquatic > Marine >...
TAATATTCTTCCAGAATTTTAGACGTAAAAAAACCTCATTAAATCATGGACTTAATGAGGTTTTTTTAATTCAACTTTATTAAAAAATTGAAATAAAAATGGTGCCCCCGCGCGGAATCGAACCACGGACACAAGGATTTTCAGTCCTTTGCTCTACCGACTGAGCTACAGGGGCATAGATTTTTTTTTGTAGTTTAAGGTAAGTTTTTCCGCAGGAATCGTCAATGGTAAATGTTGGTTATTGGGGTGGTTTTGGGTATTCTAGTTTGATGAGGATACAATTGATCAATCAAATCATCGAATATGGGAAGTTAAGGGGTCATTCTTTTATGTTATTGCCTGTTGGTGAGGCCAAAGGCATTGCGGTGTTTGCCCATGGCTATACTGCGCATAAAGGTAATTTACTGAGTTGGGCGAGTCGTTTATGTGAAGAGGGAATGGCCTGTGTTATTTTTGATTTACCGGGGCATTATTTGGGTGGGTCTCTGTGTCGACCTAGTTTTATAGAGTTTTGCCGGGACGCTCACTTTCTCTTTATTAATGCCATTAATGCTGTAGAGCAATGTCTAGGAAAAGGAAGTCAATTAGTTTTAGGTGGGCATTCTCTGGGCGGCTTGTTGGCGCTCAAGGCACTGGCGTTGCCCGCATTAAAAGATTATAAAAAAAGTGCTGTGGTCGTAGGACTCGGCCTAGCGCCCATTGATGGAGAACATATTTTCAATACGAACTTTTACAAAAGTACATTGCATTTGAGAAGTCAACTTATTGTGCCGGAACTCTGCCCCGACAATATGTTTCCCTGGATTAAGCGGGAAAAAGAAAAATTACAAATTAGTGGCGAACGCATCCATCTCATTGTTGGGGAAGATGATAGAGTTGTTGGCAAGGATGGTGCCGAAAGACTGCTGCTGTTGCTACAAAAAAATGCCAATAAAGTCTCCCTGGAAAGGCCGGGGAAATTGGCCCACCATGTTCCCGAACAGGCAGCAAGTTTTGTTAAAAGATTTTTGCAGTCGGAAAATATTATTTAAAATGTTTTAAGTTTTTTAAAAGTCCCATTCTCCCGGTTCTCGCCAAGGCGGTGCCACGGAAAATTTTTTTAAATTCGCGATTACTCAAGGATTGTAATTTTTCTTGAATGGATTTGATGGGGTCGATCAAAAACATAGTGTAGATGGCCTGCAGAGGCCCAGTCTGCGGTGCAATCCATTTGAGATGGTCGAATAATTTCATTTTACGTTTATTCCAGGGACATACCTCCTGGCAGATGTCACAGCCAAAAATTTCGCCATTGCTCTGGTTAAAGCCGCTAGGAGCTGGGGTATTATCTTTAAACAGTTCGATGGTGTAAGTGGAGATGCATTTGTCGCTGATGATTGTGCGCGCTTCGTAATCGATGGCGGCGGTGGGGCAAGAATCCACACAGGCAGTGCATTGTCCACAGTGATCAGTTTCTAAGTCTCTTGTTGGCAAATCTAATTTTTTTGATAATAAGAGCGAACCGATCATGAAATAACTGCCCTCCGCTCTGGAGATAAACATCGAATTTCGGCCAAACCAACCCAGGCCACTGCGATAGGCTAAGTCCCTTTCCAAAACAGGGTGAGTATCTAACGCTATAGCAGTTTTTAAGCTGGTATCGCAACTGACTAAATCGGCGGAAATCTCCGCTAGATATTGCTTTAAGTATTGGTGGTAATCCTCACCGGAAAAGCCCATGGCAAAGCCAGAAATTTTCAGGCCATTACTTTCTGTGCTTTGATAAAAATCATTCCATTTCTTTTTTTCCTCACCGTAGGGGAATAAAAAAACTAAGGCCGCTTGAAAATCGGGAAAATATTTTTTTAAGTCGGAGCGGATCTCCTGGCGATGATCCGCCATATAAGCAAGCGGCCCATGACCACCCTGCTCCACCCAAACCCTATAATGTTCTAATGAAATGGGTATAGGATTATCTGTATAAGCAAAATCAGCGATCTTATACTTTTCTTTTAAATACTTTTTATCCAGTAAGGTCATCAAAATATTGCAGACAAAATTTAATGTGAGTTGGGAAGGAGTTCGATCGCCCCGGTGGGACAAATTTTAATACATTCTTCATCCATCTCACAAAAGGATGCCTTTTCACTATCGATATAAGTGGTATGTTTTTCATCATCCGTAACTTTCCAGATATGGTGCGGACAAATAGTAACACAATTTTGGCAAGACCCGCAGATACTCGTGTCTAAATTAAATTGCCCTTTGGAGAATCTAACGGATTGAAGAGTGTCCCCCCCGCCAGCTATTTTAGGCATATCCTTGATGATTTCCACCTTAACGGAATTTGAACTCCCCTGCGCAAAAAATTGGCCATCGCCGCGAGAAATAACAACTTTATCGCCATTGGTAAGATTGAGATCATGCTTAACCTTATTAATGACATGGACTTGAAAATCAAAATTCGCCCAATCGTAATCGGCAATATAAAAGGGCGTAATCCCCCAATAAAAGGCCAATCGTCTGGCCGTTGCCATAGAATTCGTCACCCCTAGAACGGGAACTTGTGGACGAAAGCGAGAAATTTTTAAGCAGGAATGGCCAGATTCAGTAACAGCTATAATTTGCTTGGCCTCGACTTTCTCGGCCACCATTGAGGCCGCCACCATCGTTGCAGCATTAACTGAAGACAAATCCATATTTCTTAACAACGGTCTCTCGCGCGGAATTTTTTCCGCCTCTAGCACAATTTGATCCATCATTTTGACTGCGTCGAGTGGGTATTTTCCCGCCGCCGTTTCACCCGACAACATGACGGCATCTGCTCCATCCCATATGGCATTGGCGACATCCGATGCCTCGGCGCGAGTCGGCGTGGGATTTTCCATCATCGATTCCAGCATTTGCGTAGCGATAATGACTGGGGTTCCAATACGATTACATTTATTAATAATATCCTTTTGAATCGCTGGCACTAGATGATTGCCCACCTCAACGCCCATATCTCCTCGCGCCACCATAATGATATCTGTAATGCTTAAAATATCGTCGAGGTTATCCACCGCCTGAGGTTTTTCAATTTTCGCCACCACCGGGATATTGCATTTTAATCGATGCAATAACGCTTTGACCGCGAGCACGTCCGCACTTTTTCTAACAAAAGAGAGGGCGACATAATCAACCTGCTCGGCCAACCCAAACATCAGATCATCTCTATCTTTCGTGCCAAAGGATGGTGCACTGACGTCACAATCTGGTAGATTGATCCCTTTATTGGCCGTTAACAGACCACCATTCGTAATTTTTATTTTGTAAACATCCCCATCTTTTTCCGTGGCCACAGCTGAGAGCAGCCCATCCGAGAAAAGAATGCGCGCACCGTCATGACAGTCTTTGACTAAGTCCTTATAAATCGTTGGAATATATTTACCGCGATATTGTGGATAGGCCTCTTCCAATGAAGATTCGCCAATAACCCACTCTTCTCCATTTTTCAGTTCTAAGGGTTTTTGCAGCTTATCCACACGAATTTTTGGCCCTTGTAAATCCAATAGCACCGCAACTTCTTTATCCAGCTCAAGAGAGGCCTGGCGGATATTGGCAATCACTTTTTTATGGCCGGCGTGATCGCCATGGCTCATATTAATTCTCGCTACATCCAAACCCGCTTTGATGAGTTCCTTAATTTTTTCAAATGAATTGGAAGCTGGGCCTAAAGTAGCAATTATTTTAGCTCTACGCATGGATCAATGTCCTTTAATGATGACTATAAGGGAAATTTACCATTGAATACTTTAGATTAACAAGTAATCAATCGGCGTTAAGCTTTATTGTTGGCCGAAATTGAATTGACAACCGCTCTACGATTGGCAACTTCTAAATTTTGTTGTGATATATGTTTTTGCCGTGCCAGTTTAATCTCATATTGTTGCTTAATATTTTCTTCTGAAGCGGCTTTATTTTCCAATAAGATCTTGTATTTTTCTTTCGCCGCCAACTCTTTGCGGCCCATCTCCAATTTATGTTCACGGTTTATTTTACGAATTTCATCGCTATGCCGATTGCTTATCAGAGTGACTTCCTTTTCTTTTTCTCTATGCGCCTTTTCCAATTCGGCGCCAAACCTTTTGCGTAGCCCCTGCATTTTGCTTTCATATTCACGATGTTTTTGCGCGGATTCAAATCGATTGGCGCGATCCAATTCAATTTTTGTTTGTTGATTAAATTCGGTTAACTCGCGAACATCATCATTATTCTTTTTTACTTGATTAGTTAATTTAGTAGCAACACCATCTTTTTCTCGCAATAGCTCTTCTCTGGTATTTTTCATTTTTTGCTCGTACACCTTATCCGCTTTACCTAAGTCGTCGGCACGTTTTTGCTGGGCAGCAATTCTTTGTTCGTAGACAGCACGTTGCTGTTGAGTGAATATCTGATCTTTTTCATCGGCATGCTCACTGACGATTTTACCAGCTTGTTTACGCCAATTATCGTGACTGCCGCTTATTTTTTCGTCAAAATAAATTTTTTGATCAAATAAGGCTTCGCGCTTATTCGCCTTTTCTTGAAAAAGAGTTCGCTCACTATGATCTTCTAAATTTCTTAAATTATTTTGATACCCCGTGACTTCTTTATTTTTGCCATCCAAAAGCCTATTGCGAGTCTCAATAATCATCTTTTGTTGATCGGCAATCAAAGCATCTTTTTCTTTATGGAAATTATTTTTAAACTTATCTTGTTTTTCTCGCATATCATTTGAATTTTTCTCACTACGCGCTATTGATTGGCGATCCCTAAAATCAATTTCATTTTTTAAACTGCCAATTCTGCTATCGTAGGTTTTCTTTAAATGCCGAGTCGTATTGTCAGAGCTTCCCACGGTATTCGAATTCTCACTCAAACTAGATTTTTGTCTCTGCTCGAAATTGATCCGATCCTCAAAGCCCCTTCTTTGATTAAGCATTTCTTGCTTATTTTCACTGTTTACTTTATCCATGGCCGTTTGCGAAGCGTCTCTCGTTCGCGTGGCATCTTTATCATAACGGGTTTGTTGATCTTCAATTTTATTTTGCGTACTCTTCCTCAATCGACCCTGCAACGTATTATGGTGTAATTTAAGATCTTCTTTTTCCCGTTTAAATCCCCTTCTGAACTCGTCTATTTCTCTAGCGTGGCCCGCAGAACTGATCGCCCTCTCACGAGAACTCGCCTTTTGAAAGTTTTGCAATTGTTTATTGGAACTATCAATTATTTGTTTTTTTTCATTGCTCGACTTATTTTGGTGAAGTGCCGCTTTATCATTAGCATTTTTATTAATCAGCGCCACATCGGTATCAAATTTAGCTTTGCTAACTTTACTTTTATTAACAAATTGATTTTTTAAATCTGCCGTTCTTTCGCTAAATCTTTTCCTATTGATATTTGCTGTGTCGGTATAAGATTTTGAAATATGTCTTAATTGATCGTCATATTTTTTTTTGCTCTCTTTTCTTTGTTGACCAAACTCGGCCCGATCTGATTCTAACTGATTTTTAAAAAGTGATTGTTTAGCCGCCAGAGCTTGTTGTGTTTTAGCATCGTATTGGGATCTTTCACCTTGCAGAGAATTTTCAATTTTTGACAAATCATTTATGTAAGCCGCTTGCTGTTTCGCCTCACTATACTCATGTGTTTTTGCTTGATCCGCCCTTTGCTTTTCGTAGTTCTCTCTTACCTCTGTATTCTTTTTATGAAAGTCATCCTTTTGCCGAGCAAGTGATTGATTATAATCAATAATTTCCATAATTGGTTCCTACAAATATCGGGTCGACAAAAACAACCCACCTCCCTCATAGTACCAGATTGGGAAATAAAAAGAGATTGGGCAAAAGATGACACCTTCTACCCAACTCTATCATTTTAAAGAGTTAGAGTTTTAATTCTGCATCAATGAGTTCAGAGAAAACCTCAATACCTTGTGCCCCATTAACCATCTTTCCATTGACAAAAAATGTCGGAGTTGATTTTACTCCTGCTTTTTTTCCATGTTCAATGTCTACTTTAACTTGCCCAGCGAATTTTTTGGACTCTAAACATTTACTAAAAGTATCCGCCAAACCTATTTTTTTTGCCGTTGCAATTAAATCGGCTTTGGCCAACTTTGTTTGGTCCGCAAACATTTGATCGTGCATTTTCCAAAAATTCTTACCACCTTGGTCATTTGCACAAAGCCCAGCTTCCGCTGCCAATTGGGCATGATTGTGAAAGGAAAGAGGAAAATTCTTAAAGACAATTTTTACTTTTGCACCATATTTAGCCTTGATATCGTGTAGAATTTTTGCTCCCTTGGCACAGAAAGGGCATTGAAAATCGGAAAACTCAACCAACGTCACTTTGGCATCAGCTTTCCCTATAAAAGGGGCATTGCCAATTTTGACATCGAATACTGGCCGCACAGGCTTTTTTAAATAGACTTCCACTGGATTTTTTGACAACTGCCCTGCCACCCACTGATCTACCGCCTTTCTTTTCACATCGGCTAAAAGAAATTTCTTCACTCTCCCTTTCATCTCGGCATTGACGTGCTGAGCAGGTATTTTTCGCTCCTTAATAAAAGCATCGACATCTTTCTTAGAGGGAGCCTTTCCCAAGACGATATACTTTTCTAGGAATTGGTCATTATCCCCTTTATACCTTTTATCTGCTTTCATTAATTTCTCTAAAACTGTCGACTTAATTTTGTTCATTTTTAATTCATAAACACGCATCTCAGCTTCGTAAATATCCGATTCAATGCCCTTAAAAAGATCGGTCTTGGTAATGATACTCCCGGCGATTTTTGCCGCGGCCTCATTATTCGGTGCTGGCTTAAAAATATAACTAGGCCCCGACTTGGCTTTTTGATTACAGGAAATAAAAACACCGGCCACAATGGCCAACAAAAAAATTAAAAACTTTTTAAACATTAAAGACTCCCATATACATTAATAAGAAAAAAATATTTACCTACTTTACGTTTTCTGCTTTAAGTTCGTCTATAAATTGCCGGTAAATTTGTGAATTTTTTAAAAGGTTCTGGTGCTTACCAGACGCTAGAAGTCGGCCATTATCCAAGACATAAATATTGTCGGCTCCCATCACCGTCTCTACCCTATGGGCAACGACTATAGTTAAGGAATTTTTTTGGGTGAGCAGAATGACTTTTCTTAAAGCAAGCTCTAGAGAAGAATCCAAGCCTGAGGAAACTTCGTCAAACAAGATAACAGGTTTTTGTAAATAACAGGCCCTAATAGCGGAAATCAATTGAGACTGGCCAAGGGATAAGGAGGTAGGTGAGACAATTTCCTCCGGCTTAATCCCCCATTCATTGAGATAGCTGATATTTTGACAAATCCAATCCCAAAATTCTTGAAATCTAGTATTTTGCTCTCTTTCTAAGGAAATATTAAAGGCCAAAGACTCGCTAAAAATATGTGAATCTTGTGAAATAATCCCTATTTGTTCGCGATATTTAGACAAATCCCCCGCTCCATCACCTGGAAACAAAAGTTCGCGATTGCCGCTGGCGCTAAAAACAATACCTGCCTGGTCGGGAATAATATTGCCCGAGACAATATTCAGTATAGTTGATTTGCCGCTGCCCGAAAGACCCACAAGACCTATTAATTCTCCTTTCTTCCCCTCAATAAAAATGTCTTTTAATGTAAAATCATTTTTTTTATAAAAAAAGTCCTTAATCTCAATTTTCAAGGCAATAAAATCATAGTTTTTAACCATTGTGGTTTTTAGTTGAGAAGAAGCGGAATTACCCAAATCTTGCATAAAGCTTTGGACACGATAAAATCCTGTCGCCGCTCTTTGGATATTCGCAATTTTTCCAGCAATCCCTTTAATGGGACTCGATGAACGTTGAATAAGATCGACAATCGCAAAAACTAACGCCGCCTCCGTAAGCCCAGAGTACGGGTAAACAAAAACGACTAAGGCGAGCAATACCGGATAGAGAGATTCCGCCACTGAATAATAACTAGCATCCCAAATATTCGCCTTAATTTGCTTGTCTAAAAAATCATCAAAAGCGATACGTGAAGTTTTAGTGGCATAATTTCCATGTGGCATAAAATAAGTTTCAGAAATTCCACCAACAATATTTGAAACGACTTGACTGACTTTACCTTTCGCCGTCCGCACCAAATTGAATATACCGCGCATATGTCGACTTCCCCAGATCAGCAAAAGACAAGCGGCGATCTCCGTACCGCCAATAAAGAGCCCCATCACCTTATTCATTTGCAAAAAAGCGATAAGCGCAGAAATCACAAAAAACAAATCGATCAAAAGGGAAAAGGCACCAGATGACAGCAATTCTCGGATCGCCTGAGTATCACTCATGATCCGTGCAATAACTTCTCCCATAGGATACTTTTCAAAAGTTTGCCCCTCCCCGGTATGAGCATCATAATTTAACAACCAGGTTTGATAGACATCGGCACGCACAAACTGCACAAGATTCATGATATATTTGTTGATCATAAGTTGAAAAAATAATTGATTAATATAGATGGCGATAAAAAGATAAGTTAATTTCCTGAGCGCCAAATAAAAATCATCGCTCACCCCATAACTTTTAGAAAGTTCGGCCATCAAGAAAGGAGTTTGCGCACCAAAAAAGGCGGCACCAATCAGACAGATTAAGATAACCGCGAGAAATTTTTTGCCGCCATCGTAAATAAGAAATTTAGACCATTTGATCTTTGAAATATGCATAAGTTTTGCTAGTGCTGCCCTCTTGTAATAAAGTTGAAACTGTTCCCGCTTCAGCTATGCCCTTAAATTTATCTATATAGATTAACTCATCACTAATTTTTGCTGAGGAAATACGATGACTGCTGAGCAGCACTGTTTTCCCTTGCAATAGTTTGTGTTTTTTTAATTGCGCGACAATTTGCTTTTCTAAAATAACATCGATAGAAGAAAAAGGATCGTCCCATACCAAGATTTCAGACTCACAGAGAAGACTGCGTATCAAACAAACTCTTTTCGCTTGACCACCGGAAAGTTTTTTCCCGTGCTCACCTACTTCCAATTTTAAAAGTTGGCCAAAGCTTCCCGCCAGATGCGTCAGTTGAAAAAGTTCCAATAATTCTTGCGCATTTTGTAGATCATTTTCCGTCGCGTTTCGACCTAAAAAAATATTTTTTTCAATACTGTCGTTAAATAAATAGGGAGACTGTGCCACATAGGCCAGTGTCCGCTGTTGCCTAGTGTATAGAAAAATCAATTGTTTAAGAATATGCGTTTTACCGTGCCCCGTTTTACCAATAAAAACCGTCCATTTGACTGGCGTTATATGTAAGTTTAACGGCTCCTGCCAAAACTGCACACAAAAATCATTTCCAACATTTGTAGCACTATTTGCTTCTGCTAACCACTTTTCTTCACCGGATTCCGTAGCAAAGGCGACCACCAATTCCTTTATTCTCACCCATGCGATATAAGAGGAAACGAAAACCACCCCGATCCACGAGAGAAACATCAGAGGCTCTAAAAATAAAAAAATAAATCCAGAAAATAAAATGATTGAATTGACCTCAAGCCCCTGCATTTTTATTAAATGCCCACCCCATACCAGCGATAGCCCAACCCCTAAAGGAATAATAGGCATACTGAATGAAAGGGCGATGCCCGCTTTAAGCGAATTGGTTAATTCTTTTAAAGAATGCTCTTTAAAGAGATCGATAAAGGATAACTCTGCCTGGTAATTTTTTATGGTTTTTTTACCAGCATAAGTTTCCATAATATAATTTTGCACTTCACCTTGTAAATGCATACTCATGCGATGATATTTCCTGGTCATAGAGACGATCAAGGCAAATGAAACTGAAGCGATCACCATGGGTGTCAAGGCAATAATAAGCTGCTCGTTAAATCGCACCAATTTTGGCACTAAAATGATCACCGCAATAACGATATTGCACACTTGTAAAAGGGCAAAACCAACCAACGCACGCATCTGCTCGGTGTCTTGATACATTCTTTGAAAAATCTGCCCGGGAGAAAAATTCTGATAGCGAAAGGGATTGGCGTTTTCCAATGTCGCCATTAGTCCCGAGCGCATATTTCTTTCCAGTAAACGTGCGGGAGTAAAAAACAGCAATCTTGAAGAAGTGCGAAAAATAATAATCCCCAACGCCAATGCAAAAAATTTCCAAGTTTGAATATCTGTTCCTGCGGCGACAAAATCTGCCAACTCTTTTGCCAAAAATGGCACATAACTTTGAATGGTATGAGTGATCACCAAACAGATGATAGCACCGATATAAAAATGCCAATACCTAAGCAATTGATCAAAAATCAAGCGGCGAAGTCCTGAACTTAAATTTAAATAATGCAATACTAACCCTAACCCTAACCATTTAAAAACATAGTCGTGAAGCTGAAAATATTTATTCTTTTTATTTCCAGCATTATTCCAGTATATTGTAGGGATGAAAAGATTCGTTGCCCTATTTGTGAAACTATCTTATTTTTCCATGCTTGCCTATCCGGGGCCCGCCATCGCTGCCGCTGAAGATTTGGAGACACCCTTGCTCGAATTGAGAGAACACCACCTCCACCCCACCCAATTTACGGTAGGTAAAAAGGCGGTTAAAGAAAAAATAAAAAAAATAGAAAAGCTCTATAAGAAGGATGCGCTCGCAGCGTATCGCCGTCAAAAAATCATCCCACTGGTGCTCGGCAAAAATGAAACCTTGTATATGTACGATAGACATCATACCGCCTTGGCCTTCTTCGCCGCCGCCATCCCCACCCGGGAAAAATTTCTCTATGGCAACATTCAACACAATCTCGAACACTTAAACCTGCAAGAATTTTGGCAAGAAATGGAAAACAATAATTTGGCCTATTTTTTTGACAATGGTGGCAGACGCCCGGCGCGAGAAATTCCTAGTCAAATCCGTCTATTAACAGACGATCCCTATCGATCACTGGCCTGGATATTGCGTGAAAAAGGGCATATTATCAAACAAGCTATTCCCTTCATGGAATTCCGCTGGGCAGATTTTTTTAGGGCGAATAATATTCTTTTAGTGCCCAATAATAAAAAACAATGGAAGAGGGCGACCAAGATCGCCATTCAATTGGCCCATTCCCCAGCAGCAGCGCACCTACCAGGTTTTGCCGGTGCAGCAGTGGATACTTTTTAAATTTAGCTGTCTTTGAAATTCAATTACTCAGTGAAGCATGACAAATCTAAAGCAAAATCATAAAAACTAGGCATCGAAATTTAGGAGTGTAGCTCAGTTGGTTAGAGCGCTACCTTGACATGGTAGAGGTCCGCAGTTCGAATCTGCGCATTCCTACCAATATTTATTTCTCGCGAAAAGGAAAGGACTCCCCCATGACCTATAAATATTTAGAAGTCGCCCCTGAAGCCTTAACAAGCCTCAAAGATTTTAATCTTCCAAATAATATCGGTTTTGGTGCTATCACGGCACCAATTATGGTGAATTGTGATTTTAAAGATGGAGTATGGGGTAAAATGCAAATACTACCCTATGGGCCCATCCAGCTTTTACCCGTGGCAAAAGTCTTTCATTACGCCCAGGAAATTTTTGAAGGAATGAAGGCGTACCGGGTAGACGGCCATGGACCCCTTCTTTTTAGACCGGAAATGAATGCTCAGAGATTTAATTTCTCTGCTGAACGAATGGCCATGCCTGCCATTCCACAAGAGATATTCCTCGAAGCGGTCCATGCACTCGCGGCTTTATGTGCCCCCATTATTCCCAGCCAAACAGGTGAATCTTTATATATTCGTCCCGTGATGTTTGCCACCGAGGCGAGCTTGGGTATTCGACCCTCTAAAGAATTCAAGTTTATGATTATTGCCTCCCCCTCGGCGGCGTATTTTAGCCAAGGAACACTGCCTGTTTTGGTAGAGCGCGATGCAACTCGTACCTTTCAGGGTGGTATTGGAATGGCAAAAACTGGTGGTAATTATGCGGCTGCCATGCACGCCTCAATCAAGGCCATTGAACTCGGCTACCTGCAAACTCTCTGGCTAGATGGCGAGGACAAGGAATATATTGAAGAGCTCTCGGGCATGAATTTTTTTGCGGTCATAGACGGAGTCGTCACCACTCCTGAATTAACCAGCACAGTTCTCGACGGCATCACTAGAGATTCAATTCTTACTTTGGCCAAGCATCTAGGACTCCAAGTCAAAGAAAGGCGACTGGGTATCACAGAACTTTTGTCCGCCATAAAATCGGGCCATTGCACAGAGGCTTTCGCCTGCGGTACCGCTGCGATTATCACTCCGATAGATTCCTTCGGCGAAAAAGATGGCACCCGTTACGCCTTTCCAGAAATTAAAGGTGAAATATCCCAAAAACTGCGCGCCGGTCTGCTCGCCGTTCAAGAGGGTCGCGCCCCCTCCCCAATAAAAGATTGGATCGTCCCCGTCAAGATGCCCAATCTTTAATTCCATGGTTCTCATGAAAATAACGGCAATTTTATCCCTATCAATAATTTGCCTATTAATCGGCCACTCAACAACGATATCTGCAAATATAGTCCAACGAAGATATCAAATTTTAACAAACTCTTGTGCTGAATTGGCATCTTCCACCGCAACTAGAGGGCTTAATAAAAGAATTAGTCTAGGAGTGATTACAATAGAGATAGATCATCCAAATGGCGAGATCTCTGGTGGTTCCGCTGGATTTGGCGCAATTCGTTTCATAGGTAAACCAAATAAATTTGTCGCCTGCCACGAAGTCTTTCATTTACTTTGGGAAAACCTGTCGCTCAATTTTGTACCACCCATGCCCATGTTTCCAGCTACAGCTTCCGGCAAGACCACCGAACTCTATGAATCTCTGCCACAAATATTTTCCATCTTAGCAAATGGAAAATGTCAGTTTACCCAAACTGCCCAAGTAGTGGCGGCCTTTAGTTTTGACCATTGTCAGTATTTCTATCGAAATGAACTCCCCTCCGCCAAAACACGTTATGCCATGGCAAAAGAGTACTTAGCATCCCAAGGCATAGAAAATGCTATTATTAATTATCTCTACAGCACCGCCTCGCCCACAGAACCTTCAGCATACGATGCAAGTCGACCCCTCGGTGCAATTTTATTTAATGCACTAGAAGACTGTGGAAGAGATTTTCTGTTATCAGAGCTCATCTCCTTTTTATATACCTCTGCGAGAAATAATGATCAAGAAAAAGGGATTTTTGATAATACTGACAAATTTGGTAAATATTTTATTCTTTCAATGATCGATCCTCATAAAAAAAGTAAACAAGAATGCAGGGAGGACCTCATAAAAGGTCTAAAATATCTCGGCCCTTTTTTATAACGAATTGGAAATTTAAACAGCTTATAAACGATAATATTTTAGTCATATGTTGCATTTATAGACAGTAAAATTATCTCACCATTTTTCCCCATAAGAGATTTCAATGGCCTACATCATTGGCATAAAGTTTGCTCCAATAATAAAATAAAAGTTTATAAAGGAGATGAACATGACTTATTTACCCTATTTTATTGGCCTATTTTTATAGTAACTGGTCAGCGTAATTACTACAATTTTATTTCATAAAACTTGGGATTTCTCCACGAAATAAAATTCTCAGTGCCTCGCTGGCCCCCATGCCATTTTTCCTGGCGGTA
>Ga0316206_1002237_pt1 | contig 13630 bp, 12 predicted proteins | sample 6monthpyrite_MG_FD_204942 | JGI IMG/M metagenome (GOLD analysis project Ga0316206, IMG submission 204942) | Microbial mat bacterial communities from mineral coupon in-situ incubated in ocean water Damariscotta River, Maine, United States -... | ecosystem: Environmental > Aquatic > Marine >...
AGGGGTTGTGACCATATTCGGCCTGCCAAGTCTGCGGATCAAAGGGTTCTATCTGGCGGTGGCGACGCTGGCCGCGCAGTTCTTTCTGGTGTGGCTGTTCAACAAAGTGCCGTGGTTTTACAACTACTCGGCCTCGGGCCAGATATCGGCGCCGGAGCGTGACGTGTTCGGGATCATCGTGACCGGCGCCAACACCGAGGCGTGGGCGCAATACCTGTTCGCCCTTATCTTCGCGACGCTGGCCGCGATCCTTGGGCGCAACCTGACGCGCGGCTCGGTGGGGCGCAGATGGATGGCGATCCGCGACATGGATATCGCCGCTGAAATTATCGGGGTGAACCCGATGAGGGCCAAGCTGTCGGCCTTTGCCGTCTCGGGCTTCTTCATCGGCGTCGCGGGGGCGCTGTTTTTCAGCGTCTACCTTGGGGCCGCCGAAGTGGGTGAGAGCTTCGGGATCGATAAATCGTTCCTTGTGCTGTTCATGGTGATCATTGGGGGCCTCGGGTCGATCTTTGGCTCCTTCGCCGGTGCCGCCTTTATGGTGCTGCTGCCGGTGTTCCTGAAAAACGTGTTTGTCGGCATGCTGGGCTGGCCCACGGATCTGGCAGCGCACTTGCAGTTTATCGTGTCTGGTGGCCTGATCATCGTGTTCCTGATTCTGGAGCCGCATGGGCTGGCGCAACTATGGCGGCTGGCGAAAGAGAAATTACGGCTATGGCCGTTTCCGCATTAATAGCGTGGTGGGGTTTGGCCCCACCCTACAATCGAAATCCAATGGGAGGATAAGATCAATGAAACTAACGACAATAGCAGTGGCGGCCGTGATGGCAGCCAGCCCAGTGATGGCGGAACTTGTGTTCCCGTCGCTGTCTTACCGGACAGGGCCTTACGCGGCCAACGGCATCCCGTTTGCGGATGGCTATGCGGACTACTTCACCCTGCTCAACGAGCGTGACGGTGGCATCGGCGGCGTGCCGATCAAAGTGATCGAATGTGAAACCGGCTACAACACCGAGAAGGGTGTGGAATGCTACGAGGCCACCAAAGGCGAAGGCGCTTTGGTCTACCAACCACTGTCCACCGGCATCACCTATCAGTTGATCCCGAAAGCGACCGCTGACGGCATCCCTGTGCACTCCATGGGCTATGGCCGGACCAGCGCCAAGAACGGCAAGGTTTTCAGCAACATCTTCAACTATCCGGCCAACTACTGGGACGGCGCGTCCCACGCGGTGAACTACATTCTCGACGAGAATGGCGGCGACATCAAAGGCAAGAAGATCGCGCTGCTCTACCACAACTCGGCCTATGGCAAGGAGCCAATCCGCACGCTGACGGAGCTGTCCAAAAAGCACGGCTTCGAGTTGATGGAAGTTCCCGTTGACCACCCCGGCCAAGAGCAAAAATCGCAATGGCTGCAAATTCGCCAGCAAAAGCCCGATTACGTGCTGATGTGGGGCTGGGGCGTGATGAACCAAGTGGCCATTCAGGAAGCCGCGAACATCCGGTTCCCGATGGAAAATTTCATTGGCATCTGGTGGTCGGCGTCTGAAAATGATGTGCTGCCTGCGGGCGATGCGGCCGATGGTTATAAGGCGCTGGCGTTCCACAATGTGGGCGACGATTATCCGCTTTATGACGACCTGAAGAAATACGTGGTTGATACCGGTAAGACGGCGGGCGCGGGCGATCAGCTGGGCACCGTGCTTTATAACCGGGGCATGTATGCGGCGATGCTGGCATCCGAGGCCGCCCTCAAGGCGCAAGAGCTGTCCGGTGAGAAAAACATCACCCCAGCGATGATGCGCGACGGCATGGAAGCCTTGGAAATGACCCAGGCTCGTATGGAAGAAATCGGCCTGCCGAACTTTGGCCCGACCTTCAAAGTGTCGTGCGAAAACCACGGTGGTGACGGCCTTGGCGCTGTTGCCCAGTGGGATGCTGGCGCTGGCAAATGGTCGCTGATCACAGATTATGCACCCTCCGACCAAGAGGTTATCGGGGCGCTGATCGATGAGGACTCTGCTGCGTTCGCAGCCGAGAACAACATCACCCCAGGCTGTAGCTAAAATCCAATTCCCCGGCTGGCGCATGCTGGCCGGGGAGTCACCAACTTTGACAGGATGTTGAAATGCTGGATGGTTCCAAAACCGAGACCCTCTTGGAGGTCAACAACATCGAGGTGATTTACAATCACGTCATTCTGGTGCTGAAGGGCGTGTCCCTGAAGGTGGCCCAAGGCGGAATTACCGCCCTTCTGGGCGGCAATGGTGCGGGCAAGTCAACGACGCTGAAGGCGGTGTCGAACCTGCTGCACTCGGAACGTGGCGAAGTCACCAAGGGCTCGATCATTTATCGCGGTGACCGTATCGCCGGGCTAGACCCTGCCGACATGGTGAAACGCGGGGTAATTCAGGTGATGGAGGGGCGTCACTGCTTTGAGCACCTGACGGTTGACGAAAACCTGATGACCGGCGCCTATACGCGGACTGACGGGCGTGGGGCCGTGGCGGCTGATCTTGAGAAGGTCTACACCTATTTCCCGCGTCTGCGCGAGCGGCGCACAAGCCAAGCGGGCTACACCTCGGGCGGGGAGCAACAGATGGTGGCCATCGGCCGCGCGATGATGGCCAAGCCGGAAACGATTCTGCTGGACGAGCCGTCGATGGGGTTGGCCCCGCAATTGGTCGAGGAAATCTTTGGCATCGTCAAATCGCTGAACGAACAGGAGGGCGTGTCCTTCCTGCTGGCCGAACAGAACACCAACGTGGCGCTGCGCTTTGCGCATTACGGGTATATTCTGGAGTCGGGCCGCGTGGTGATGGACGGCCCCGCAGCTGAGTTGCGCGAAAACCCCGACGTGAAGGAGTTCTACCTTGGTATGTCGGATGAGGGGCGCAAGTCGTTCCGCGATGTGCGCAGCTATCGGCGTCGCAAGCGGTGGCTGTCGTAGAATTTTTGAGTATTTTCAACCAAATGGAGACGCGACGTGGGATTCTTTGACGACTTGGAGACCCGCAGCGCGGACGCGCGGGAAGCGGCTCATCTGGCGGCACTGCAAGCGCTTGGCGTAAAGCTGGGAAGCCTGTCGGACTTGTCGAGTCAGCCGGTGCTGCGCAAGTCGGACCTGTCCGCCAAGCAAAAGGCGCAGCCACCGTTTGGCGGCATGCATGTTGGCGATGTGGCGCATGTGTTTCAATCACCGGGGCCGATTTATGAGCCGGGCGGCGTGTCCCATGACTGGTGGCGGTTCGGGCGGTTTTTGCATGCTTGCGGGATTGGCAGGGCGGATGTGGTGCAGAACTGCTTTGGCTACCACCTGACCCCTGCGGGGATGATGTTCGAGAGCGGCGCGCGGGCCGTGGGTGCACGGGTGTTGCCTGCGGGCACAGGGCAGACAGAACTACAAGTACGCGCGGCCAAAGATGTTGGAGCGACCGCCTATGCGGGCACGCCGGATTACCTGAACGTAATACTGGAGAAGGCCGACGCGATGGGCGAGGCCTTGGGCTTCTCCAAGGCGGCGGTATCTGGCGGCGCGTTGTTCCCGTCGTTGCGGCAAGCCTATGCGGATCGCGGAATTTCGTGTTTGCAATGCTACGCCACCGCGGATCTTGGGCATATCGCCTACGAGTCGGACGCGATGGAAGGCATGATCGTCGACGAGGGCGTGATTGTGGAGATCGTGACACCGGGCACAGGCGACCCTGTGGCCGAGGGGCAAGTGGGTGAGATCATCGTGACCTCCCTGAACCCGGACTACCCGCTGATCCGCTTTGGTACTGGCGACATGAGCGCGGTTATGTCGGGCACGTCGCCTTGCGGGCGGACCAACATGCGCATCAAGGGCTGGATGGGCCGCGCCGATCAGACGACAAAGATCAAAGGCATGTTCGTGCGCCCTGAACAGGTGGCGGATTTGGTTGCCAAGCACCCCGAGATTGCGCGTGCGCGGGTTGTTGCCGCCCGCGACGGCGAGATGGACACGATGCGTGTTTTGATCGAGGCTGAGGGCGGAAATGCGGAGATTTATGCAGCCTCGGTTGCAAATGTCTTGAAGCTGAAAGGCGCTGTGGAACTTGTGCCCGTGGGTAGCCTGCCCAATGATGGGCTCGTGATCGAGGACCAGCGCAGCTACGATTAGAGAGGATTTTGCCATGAGACTTCGTGCCAGCCTAGCCGCCCTATTGTTGATGTCGGTGCCGGTTTGGGCGGGGGATGTGGCGCTTATCGTCGGCAACGAAGATTATGCCAACGGGCGCGACCTAGCGGCGGCGGCCGAGATGCTGGATGCTGTCGCACCACTGGAAGACGCCGGGTTCGAGGTGCTGAGCGACACGGATATGTCGGCGGCTGACTTGGCGGGACTGGTCTCGCAGTTGAATACCAAAGTTGACGGCTCGGGCCGCGTGGTGATCGCTTTGGCGGGTCACTTTGGGCAAAGCGCCAGCGGGAACTGGTTCGTGGCAGCGGATGCGGATGCGCCGGATTTGGGCGCGATCAGCAGGCAGTCGATTCCGTTGAGCGTTCTGATGGAAATCGCGGGCCGCGCACCGGGTGGCGCGGTTGTGGCGCTTGGGGTTGAGGATGCGGAGTTTGAGTTTGGCAGCGGCGTGACGGCGGGTTTGGGGCGTATCGATATCCCGCAAGGGGTGAGCGTCATCACTGGCCCGTCCAGCGACGTGGCGGATTTTGCTGGGGGCGTTTTGTCAGTGCCGGGGCAATCCATCGCCAATGCACTGAATGCGTGGCCGAGCCTGCAAAGGGCAGGCTTCATGGCCCCATTGGTGCCGTTCTTGCCAAGCGACGGCGCGGCCCCGCCCGAGGTTGCAAAAGTCGACCCTGATGCGGACCAGAAAGCAATTTGGAAGGTGACGCAGGATATTGGCACGCTGGATGCCTATGAGGCCTACTTGAAGCGCCACCCCAAAGGTCTGTTTGCCACCCAAGCGCGGGCGGAGATTGAGCGGGTCAAAGCGCAACCGTTGTTGCTGGCCGAGGCCGGTGAAAAGGCGCTGCGCCTGAGCCGCGACGAGCGGCGGGAAATTCAACGCTCGCTGTCACTGTTGGAGTACGACCCGAAGGGAATTGACGGAATTTTCGGGCGTGGATCGCGGGCCGCGATCAAGAAATGGCAGAATGTGAATGGCGAGGGCGCGACCGGCTTTCTGACACAAACGCAGATCGGGCGGATCAAGGCGCAGGCGGACCGCCGTGCGCACGAATTGGAAGTAGAAGCCGAGAAACGCAAGGTCGAGTTGGAGCGCAAGGACCGCGCCTATTGGCGTGCGACAGGCCAAGGTGGTGACGAGACGGGGCTGCGCGCCTATCTGGAGCGTTACCCTGACGGGGTATTTGCAGAGATCGCCGCAGCGCGGATTAAACCTTTTGAGGAAGCCCGCCGCGCAGATGCGGCAGAGCAGGATCGCGCGGATTGGGATGCTGCGGTCTCGGTCGGCTCGCTGGCGGCCTATCAGGGCTACCTTCAGGCAAACCCCGAAGGCGCGTTTGTGGAGCAAGCGCGCGCTCAGATAGCGGAGTTGGAAATTGCCGCCAAGAACTCAGGTGCCGTGCAAGCGGCGCGGCGCAACGAAGACCGGTTGGGTCTGAGCGGTGGTACGAAACGTCTTGTCGAGGAGCGTCTGCGGTCCCTTGGGCTGAAACCCGGCACCGTAGATGGCACGTTTGATCGGAACACGCGCCGCGCAATCCGGCGTTACCAAGAGGCGCGGAACTTACCGCGCACCGGGTTCCTGAGCCAGCAAACTTTGGTGCGGCTACTGGCGGACACGATACCGCGCTAAAGCGCCTTGCGGGCCTTTAGGGCGGCGGAGATTGTGCCGTCGTCGAGGTAATCCAATTCCCCGCCAATGGGCACACCTTGGGCCAGAGAGGTGACTTTAACGCCGCGTGTATCCAACTCTCCGGCGATGTAGTGGGCGGTGGTCTGGCCGTCGATTGTAGCGTTCAGGGCGAGGATCACCTCGCTGATACGCTCGCCAGACACGCGGTCCATGAGCTTTGGGATGCGCAACTCGTCCGGCCCGATGGCGTCGAGCGCGGAAAGCGTGCCGCCCAGCACGTGGTAGCGGCCTTTGAAAACGCCGGAGCGCTCCATCGCCCAAAGGTCGGCCACGTCTTCGACGACGCAGATCTCGCCATTGGCGCGCTTCTCGGAGTTACAGATATCGCAGACATCAGAGGTACCGACATTGCCGCAATTGAGACATTCGCGTGCGGTGGCAGCGACATGTTGCAGCGTATCGGCCAGCGGCACCATCAGCAGCGCGCGCTTCTTGATCATGTGCAGCACCGCGCGGCGCGCCGAACGAGGCCCGAGCCCCGGCAGCTTGGCCATCATCTCGATCAAATGATCCAGATCTTTGGTTGAGTTTGACACCGTGCTGCGCTGACTGCCCTAGAAGGGCAGTTTCATCCCTGCGGGGATGCCCATTTCCTCGGTGATTTTGCTCATCTCGGCGGCGGCTTTGTCGGAGGCTTTGGATTGGGCGTCTTTGATGGCGGCGAGGATCAGGTCCTCGACGACTTCCTTTTCATCAGGATGGAAGATCGACGGGTCGATATCCAAGCCAGTCAGCATGCCTTTCGCGGTGGCAGTGGCCTTCACCAGACCCGCGCCACTTTCGCCTTGGACTTCGATGTTTTGCAGGTCGTCCTGCATCTGGGTCATCTTGTCCTGCATCTCTTTGGCTTTTTTCATCATTCCGGCCATATCGCCGAGATTGCCAAGTCCTTTGAGCATTTGGGTGTCTCCGTTGAGATTTCGTGTTGAGGGTGTGTATGGCAGAGGCCGTGCCAGAGGCACAAGCAAACACAGCGTTACGTGGAGGCGGCTTTAGCCATCTTCAAAGGGATCCCATTCATCTTCGACCTCCGGCAACGCCTCGATTGCAGCCTCCTGGACCAAATCGGCGGCGGTGCGGATTTCGATGATCTTGGCGCTTGGGAAGGCTTGGAGCGTCGCCTGCATCAAGGGGTGTTCGTGAGCTTCGGCCTCACGGGCGTTTTTTTCTGCATCGCGTTCCGAGGATATTGTTGCTGCGCCTCCCTCGTTGACCAGCGTGACGGCCCAGCGTTGTCCGGTCCATTGCTGCAACCGCGCGCCGAGGCGTTGTGCTAGATCGCGGGGGGAGTCGTTGGTTGGCACAAATTCGATGCGACCCGGGGAATAATGTGTGAGCTGCACGTAGTTCTCGACATGGACGCGCAGAAGTTCGTCGCGATTAGCGCGAATCAAAGCGACGATATGATTGAACGTCGGATAGTGGGCGAGAGCGGTCTCGGGCGACAGATCGAGCGCGGCAGAGGTGCCGCCGCCTGCATGGGTGGTTCGGGTTTGCGCCCGCGCGGTGGTCATGCCGCCGCCTTGTGGCGCGGTGCTTCCGCCAGAAGGTGCGGGTGGGGGCGGCGTGTCTTGCAGCTTGCGCACCAGTTCTTCGGGCGAGGGCAGATCGGCCATATGCGTGAGGCGGATGATCGCCATTTCAGCGGCCATCATGGCGTTGGGCGCACTGGCGACTTCCTCCAAGGATTTGAGCAGCAACTGCCACATGCGTGACATGGCGCGCATTGGCAGCGCCTCGGCCATTTGTGCGCCGCGCGTGCGCTCGTCCGGACCAACGGTGGGATCGTCAGCGGCCTCTGGCGTGATCTTGATGACGCTGACCCAGTGGGTAATCTCGGCCAGATCGCGCAGCACGGCCATCGGGTCTGCCCCGTCGGCATATTGCGAGGAGAGTTCCTGCAACGCGCCAGCGGCGTCGCCTTTCATGATCAGATCGAACAGGTCCAGCACGCGGCCCCGATCGGCAAGGCCCAGCATGGCGCGGACCTGTGGCGCGGTGGTCTCGCCTGCGCCATGGGAGATGGCCTGATCCATCAAGGACATCGCATCACGGACCGAGCCTTCGGCGGCGCGGGTGATCAGCGCAAGCGCGTCATCGGCGATTTGCGCGCTTTCCTTGGCGGCGATGGATTGCAGATGGGCGATCATCACCTCAGGCTCGATGCGGCGCAGATCAAAGCGCTGGCAGCGGGACAGGACGGTGACGGGCACCTTGCGGATTTCCGTGGTGGCGAAGATGAATTTGACGTGCTCGGGCGGCTCCTCCAGCGTCTTCAACAAGGCGTTGAAGGCGGAGGTCGACAGCATGTGCACCTCGTCGATGATATAGATTTTGTAGCGGGCCGAGGCCGCGCGGTAATGCACAGAGTCGATGATTTCGCGGATGTCGCCCACGCCAGTGCGTGAGGCGGCGTCCATCTCCATCACGTCAACATGGCGGCCTTCGGCGATGGCCACGCAGGTGTCGCAGGTACCACAAGGCTCGGTGGTGGGGCCGCCAGTGCCGTCGGGGCCGGTGCAGTTCATGCCCTTGGCGATGATACGTGCGGTGGTGGTTTTGCCGGTGCCGCGAATGCCCGTCATGATGAAGGCTTGCGCAATGCGACCCGCGTCAAAGGCGTTCTTCAGCGTGCGCACCATCGCATCCTGACCGATCAGGTCGGCAAAAGTGGCAGGGCGGTATTTCCGCGCCAGTACCTGATAGCCGCCGCTGGTCGTTTCAGTCATGGGAGTTCCTTGGATTCGGGTGCGCCCCAGAGACTAAATCGCGCCGCCCTTGAGGTCCACTAGAGACTCTGAAACTTCCGTGGCGAGGTTTGACTAGGAGAGGCAAGCAGAGCGCCGCTTTTGCGGAGCGCACGGTTGCGGGGCAACGCGCGCTGGGTGAGAGGTTGGACATCGACCCAAGTGGGGCTCGTTGTGGCTGCTTCCTTCCGGATCTGACCAGGTTGGCGAGGCACTTGCCCGCGCCAACCCCTCAACGCCGATATAGGCACAGATTCTTGAGAACGCAAGGTTTGCCAACACTACGCGCTCGTGCCAGAAGCGGTGCAATCAATCGAGGGGCGGTGCAGTGAAACTAGCGGAAACGGTTACCTTTGGCGGCTCGGGGCTGGACCGCGCGGCGCATTTGCGTGGCGACGCGGAGGCGCTGGCGGCGTTGTTGGCGAAATCTGACACCGGAGTTTTGCCGATTTGGCGGGGTAAGCCCTTGATTGCAGGGAGAGACCGCGACCGCCCGGCATGGCAGCCCGCCGACCATGCGATCTTTGCCCATGCGGATGAGGCGCCGATTTTCTTGGGGCTGGACGACGGCACCGCCCGCTTTGCGCGTGACATCTCTGGCTGGGAGCCGGGCGAGAATTTGGACACGCTGAACCAGTTTCTGGACCCGTCAGAGCAGTATTTTCCGGGCATGCCCGAGGATGAGCGGTTCTCGGAGTTGCGGGCGATCATGACCCGCCTGAATGCCCGCGACGCGGAGTTGATTGCCGCCGCGAAAGCCATCGGCAGCTGGCACGAGACCCACGGGTTTTGCGCGCGTTGCGGTGAAAAGAGCCAGATTTTCATGGCGGGCTGGCAGCGCGAGTGTGAAGCGTGCGGTGCGCATCACTTCCCGCGCACCGATCCGGTGGTGATTATGCTGGTGACGCATGGCAATTCGGTGCTGATGGGACGCTCGCCCGGGTGGCCGGAGGGGATGTATTCCTGCCTTGCCGGGTTTGTGGAGCCGGGGGAGACAATTGAGGCCGCTGTGCGCCGTGAAACCTTTGAGGAATCGGGCATAGAAGTCGGTGAGGTCGAATACCTGTCGAGCCAGCCCTGGCCGTTTCCCGCATCCCTGATGGTGGGGTGCCGCGGCCATGCGGTGACCACTGAGATCACAATCGACCCAGACGAAATCGAGGACGCCATCTGGGTTACCCGCGAACAGATGATGGAGACGTTTGCGGGCAACAATCCCGAGATGAAACCTGCCCGCGAGGGCGCAATTGCACATTTCCTGTTGCTTAACTGGCTTCGGGATACGTTAGACTAGAGTAGTGAAAAAGATGAGCGGACCGGCATGAAGTTTTCCACCAAGGAAGATCTTGAAATACCTATCGACGACGTATTTCAGATGCTGTCGGACTTCGACGGGTTTGAGCGCGCCATTTTGCGCCATGGGGCTGATGTGTCCAGAACCGACGACATGAGCAGTGTCGGTGTGGGCATGACATGGAAAGCGCGTGCCGCTGTGCGTGGCAAGAAACGCGAGTTCGACGTCGAATTGGTCGAGTATGACCGCCCCAACCAGATGCTGTTTGACGTGACCACCAAGAATATGGCGGCGACCTTTTTGGTGGAGCTGGTGGCGATGTCCCGGACGCGCGCGCGGATGCGGATAGAGTTGGACGTGCGGCCGCAAACACTATCGGCGCGGTTGTTGATGCAGTCGGCCAAGCTGGCGCGTAACACGCTCAACCGCCGCTACAAGACGCGGATCGCGCATTTCGCCAGCGATCTGGAGGACCGTCACAAAAAGAGCCTTCGTACCGCCGGCGCCTAGAGCGGTCTAACTTTTTAGCGCAAGGCCGCGCTCGCGTGACCGCGCCGCCTGCCGGTTAAGGCGTGGTCAGTCTAAGGCAAGGCGTAGCACCTTAACTACATTTTCGGAGAGCGGGCGGTCGCGTGACAGGGCAGCCTTTATCGGCACCCAAGCGGCGTCCATAGCGTCGTCGTCAGCCAAGGGCGTCCCCGAGACGTAAGCGCAGTGCACGGCGGCGAGCAGGTAGTGATGCTGCACCGCGCCATCATCGCTATGCCCGATTACGTCGACATTGGTGAGGTAGCCTGTGGGGGTCGCGGTGACGCCGGTTTCTTCCAGCAACTCGCGTGCGGCGGCTTCCAGCGCTGTTTCCCCAAGCTCCACATGGCCGCCCGGGAAGCCCCAAAGCCCAGCGTTGGGCGGATTGCGGCGTTGGACAAGCAGCGTTTGGCCCTCATGCACGACCACCGCGATGGCCCCAAGGGTTGGGCGCGGTGACATGACTAATCGCGCGCGAAGGCGGCGGGGTAGGTGCCGAGGACTTTGATCTCGGAGGTGAAAAAGTCCAATTCCTCCATCGCGTGCTGAACGCCGATATCATCGGGGTGACCGGAAATGTCCGCGTAAAACTGCGTGGCCGTGAACTCGCCATCCACCATGTAGCTTTCGAGCTTGGTCATGTTGATACCGTTGGTGGCAAAACCGCCCATCGCTTTATAGAGCGCGGCGGGAATGTTGCGCACGTTGAACACGAAGGAGGTGATCATATGCGTGTCGCCACGCCGCGACATGTCGGCTTTGGGGGACATGATCAGGAAGCGGGTGGTGTTGGTGTCGTGGTCCTCGATGTCGCGGGCGAGAATTTCCAAGCCGTGGGTTTCAGCTGCCATTTCGGAGGCCAGCACGCCGATGCCCGCCTCTGGATGCGCGGCCAGATCGGCTGCGGCACCGGCACTGTCGGCAGCGGCCTCGCCGCGGATGCCATGCGCCCCAAGATAGTCGCGGCATTGCGGAATCAGCACCAGATGCGCGCGCACGGTATTGATGCTGTTGAGCGAGGTGCCTTTGGGGGCCATGAGGGCGATGCGCACGCGCACGAAGGCTTCATCAATGATATGCAGGCCGGACTCTGGCAGCAGGCGGTGAATGTCCGCGACCCGCCCGTAAGTGGTGTTTTCCACGGGCAACATCGCAAGCGCCGCGTTGCCGGAGCGCACGGAGTCGATCACCTCTTCAAATGTGGTGCAGGGCAGGGGCTCCATGTCGGGGCGCGCGCGTACGCAGGCCTCGTGGGAATAAGCGCCGAGTTCTCCTTGGAAGGCGATTTTCTGAGCCATAGTGTATTTTCCCGCAAAAAAGGCACTTAGTCGCGGTGTCTAGCCCTTGCGGAACCATATGTGAAGACGATACAAACCGCCGAAACGCCAAACGGGTAAGAGACAGACATGTTTGACACGATGACAATGACAAAAGCTGTGGGTGCGGTTTGCGGATCGCTTCTGGTATTCCTGCTGGGCAGCTGGGCTGCCGAAACAATTTACGTTGGCAGCGAAGACGAAGAGCATGAGCAAGCCTACGTCATCGAAGTAGAGGGTGGCGACGAGCAGCCAGCCGAAGAGGCAGTCGTGGAAGTAGACTTCGCCGTGATGATGGGTGACGCCGACGCCGAGAAGGGCGCTAAAGTTTTCTCCAAGTGCAAAGCCTGCCACAAGCTGGAACAGGGCAAGAACGGCACGGGTCCATCGCTTTACGGCATCGTGGGCAGAGAAATCGCCGCTTCTGACGGCTACGGCTATTCCGACGTGCTGTCCGCCAAAGAGGGCGTTTGGACGCCGGATCAGCTGCAAGCGTTCCTCGAAAACCCCAAAGCCTACGCGCCGGGCACCAAGATGAGCTTCGCTGGTCTGAAGAAAATCTCCGACCGTGCAAACATCATTGCCTATCTCGAGACGATTGGCGGCTAAGCCAATCTGAGACATGAATTGTAAAAGGTCGCCCTTCCGGGCGGCCTTTTTTGTTTCAATCCGGCTCTTGCGCTCACAATCGCGCAATCGGCCTTGATTGTTGAACAAATCCAACTTCATTTATCGTATCTGATTAGTGACGCGACCTTGACCGATCTCTGGAGGATCCAAATGAAGAACTGCCATCCGCACGCCCTAGCGCAAAGCCGGTCCCTGCAAGGCAGTAGGCTGAAATGGATGGGCGCTGGCCTGGTGTTGATCGCGGCGACAGTGACCTCGGTCACGGCGGCCCGCAGCGAGGCGATCATCAAGGCGCATGGGTTTTCCGACTTTGGTACACTGAAATACCCCGAAGGCTTTGCGCAGCTTAACTATGTGAACACGGACGCCCCGAAGGGCGGCGAGATTTCGGTGGCGGCACAGGGCACCTTTGACAGCATGAACCCGTTCAGCCGCAAGGGCCGTGGCGGCGCAATGTCGAGCGCCCCTTACGAGCGCCTGATGGACAGCGTCGACGACGACCCCTACGGGGCCTACTGCCTGTTATGCGAGAGTCTGGAATACCCCGAAAGCCAGGAGTGGGTCATCTTCAACCTGCGCCCCGACGCCAAGTTTTCGGACGGCACACCAGTCACCGCTCAAGACGTGGTGTTCACGGTAAAGACCTTCCTGACCGACGGGCTGCCATCCTTCGCGCAGGCGGTGTCCAAATTTTACGACAGCTACGAAGCGCTGGACGACCGAAGGGTCAAATTCACCTTTGCCAAAGATATCCCGCGCAAAGGGCTGATCAGCCAGGCGGGCGCGTCCATCGTGTTCTCTAAGAAATGGTTCGACGAGAACAACGCCAACATCAAAGAACCTCGCTTGGAATCGGCTATCGGGTCAGGGCCTTACGTGCCTGTCGAAGTCGACCCGCCGCGCCGCATCGTCTACGAACGTGACCCCGATTACTGGGGCGCGGATCTGCCGATCAACAAAGGCCGCTGGAATTTTGACCGCATCCGCATCGAGTATTTCTCCGACGACACCGCGTCGATGGAGGCGTTCAAAAGCGGCGTTTACAATTTCCGCCGCGAGAGCAGCTCGTTGAAATGGGCCACGGCCTACGACTTCCCCGGCATCGAGGAGGGCAACATCGTCAAGGCGGAGCTGCCCAACGGCAATCTGCCGCCCTCTTACGGGATGGTGTTCAACCTGCGCCGCGACAAGTTTGACGACCCGCGTGTGCGCGAAGCGTTGCAACTGATGTACAACTTCACATGGACCAAC
>Ga0316206_1002239_pt1 | contig 13625 bp, 15 predicted proteins | sample 6monthpyrite_MG_FD_204942 | JGI IMG/M metagenome (GOLD analysis project Ga0316206, IMG submission 204942) | Microbial mat bacterial communities from mineral coupon in-situ incubated in ocean water Damariscotta River, Maine, United States -... | ecosystem: Environmental > Aquatic > Marine >...
TCGAAAGCTTAGTAATAACAAGCTTTTATTTAATAAAAATATTCTCAACGAGTTTTTTACTTTTTAAAAATAAGCCAACACAACTACGGTGAATATTAGACAATACTTATTGTTTGTAGTACTAGTTGATTTCTGAACTTGAATTTAAAAACATGGGTTAAATTGACTTAAATCAAGGAGAAAAACACTTCAAAATCTACAATACAAACATCAAATAAATTCATAAATTGGAGTGAATAAAGCGAATGAAAAAGAAACTTTTAGCCTTAGCTGTTTGTGGCTTAATACAGTCAGCCAATGCCGCGGATAGTTTTTTAGAATCTATCACAGAAGGTGATGCAAATGTCATGCTTCGGTACCGCTACGAATTTGTCGATCAAGATGGTTTCAATAGCAATGCCAATGCTTCAACATTGCTCACGCGCCTCAATTACAAAACCAAAGCTTATAACGGGTTTACTTTTTTCTTGGAAGCTGACAACATAATGGAAGTGATTGCTGATAGCTACAATGCAGGCAAAGGCAACTCACCTGGAAATGGACAGTATCCGATTGTGGCCGATCCACAAGGGACAGAAATCAATCAAGCATGGTTTAATTATGCTTTTAATGAAAACAGTGCAGTGAAAGTAGGCCGTCAAAGAATAAATTTTGATAACCAGCGCTTTATCGGGGGAGTGGGTTGGCGTCAAAATGAGCAAACATTTGATGCAGTGTCAGGGACATTTGATATCAATGGTTCAAAATTAGTACTTGTTTATGTTGATAATGTCAATCGCATCTTTGGTGAGGATGTGGCTGCAGGTGATAACGACAATTCAACAGTATTGCTCAACTGGTCCAATAATTTCAAAGATTTTGGCAAGTTAAGTGCTTACTATTATGATATCGATAACAAAGATGTGGCTGCTTTTTCAACCTCGACTTTTGGTGTTAAATTTGCTGGTAGCTACGAAGCTTTCAATTACGGTGTTGAATTTGCCAGTCAAAATGATGCTTACAACAATCCCGTAAATTATACTGCAAACTATTTGAGATTGGATGCAGCTTATAAGATGGAACAAGCGACAGTTTTTGCAGGATACGAAGTGCTGAGTGGTGATGCCAACAATGCTGGAGCTGCATTTAGAACACCATTGGCAACATTGCATGCTTTTAATGGTTGGGCCGATAAGTTTTTAGCCACTCCTAATGATGGCTTGGAGGATATGTTTGTTGGTGTCAAAGGAGCCTACAGCGGATACAAATGGCAAGCACTTTACCATGACTTTAATGCGGAAGATTCCAATCGAGACTTGGGTTCAGAGTTTGATTTTTCTGTCGCTAAAAAAGTAAATAAAAATGTCTCTTTGCTGTTAAAAGCTGCATTTTATAGCGCCGATACTCACGCAACAGATACCTCTAAAGTCTGGTTTATGGTTACAAGCAAGTTTTAAGATTTGGGTAGTTTAATAAAGGTCACTTAATCGGTGGCCTCTGCTTGGATGACACTTAATTATGCTCAATAGCTAAGCAGTGTGTCATCCTCGCGAACGCGGAAAAAATACATCTGGAATGTATTTTCATGCAAGCCCTCATGGACGAGGGTGAGTATCAAGGATGATACGAATAATCCAGAATTTAGAACTCGATACTTGATTTTTCTATATTTTAAATCGATATCGAGTATCTCTGGATTCCCATTTTCATGGGAATGACAGAGTTTTAAATGATTAACTCGTTTAATAACAACATGTTAGTTCTTAACTAAGTAATAACTAAGTGCCATTCGGGTTTTACCCACCAATGCAGAGGCTTTGATATATATGGGTTTCTATATTTATCCATGGTTGGCAGAATCCACCTTACATTTTAACCGGGCAGTAGTGCATGTTCATAGGAATGACAGAGTTCTTTTTAATCGCTACTGAATGTTGATTTTTGTGTATATAAGATCGAGATTAGGGTAATATTCAAACAATTTAGACACGATGGAATAACAATGAGCCACAAGCAAAACAAACCATTTCAAGCTTTAAATATTGCTGTTCATACGGTCAGTGATACGCGTAACGAAGAGACCGATACCTCAGGTCTGGCTTTGGCTGAGCGTTTGCAGCAAGCCGGTCACAATCTGGCCGATAAAAAAATAACAAAAGATGATATTTTTCATATCCGAGCAGTCGTTTCTGATTGGATTTATAGACAAGACGTTAACGTGGTTCTTATCACTGGCGGCACGGGTTTTACTGTGAGAGACAACACACCACAGGCTGTTGAACCACTGTTGATGAAAAGGGTCGATGGCTTCGGAGAGTTGTTTCGAGCCATTTCATATCAGGAAATAGGAACATCAACCGTTCAAAGCCGTGCCTTTGCAGGAATATCCAACGGTACTTTGCTTGTCTGTATGCCTGGCTCTCCAAATGCCTGCAAAACCGCATGGGATAAAATTCTCAAAGAGCAGTTGGATGCAAGTCATCGGCCTTGTAATTTTGTGGATCATTTGCAAAATGCCACGCAGAAAGACGTTGTTTCTCAGTGCCAAACAAGAGAATAATTAAAATCCACCTTTTTTAATTTTAATGAGTTCACGGCGTGATTTTTTATCAGGGTGCTTGTCAGGGCGTGGTGTGCTTGAGTAGATCATTTTTCCTTCTAAAATTTGATCCTCACGAGCTTTTATGGATTCAGCAGTTTCTTGGTAGCATTGCACGGCAATTTTAGCACTGACTCTTTTTTCTATGAGCTGTAACACGTTCACAGTCCAGGTTAATTCGCCTTTTTTGATTTCTAAAAGATCGTTGAGTTTTAAAGTGCGAGAAGGCTTGAGTTTTTGACCTTGTAATTTCACTTTGCCACTCTCGACGTGTTTTTTTGCTAAGGATCTAGTTTTGTAAAAACGTGTGGACCACAGCCATTTGTCTATTCTAACGCTCATAAAAGGTGATAAATTGTATCAAAAAAAAAGATTTTAACAAATTCTAGTCAAAATTATTATAAATATTATTCATGGTGCTATAATCAGTGCATGATAACGACGACAAACAAGCAGTAAGCCTTAAACACATAATCAATGCAAAGCACATTATGTGCTTTTTTTTTGCCTTACAAATACTTAAACAATAGTTAAAAATAGAATAAGACAATGCCAAAAATAACTTTAGCCGATGGCTCACAAAGAAAATTCGAACACACTGTTACAGCATTAGAAGTTGCAGCAGACATTGGGCCAGGACTGGCCAATGCCGCCTTAGCTGCCAAAATCAATGGAGAGTTGGTGGATTTATCAACGCCAATAACTTCGGATGTTGATTTGTCGATTGTGACCTCGCGCGATGAAGAGGGCTTGGAAGTCATTCGTCATTCAACGGCTCATTTAATGGCACAAGCGGTTAAGCGTCTTTATCCCTCAGTACAAGTGACCATCGGCCCTGTGATTGAAAATGGCTTTTTTTACGACTTTTCTAGCGAACATCATTTCACCGACAAAGAATTGGCAGAAATCACCTCAGAAATGAAAAAAATAGTCAAGCAGAAATTGCCTGTAGAGCGTCAAACCTTGTCCAGAGATGGCGCCATTAAACTGTTTGAAAACATGGGTGAAAAATACAAAGCCGAAATCATACGAGATATCCCGCAAGATCAAAGCTTAAGCCTCTACAAACAAGGTGAGTTTGTAGATTTGTGTCGGGGTCCTCATGTACCTAATACCTCAAAGTTAAAGGTATTTAAACTCATGCATGTTGCTGGAGCTTATTGGCGTGGTAACAGCGACAATGAAATGTTGCAACGTATTTATGGTACAGCTTGGGGCGATAAAAAAGAATTAAAAAGCTATCTTCACATGCTAGAAGAAGCGGAAAAACGCGATCACCGTAAGTTAGGCAAGCGCATGGACTTGTTTCATTTTCAGGAAGAAGCCCCCGGAATGGTCTTTTGGCACCCCAATGGTTGGTCAATTTATCAAGCCGTACAACAACACATGCGTGAAAAATTAAACCTGCACGATTACCACGAAATTAATACACCACAACTGGTTGATTTTAGTTTGTGGGAGCGTTCAGGACATGCCGATAAATTCGGCGATGATATGTTTGCAGTAGAAACAGAGGATCGCAAATTTGCTATCAAGCCGATGAATTGCCCGTGCCACGTGCAAATTTATAACCAAGGTTTAAAAAGTTATCGAGATTTACCCTTGCGCTTAGCGGAGTTTGGGTCTTGCCACCGCAATGAACCCTCAGGTGCTCTGCATGGTTTGATGCGCGTGCGTGGATTTGTTCAAGACGATGCGCATATATTTTGTACGGAGGCTCAGATTCAACAGGAGGTTTCTGAGTTTATTGATTTTTTACATGAAATTTATCTGGACTTTGGATTTACTGAAGTTATTTACCGTTTATCAACTCGCCCAGAAAAACGAGTGGGCAGTGATGAAATTTGGGACAAGTCCGAGCAAGCTTTAGCCACTGCACTGGACAATAAAAAATTGGACTGGCAAGAATTGCCAGGAGAGGGTGCTTTTTACGGTCCAAAAATCGAATTTTCATTAAAAGATTGCTTAGGACGTGTCTGGCAATGCGGCACAATTCAGGTGGATTTTTCCATGCCAAATCGATTGGATGCAACTTATATTGCCGAAGACGGCGAGCGCCATATCCCTGTGATGTTGCATCGGGCTATTTTGGGTTCTTTCGAACGATTTATTGGAATTTTGATAGAACATCATGCGGGTAATCTGCCATTTTGGTTGGCTCCAACTCAAGCCGTAATTATGAACATTACGGATGCTCAAAGCGAATATGCCACTAAAATAGCCAAAGTTTTGAAAAACAATGGCTTTAGAGTTAATTTAGACTTGAGAAATGAGAAGATCGGCTATAAAATTCGCGAACATACTTTAGAAAAGTGTGCTTATATGTTGGTTGTTGGAAATAAAGAAGTGGAAAATGAAACAATCACCGTAAGGAAATTAAACGGAGATGCGGTTGGAAACATGAATGTTGATGAACTGATTTCTTACTTTAATAACTTGCAAAATGACAAAAAATAGAAATTTCAAAATATACATTTAATACAAAATAAGAGGATTTACTAAAATCGCTAAGAAACACCAAACGAGAATAAATGAAGCCATTGTGACCATGAAGGTTCGCCTGATTGATAGTGATGGAAAACAAGTAGGAATTTTGGCTACAGATGCTGCTTTGGATCGAGCTAAAGCACAAAAATTAGACTTGGTGGAAATATCACCCAAGGCAGAGCCACCTGTTTGTAAAATTATGGATTATGGAAAGTTCAGATTTGAAAATTCCAAAAAGAAGCAAGCTTCTAAAAAGAAACAAAAAAGAGTTCAGCTCAAAGAAGTCAAATTCAGGCCGAATACTGAAGAAGCGGATTACCAAGTGAAATTGCGTAATTTAAGAAAATTTATTGATCAAGGCAATAAGGTTAAAGTGACCATTATGTTCAGAGGTCGTGAATTAGCCCACAGAGACATTGGTGCTAATATGCTCGATAGATTGGAAAGAGATTTAGAGGAAGAGGTTGTTGTGGAACAAAGACCTGCAAAAATGGAAGGGCGATTTATGATTATGCTGTTAGCTCCCAAAGCAACCAGCAAGCAATAAAGTCGAATTTGCGAACAGGTAAAAACACCTGATAAACGGATTTTAAAGCACAAACAGAGATTTCTCTGTTGTTAACAGCATCGAGTTAGTGAAGCGAAAACAGGCAACTGTTACTTGGTGTAGTTTTTAATACTATTAATGGAGCATACACATGCCAAAAATGAAAACCAAAAAAGGCGCAGCCAAGCGCTTTAAAAAAACAGCCAGTGGCTTTAAGCGTGGATACGCGAATAAAAGTCATATCTTAACCAAAATGACAACCAAACGTAAACGCAACTTACGTGGTACAGACATGGTCGCTGAGTCTGATATCAAGCAAGTTAAATCAATGTTACCGTACGCATAATTAGGAGTTAAGAAATGGCACGAGTTAAAAGAGGCGTTACAGCTAGAAAACGTCATAAAAAAATATTAAAACTAGCTAAAGGTTATTACAATGCACGCCGTAAAGTTTTTCGCGTAGCAAAACAAGCGGTCATCAAAGCGGGTCAATATGCTTACCGTGATAGAAAACAGCGCAAACGTCAATTCAGAGCTTTATGGATTACCCGTATCAATGCAGCCGCTCGTAATAATGGATTATCTTATTCACGATTTATCAACGGTCTTAAGAAAGCGAATATCTCTTTGGATCGTAAAGTTTTAGCAGATATGGCTGTTCATGACAAAGCAGGTTTTACTGCTGTTGCTGATCTAGCTAAAGCAGCACTTTAAATTTAGGAGGTATATGCATAACTAAAACGATGGGAATCTAGCTCAATGTGTATCTGAATCCCATTCGCCCTTAGTTATGAATATACCTCTAAGTTGTCAATTCCTGCTATGGCAGGGTTTACTTGTTAATCTTTAACAAGCAATGACACAATCTAAAAGAGGAATGAGCTTTCCAGCATAGCTGGCAAGTTATTTCCTCTTTTTTTATGCAAAATATACAAACCTCATAACAAGGTGAAATGTGGAAAATCTTAATCAACTAGTGGCAAAAGCCCTAGAAGAAATCAATAATGCAGCGGACAATAAAGCTCTTGAAGATATTCGAGTGGCTTATTTGGGTAAAAAAGGCACGATAACCTCACAACTAAAACAACTGGGTACGCTGCCAGCGGATCAACGACGTTCTGCAGGAGCTGAAATCAACAAGGCAAAGGGTCAATTGCAGCAAGAAATTCAAGCCCAACGCGAGAATTTGCAAAAAATTGAATTGGACAAAAAACTAAAAGCCGAATCGATTGATTTCACCATGCCCGGGCGTAAAAAAAATACTGGTAATTTGCATCCAGTGACCCGAACCATGAACCGAATTACCACACTATTTGCTGGTTTAGGTTTTGAAGTAAAAACCGGTCCAGAAATTGAAGATGATTACCACAATTTTGAGGCATTAAATTTTCCTGCTCACCATCCTGCACGCACTATGCACGATACATTTTGGTTTGATGATGGTCATTTATTAAGAACGCATACTTCGCCCGTACAAATTAGAGCGATGAAGGACATGCAGCCGCCCATAAAGATCATAGCTCCAGGCCGTGTCTATCGCAGTGATTCAGATCAAACACACACACCTATGTTTCATCAGGTTGAAGGTCTAGTTGTCGGAGAAACGATAAGTTTTGCCAGCCTTAAAGGTGTGCTCAATCAATTTGTGAATGCTTTTTTTGAAAAAGACCTGAAAATTCGCCTGCGACCCTCTTATTTTCCATTCACCGAACCTTCTGCCGAAGTCGATGTAGAGTGGCAAAAAGATGACGGCAGCAGTGGTTGGCTTGAAGTTTTAGGTTGTGGTATGGTTCACCCCAATGTCTTAAGGTCAGGAGGCATTGATCCAGAAAAATACACAGGATTTGCCTTTGGGCTCGGAGTTGAGCGTTTTGCAATGTTGCGCTATGGCGTGAAAGACTTGAGACAATTTTTTGAAAATGATATCGCTTTTCTTAAGCAGTTTAAATAGGAGTGACCTGAAATGAAAATTAGTGAAAATTGGTTAAGAGAATGGGTCAATCCCGAAATTAGTTCAACAGCGCTTGTAGAACAATTAACGATGCTGGGTTTGGAAGTCGATGAAGTGCTGCCAGCAGCAGGGGAGTTCACACAAGTGCTTGTCGCTGAAATTGTAGCCATTGACAAGCATCCTGATGCTGACAAACTCAATGTTTGTCAGGTCGATGCAGGAACGGGAGAATTATTGCAAATTGTTTGTGGAGCTCCCAATGCCAGAAAAGGGCTAAAAGCTCCATTAGCTATGATAGGGGCTGTGCTGCCAGGAAATTTCAAAATCAAAAAATCAAAGCTGCGTGGCTTGGAGTCCAATGGTATGCTCTGTTCAAATGTAGAACTAGGTTTGAGTGATGACCATTCGGGTTTGTTAGAATTGCCACAGGATGCTCCTGTAGGAACTGATATTCGTGATTATTTTGAATTGAATGATCGTATCATTGATATTGACCTCACGCCCAATCGAGCCGACTGTTTTTGCGCTAAAGGCATTGCAATTGATTTAGCTTGTTTGAATGATCTGTCAATCAATGAACCTGAAATTTCAGAAATTCAAGCGACTATCGATGAACAAATAACCGTTAATTTAACAGCAAAAAAACAATCGCCTCGTTATCTTTGCCGTGTCATTAATGGCATAGATAACAGCAAAACAACTCCACTGTGGATGCAAGAAAAACTGCGGCGTTCTGGCATACGCTCTATTCATCCAGTGGTGGATGTCACCAATTATGTGATGTTGGAGTTAGGACAGCCCATGCATGGTTTTGATAAAGCCATGATTCATGGGTCTATTGAAGTAAAAATGGCTAAAAAAGGTGAAAAATTCACCTTGCTTGATGGCAAAGAAGTTCAGTTGGATGAAGAGTATTTGATGATTGCCGATGATAAAAACTATTTGGCCATTGCTGGAGTGATGGGCGGTCTTGAGAGTGGTTGTAGTGCAACCACACAAGACGTCGTTTTGGAGTCGGCTTATTTTGATCCAGCAACAATTATGGGTAAATCCCGTAACTTGGGAATTTTCACCGAATCGGCCTTGCGTTTTGAACGAGGTGTGGATGCTCAGCTGCAACGGCAAGCGATGCATCGAGCTTCGCAGTTGATTTTACAAATATGCGGAGGCAAAGTAGGCCCCATTGTCGAAGCCAAAGCAGATGAATATATACCTCAGGCCAAAAGCATACAACTTAGCGAAGACAAACTGCTTAGAGTGCTGGGTTTTAAGGTTGCTAAAGACAAAGTCAAAACAATATTGCAAGGCCTCCATATGGATGTGATTGAACAAGACAAAGGCTGGCAGGTGACAGCTCCTAGTAGTCGTTTCGATATGGACATCGAAGAAGATTTGATTGAAGAAGTAGTAAGAATTATTGGTTATGACACTATGCCAGCGCATAACTTGCTTGGTCAAAGTGTTATCATGGCCTTACCAGAAGAACGTATCGGTCAAAATAGAATTAAACAGCAGTTCAATGATTTGGGCTACTTAGAAGCCATAAATTATAGTTTTGTCTCAGAAAAACTATTAGCGCACTTTAACATGCTTGAGGGTTCTATTTCTCTTAAAAACCCGTTAACTGAGGAGTTTTCTACCATGCGTACCAGCTTGTTGCCAGGTATGATGGAAACTTTGAAGTACAATTTACGCCGCCAAAATGAGAGCATTAAACTGTTTGAATCTGGCAATGTGTTTCATAACAAAGAAGGCATAGTGGAAGACGATAAGTTGATTGCAATATGTACAGGAAAAAGGAACTTAGAGCATTGGGGGATGGGGCAAGAATCACTTGATTTTTTTGATTGCAAAGGCGATTTAGAGTGCTTGCTTGAGAACTGCAAAACGGATTATGTGTTGAATGATTCTCAGTTCGATTTTCTCCACCCTGGACGACAAGCTGTCGTTGAAATGGCCGGAGTTTCTGTCGGTTGGATTGGTCAAGTTCATCCAGAATTGTGTCGTAAAATGGCTGTGAAGAAAGATGTGTATGCCTTTGAATTATTTATGAAAAACATTCAAAATACCCGCTTACCAGTGTTTGAAGATGTTTCGAAGTATCCTTCAGTACGCCGCGATTTGGCAATGATTGTTTGCGAAGAGGTGAGTTATCAGGATATCAAATCTTTGGCCAGTCGAGAACTGGGTTCTGTTTTAATTGAAACCCTTGTTTTTGATGAGTACCAAGGTGAAAATATTGGCACAGGAAAACGCTCTTTGGCAGTCGGATTTGTAATGCAGCAAAAAAATGCGACGTTTGAAGATAAAGAAGTGGACAAACTCATGTCTAAAATGGTATCTTCTCTGAAAGAAAATTTACGTGTAGAAATTCGAGGATATTAATGTCAGTAACTAAAACAGATTTAGCTGAAGCTCTGTACATGGATGTTGGGTTAAATAAGTGCGAAGCTAACGAGTTTGTCGATGCTTTTTTCAATGCTATAAAAGATATACTGGTTGATGGAAAAGACGTTAAGTTGTCAGGGTTTGGTAATTTTGAATTAAGAGATAAAAAGGGCCGTCCAGGAAGAAACCCCAAAACTCTTGAGGAGATAGCCATTTCACCCCGAAGAATCGTTGCTTTTAAACCCGGACAAAAAATTAGAGATACTATAGAAACATATGCTGGATCAAGGTCACAATAATTCACTTCCTCCAATCCCTGCAAAACGCTATTTTACTATTGGCGAAGTCAGTGATTTGTGCGATATAAAACCGCATGTTTTACGCTATTGGGAAAATGAATTCCCCAATCTTAAGCCCGTAAAACGCCGTGGTAACAGAAGATACTACCAGCGTCACGATGTTATCATGATTCGTCAAATTCGTAGTTTGTTATACGAACACGGTTACACCATAAGTGGCGCCCGCATTAAACTAGAAGGCAAAGCAACAGAAAAAGATGCAAGCAAATCCTACCAAGTCATTCAACAAACTCGAATAGAGCTAGAAGAAATTTTAGATATATTGAAGTGAGAGCGCCCGGGAACTTGAGATAATGCTTAGACCTGTCTTGCTGCTATTACTTTCCCTTTCTCTTTATCTGCAGGCCAATGAACCAACAAGGAGCAAAGCTAAAGCCTTGAAACATGTAATATATTTGCACGGTGCTATAATTGAACAGGGGGATTTAAAACCGACTCATCCGCGTTTTGGTGTTTATGATTATCCAGCAATCTTAAAAGCTTTGCAAGTTGAAGGTATAAAACTCTACGCCGAACAACGACCCAAAAACACTGATCCAGCAAAATATGCCGAAAAAACCATCAAGCAAATCAACGGTTTAATCAAACAAGGCATAGCAGCCAAAAATATTACTCTATTGGGATTTTCTAGAGGTGCAGGCATTAGCATTCGTGTCTCATCTGCCCTAAAAAACCAAGGACTTAATTATGTTATTATGGCCAATTGTGGTAGTTGGTTTGAGAAATCACCCGAACTTTCCAAGCTGCAGCTTACAGGGCATGTCTTTTCACTGTATGAGAAAACTGATTTTGCAAGCAGTTGTCAATTTTTAGCCGATAGGTCGAGTCATTTAAGCTCATTTAAGGAACTTGAAATCAATACTGGCAAAGCCCACGGAGCTTTTTTTCAACCCAGGCCTGTTTGGGTAACTGCTGTTCTTAAATGGATATTGCAAACACACTAAGGCGAATATCACGTGAAAATTCTTGACGAAGAAATTCCACTGTTAAAAAATTTAACAAAGTCACTGTTAGTCTATCGCTGGTATTGGCTAGTCTTTATTGCTAGCATTGTCTTGGATATTATAAGCACTTTGTCTTTCATGTCAGAAGAGGGAATCGAGCGAGAAGCCAATCGAATTATTCGCTTTTTAGCCTCCTATTTTGGAATATTTATTGGGGTTAGCTTAGGAAAATTTTTGCAAGTAATAACAGCCATGGCTTTTTCGGCTTTGTCTTTTACTTATTCAAGAGCGATTTTAATGGTGCTTATCGGATTGAATATTCTCGCTGGTCTGCATAATTTTTCTATTTTTTAAAGACCCAAATACCGGTTTAGAAATTACGATGAAAATTAAAAAAAATCACCCTGCATCTTGTCACTGTGGTGCGGTTCAATTTGAATTAATGCTACCCAAAGGTCTGATCGACCCACGACGCTGTGATTGTTCTATGTGTTCTAGACGGGGCGCAATTGTCGCTTCTGTGGGTTTGGAGGGTATTCGTATCATAAAGGGGCAAGATAAGCTGCGATTGTATCAATTTAATACTTTTACAGCTAAACACTATTTTTGTTCAGTTTGTGGTATTTATACGCACCATCAAAGGCGCTCTAATCCTGATCAATACGGTTTTAATGTGGCATGTTTAAAAGGAGTCAATCCCTTTGAGTTGAAAAATATTCCCACCAATGATGGTGTCAATCATCCTTCTGACAAAAATTGATGTGTTTATTACCCAAAATCCGATATAGAATCGCAATTTAGAGTGCAAGTAATTGATGTGCATAAGGAACTCACAAAAACTAAATACACCTAGGTCGAATATTTTTAACAAATGGATTCTAATCTTGTATAAAATAATCGACCCTATTGGTGATGAAGCTTTTTGAGGATTTCTTAGGCGCATTAAGAGCTTGTGCTCTCATTGTGATTTTCTATATCGGGATTTGGGTATTATAATTTGGGCAATAATAAAACCCAGTAAATTGGTACAAGAGAGAGACGCAATTTACTGGACTTAGGTCAAAAAAGCGGGTGTTTAAAGAGGATCGCATCACTACGATCCCATTTAAACGTGGTCAAATTAGGTCATTGGTCAAAGCCTTGTAAGTATTTTTTGTTGCATACTTATATACGCGTAAAGCAGAGATAAATCTTTTCAAAAAACAGGAATTATTTTGAAATTAATTGAAATTGAGGGGTGGGGATAAATTTAATGAGCATTGTAAACAACTGGATTTTAAAGAGTTTAACTCTTGGGACATTTTTTATCACTATTAAGCCAAGTTCTAAAAAATTAACACTAACGAGGCATATTCATAACTAAAAATGGTGGGAATGTAACCCACATTGGTTATTTTTTCTGATTAAATTTACTCAATGGAGTGACCATTAAGTTTCATTTAATCAAAAAAAACTATCTCAATGTTCATCTCCATCCCATCCACTCTTAGTTATGAATATGCCTCTAGCATTACAATTTAATCAATGAAAATTATTCTCTACTCCTTTCGCCGTTGTCCTTACGCCATGCGAGCTCGAATGGCTTTGTCTTATGCTGGTATTGGTTACCAACACCGAGAAATACTCTTAAAAGACAAGCCAAAATCGTTGTTGCGCTATTCTCATAAAGGCACAGTTCCGGTCTTAGTTGTTGGAGATACAGTTATTGACGAAAGTTTGGAGATTATGTTTTGGGCCTTAGAGCAAAACGACAAAGACAATTGGCGCTTGCCAAAGGAACAAATTGAATTGATCCAGCTTTGCGACCAACAATTCAAGGCCCAGCTTGATTGTTACAAATATTCGGCTCGTTATGATTTAACCGAGCTTGAATACAGAATGCAAGCGCTTTGGTTTTTAGATTTGCTGGCAGAAAAACTAAGGAAAAACAAGCATCTGTATTCGGATCAAATGTGCATGGCAGACAGTGCAATATTTCCCTTTATCCGGCAATTTGCTTTCGTCAATAAAAAATGGTTTGACCAAACGGTTCAGCAGAACTTACTTGATTGGTTTAATTTTCATTTGAACTCAAAACTGTTCCAAACCATCATGATTAAGCAGCCAATTTGGCAAGAATAAAAAATTACTGCAAAAAATCCGACTCAAATCAGCTTTCTTTCGTTGAAATCGCTATTCTCAGGCTAGCTCCTGAGATAAAATCCGATGTTTAATGTTTTCTGTAATACCCAAATTCTGATATAGAATCGCAATTTAGAGTGCAAGTCATTGATGTGCATAAGGAATTCACAAAAACTAAATACACCTAGGTCGAATATTTTTAACAAATGGATTCTAATCTTGTATAAAATAATCGACCCTATTGGTGATG
>Ga0316206_1002242_pt1 | contig 13598 bp, 14 predicted proteins | sample 6monthpyrite_MG_FD_204942 | JGI IMG/M metagenome (GOLD analysis project Ga0316206, IMG submission 204942) | Microbial mat bacterial communities from mineral coupon in-situ incubated in ocean water Damariscotta River, Maine, United States -... | ecosystem: Environmental > Aquatic > Marine >...
CCATGGCGTTAATAGCTAGCTCTAATGGAAATACACTTCCATCTTTCCGCTTACCCATTACTTCGCGACCAATGCCTATGATTTTTGCCTTACTTGTTTCGTGGTATGCCTTTAGATAGTTATCATGGTTTTTATGGTCAGGATTAGGCATTAACATCTTAATATTTTTCCCAATGAGTTCATTTTCTGAGTAACCAAAAAAGGTTGTCACTGCTGGGTTAACAAAATTAATTAATCCATTCTGGTTAATCGTTATAATTCCATCAACAACAGTACTTGTAATGATTTGCGTATGTGTTTCCTGCTCGCTAACATTATGTTGACTTTTTGCTAACAACAATTGGATGCGCTTATGTTGTCTCGAAATAGCGGCAATAATTAAAAACAACATTATATCTATTATCCCGCCTCCAATGGCTACCATCATGGGTTGGCTTTTTTCTGCATTAGATATGTAATTTGGTTTCGTATCGAAGCGTAACGACCAAGTATGTCCACCAAAGCTAAAAGAGGTTGTGTCGGTAAAGTCTGATTGAGGGGACTTATCAATAGTTGAAAATACATTATCACTGTCATACATAATCGATGTATCTGTTAATTTATCGCCATCATAGATTTCGAAATTAATATCTGTATCACGTGCACCAAGTATGCCTTGCATTAAATCATTAATTCTAAACGGGCTGTACACATATCCCAATAAAGCATTGCGTCGTTGTTCTTGTGTATTTAAAGGCTGATTTTTTTTGTAAGCTGGAAGATACATTAAGAAGCCATGCTGAACATCTTTTTTAGTTTCCTGAACCAATGTCACCTTGGCAGATATCGAAATTTGACCACTGTCTCTTGCTCGAGCCATCGCCTTTCTTCTTGTTTCTTGCGAAAACATGTCGTATCCAAAAGCACGTTGATTACGCCAGTCGAATGGTTCCAGGTAAATAATCGAAGTATAAATATCTCGTTTGCCTTCGGGGCGAATGTTGTAGTTGGGAAATCCTTCTTTGCGTATTTGGCTAATATGCTTATCTTTAAATTCAGGAGTGATTACTTTGCTGAACCCAAAGCCTTGAAGACCTGGATAATTTTGAGGTAAGTCTAATGAGTCGACATACCTTTTCCACTCTTGACGGTTTACAGATTCATACGCCAGAAACAGCGCAACGCCTCCGCGTAAAACGCGTTCTTGGTTTTGCATCCGTTTGTGAATCGCTTTTTCAATGTCCTTAATCTGAAAATTGAAACGATCCGCCGCACGTTCATAAACAAAATTATCCGAGATAGACCAGGCAAGTATGGTTACCCCGACTGAGCACAATAGTACTATCCAGGCTGTTAAAGGGTGATGGAGTAATTGTTTCGCTAGAATGTGATTCTTAGCGTGGCTGTTATCATTTTCTGGACTGTCGTTAGACACCATAATTGCTACCTTAATACATCTTGATTAGTAGGTAATATATCGGTAACCAGGGAGTCAGACTTAATAGAATGTCTGGCATAAATAGCAATAATTCAGTTTAAAACGCTATTAGGCCTAATTTAGGCAGTAATTCAGCACTCACAGAGGTAAATATGTTGATAAATATCGGCATTTAGAGTCGTTTGCTATTCTTTGCCTATATTAGAGTCGCTACTTTTAGGCGTAAATATCGATTAGTAGTGGGGTTTCGAGTACCTATTGGTACCATATCGCATGCGTTTTACTTGGTTATTAGCCATATTATTTGTAATAAAACTCATGCTACACATAGGGTGTGCCGCTAATATATTAAGGTATTGTGCTTAATTTTACTTATAAGAGATAAATAATAGTCTTTTCATTTTATTGAGAAAATCCATAATAGTTGTTCATATCTAGAACTAAGGTGTATTTAACGCGTGAAAAATGTTTTTGTTGGTCGACAGCCAATTTTTGATACCAAGCTAAATGTTTATGCATATGAGTTGTTGTATCGTTCATCACATGAGAGCCGCTCATCTTTAGGGATGGTTGATGGCGATCAAGCCACCACACAAACCATTATTAATGCCTTTGTTGAGATTGGTTTAGAAAAAATTGTGCGTAACAAATACGCCGCGATTAACCTCACTGAAAAATTCTTGCTAGATGCAGATAAAATTCCGTTTAGTAAAAACCAGGTTATTTTAGAAATTCTTGAAAATGTACCCGTTACTCCTGCACTAATTGCGGCGGTTAAAAAATTAGTGAGTGCCGGTTATATTATTGCATTAGATGATTATGTTTATAACTCAGCTCATGCACCACTCATTGAACTAGCACACATTATTAAAATAGATTTAATCGCGTTGTCTCGCGAAAAACTTATTGAACATGTACATATATTAAAACGATACAATGTTAAGTTATTAGCCGAAAAAATTGAAACCCATGAAGAATTTATTTTGTGTCGTGATTTAGGTTTTGATTATTTTCAAGGATATTTTTTAAGCAAGCCACAACTGGTTGCAGGTAAAACCTTACCAACCAATCGGTTAGCCGTATTAAACTTATTGTCGGTGGTAAATAATCCTGAATCTAATAACGACGATTTAAGCGAAGCTATTAATACCGATGTTGCCACCAGTTACCGTTTGTTAAAAATGATTAACTCCGCGGCATTTGGGTTGCAACGCGAAATAGAATCAATTGAACAAGGCATTATGTTGCTTGGGCGTAAACAGTTAGCAACATGGACATCGATGTTAGCGATGAGCTCATTGGATGACCGACCGCCGGAAATTTTACGCAATGCCATGGTGCGTGCAAAAATGTGTGAGTTGGTGGCCGAAACAGCCGGTGAACTAAATACCGAGCGGTTTTTTACCGTCGGGTTATTCTCAGGTCTGGATTTATTACTGCAACGTCCATTGCCTGAGTTATTAAAGCCATTGCCTTTAAGTGAAGAAATCAAAATAGCCCTATTAGATAAAAGTGGAATATTAGGCCAAGTCTTAAAGTCTGTACAGGCGTATGAAGTTGCCGACTGGGAACATGTTCCGTTATCGACAGTGAAGCAAGATGAAATTGTTATAGCGAATATGGAGTCGGTGATGTGGGCCGATATGATTATCGACACCCTTTAACTTATTAGTTACACATCACCATTTCCAATTGGTATTTTATTATCTTAAGTTATTCTATCTTCATTGTTGTGGTTGGGTTTTTTTCAAGCGTCCACTGATGCATTGATCCGTCGTATAATTTTACCTTTTTGTTACCTAATACTTCGTGTAATAAAAACCAACTGCCGCTCGCGAGGTGGCCACTATTGCAATACGTAATTGAGTTAGATTTTGTGTTTACACTCATTGCGTTGAGTAATTTTCTTGTTTCAGCTTTTGTTATAAATTTAACAGGCATTGATGTTGTGGTTAGCAGCTCATTTGGGTAAACCTTTGCACCGGGTATATGACCTTTGCCATACACGTACGATTTTTTCCAAGTACCTAAATATAAACTCATTGCGCGTGTATCAATAAGTTGTACTTTTTTGTCTTTTACGGCATTTGAAACATCTTTACTGCTGGCTAAAATCGATTTATTATCAGTGCTCGCTACCCAATTTCCTTTTTTAACTTTACTGGATTTTTTGCTAATTTTACGTTTATCGACAATCCACTGTGCCATACCGCCGTTTAAAATGGCGATTTTCTCATGACCAAAGTATTTAAGTTGCCAATACAAACGAGACGCCATTGTAACGTCTGCATTGCTTTCACCTTTACTCACAATAACAACACTATCATTTTTGTTTAAGCCAACACTTTGCATAAATTTTTCAAAATCGGCTTTGATAGGAATAATCTTTTTTACTTTATTACCGTTAATTTCACGAGTAACACGTAACTTCGAATAGTTAACTAACAACGCGCCAGGGATATGTCCGCCCACTTTAGATAGTTTTGGTTTTTTCGTTTTTTTGTCTTTCTTAAAAACAGGTTTAGCGGTAAAGCTCTTGGTGTCTTTACGTACATCTAAAATGGTTACGCTGTCTTTGTTTTTACTTAACCAGTTTGTTTCAACCAGAGGGCCTGGTAAAGCTGAGGCGGCTGTGGCGGTTAGACTATATAAACTAAATAAAATGGTGATAAGCGTTTTCATTGGCTTTTATTCCTTATGTAAATGTCGTTAAAGTTGTTGGGTACTATGTTCGTGTGTATTTTGCGTGCTCATTGTTTGAGTCAGGTCATTGGTGAGATCAACGTCGGTAACACTGAGTTGGTAATGCGTTTTATCGGCAAACATATCGTCTGCATCGGCCGTTGAAAGCGATACAATATATTCGTCACGTTGTGCTATTAAGCGTTCAATCTGCGGTTGGTAAAATAACAATAGGCTGGTATACCAGCGTTCAAGTAATGGATGGTTGTCATCAAACGTTAATCGTTGCATTTGTTGTTGCAATTCATTACTGCTTAACCAGTCACCATCAGTTACCCATTTGTTTGTGCTAAACCAGTTTATCGGTTGCCCCGTATCATTCAGGCTTAATGCCACCACATGAGACCACTGGCCATGTATTAACGTAAAGAAGTGCACATGGCCATGTTCGTGCTGGTTTTTATCTGCAAAATTATGGCTATGGTAAAAACACTTCCAGGTTTGGTTTGCAAAGCTGAACGGTTTTTCGGGGTAGTGTTGGTAAGGTTGTATCGATTGCGCACCATCAAGCATTTGCAATATAGGGTTTGTTGCCGCGTTAGCAAACTCTTGTATGCAACTAAATAAATTATTTGCAGTTGCTGTTAATGGTTTATTCATCTTGGCCAGCACCGAGTGAGCAGGGCGCGCCACCTAAACTACAAGGCGCTTCTTGTTCTTGCGTCGCCTCACTATCCAATGAAGTATTCTCAACAGGGGGCAGCTTATGTTGCATATAGTCAACGGCAACAGCAATGGTTGCAATGCCTAAAGCGGTTCCCATAATAATTTTAGCGGTTTTATGTTTCATAAATATTCCAGAATTAATGCCAAGGCTTATCTAATTTAATGAGTACACGTAAATGGGTACCCAGGTAAGAGCCAATAAATGCCGCAACTAGCCATACCCAACCATGCAAGCTACCACTGCTAATGCCCGCAAGTAATGCACCAATATTGCAACCAAAGGCGAGGCGTGCGCCATAGCCTAAAAGTAAACCACCAATAATCGCAGTAACCAGTCGACTAAGTTTAATGTTAATCGGTGGCGCAAACTTACTAGCCAATGTAGAGGCAAGGGCAGCGCCAAGTAATAAACCAAAATTCATCACCGATGTGGTATCGAGTAAAACACTTTGATCTAAAGCACGAGAAGGGTAACCCAGCTGCCAAAAAGACCAATACGTTACGTCACCACCTAAGGCTGTCCAGATTTTAGCGCCCCATAAACCAAAGGCAAACGTTATCGACCATGGGTGCCCCGCAATTAATAGCGTTGCAAAACCTAATAAAGCAAGACTAATCACGCCCCATGAAATGGGCCAGGGACCATGTAATAAACGATTAATAAACTGACCGTTATCCACTTTAATAGTTATAGGCTTTACCGCACCATGCCGACTTTGTTCTATTTTTTTCATCGCTAAAAATAAAATACCAAGCACAACCAGTTGAGCAATAAGACCGAATAACCAATCACCATCGTTAATCAATGAATAATGGCCAATGTCCCCTAAGGCAAACCACCAATCTAAATGCGAGGTGGCGAAAGTTGCGCCAATGATAAAAAATATAAAGGTAATGAGCATATCAATTTGTCCCCAGCCCAAGGTGAACAACGTGCCCGAGCCACAACCACCGCCCAGTTGCATGCCAATGCCAAATAAAAATGCACCAATTAAAACCGAGTAACCCATCGGCGCCACCGCACCCACGGCTTTAATCTCTGGAAATACACCGGCCAAAATAGGAAAGAATAAAATAGAGCTACCGATTAACAGTAGAATTTGCGCCCGAACTCCAACGCTATTTCGATCTCGCACAAGCATTCGCCAAGCACCTGTAAAACCAAACAGGGCATGCAATAAGGCATAGCCTAAACCCACACCCACTAAAAAGAGTATGGCTTGTTTGGAGTGAGTCGCGGCTTGTATAAACAAACTGGCGATTAGAATAAATAGGCTTAAAAAGGCAATGCTGCCTTTTTCTAATACTCTTTGTTTTGCTTGGCTCATAGTGTGTGAAGCTACCAATAAGTTAGTTTTTGGTTTTAATATTAAATTGTATTTCGTCGATTGTTACAATGGTTTCGTGAACAGGGCAGTGTTCGGCAACGTGTTTTAATGCCTTACGCGTACAGTTGTCATCGCACTCAGCATTAGGGAGGTCGACTGTAACACTGATTTTCTCAAATCGTGTTGGAGACTGCGCCACATCATAATCGACATCAACGCTTAAACCCTCGGTGTTTAATTCATGCTGTTCGCAAAAATGCGCCACTAAAACGCCAACGCAAGAGCCAATGGAGGCCATAAATAACTGCGGTGGCATGGGGCCTCGGTCTTTACCACCCCAATCCTCCGGGCCTTCAATCGTGAGTTTGTGTTTGCCCATTTCTGACTCAAACAGCATGCCACCCTTATGTACTGTGGTTATTTTGCCCATGTCCAGCGTCCCTCATTGTACGTAGGCAGTGTAAGGTAACCATAAAAAAAAGATATGATTTAGATCAAATCTAAATCATTTTTAACAAACTAGCTCGATTTACTTTAAACAGTTTTAACTATTTACTCTTTTTCCATCGAAAATTTATAAGTACCATTTCTTGCTGCTCCATTTAAGCGTGCACGCTTTAATAATGCTTTTTGCGTAATTTTATGGTTTTCTTTTTTGCCTCCCCAGGTATCTAATGCGGGTTGCTGTAGAGCACGCCCATACGAAAAAGAGAGTTCCCATGGCTCACTTTGGAAAATAGCATTCATTGCATTAAGATTCTCAGTGGCTTCTTCCGCAGTTTGCCCGCCAGATAAAAAGTTAATACTTGGAACAGCCGCAGGAACGGTACGGCGTAGTGCTTTAACCGTATAGTTTGCTATATCTTCTGGGCTTGCTTTATCTGTAGATTCTTTACCTGGTGTTACCATGCTGGGTTTTAGGATAGTGTATTCAAGTATTACTTTATGGCGATGCAGTGCATGATAAACAGCATGTTGTACAGCTTCAACAACTTCAAAGCTGCGTTCAATTGAATGCTCGCCATCAATTAAAACTTCTGGCTCTACTATGGGAACAATACCAACCGATTGGCAGATAGCCGCATAGCGAGCTAAAATTTCTGCATTAACTTCAACTCCCAACGGTGTAGGGTTACTTGTGCTGACAGGATAAACTTCACGCCATTTAGCAAAACGTGCACCTTGCGTTTTATAAACTTTTAAACGTTCAGCTAAACCATCCAGTCCTTCGGTAACTTTGTCTCCATCAGCATTATCCAGCGCTATGGTGCCTTTATCCACTTTAATGCCTGCGACAATTCCATTTTCATCAGCTACGTCAGGTAAAGTCATTCCCGCATCATTTTTTTGTGTAAGCGTTTCTTCGAATAAAATAGCACCACTTATAAAATCACCAAGCCCCGGTGTGCTTAATATCAAACTGCGCCAATAACGACGGTTTTCTTCTGTCGATTCCACATGAATAGGCTTGAAGCGTTTAGCTATTGTCGGAAAACTCTCGTCGATAGCTATTATCCCCTTTCCTTTTTGCACCATTGCTTCAATAGTATCTTGCATTTCAGTGTTGACTGACATGAGATGAACCTCTTTTTTTGGAGTGATTATTTTTATACAAACATAGAGCTCTATACTAAATATTATTCTCTTCAACCTACAACAACTTACTTCAAACCCTAAAATCTCATACTTTATAGTAACTTTATATATGTATAACTACATATACGTAAATATATTAATGTGAAGCATTATATTTATGAACATTGTTAAGCATAAAGTGTTTTAAGTCATGTGTTTATTATATGAAGTTGGTAAGTAGAATTACGTAGTTACAGGTATATGTTTGAAGGGTATTATTTTCGTAGGGTATTAATGCCTATGTTTAAACTTATACAATCAAGGAGATTTAGTAATGACAAGTTCACTCGCAAAAAGAAGTCAAACAGATATAAGTAAGCCACATATTTCTCGAGGTTTAAATTTGTTTGATGAAATGGAAAAGATGTTCGAGAATTTTTCTACAAAGGGTTGGTTAAGACCTTTTCACTGGGATTCACCCGACTTCGAAGAATTATCAACGTCTTTTGGAACAACGATGCCTAGTGTTGATGTTATCGACCGGGATGGCGAAGTACTGATTAAAGCAAACATGCCTGGAATTGATAAGAAAGATATTGATATATCGATGACTAAAAATTCAGTAACCATTAAAGGTGAAACCAGTCACGAAGAAAAAGAAGAGAAGGGTGATTATTATCGGTGTGAAATATCGAAAGGATCGTATTTACGTACCTTGGCGTTACCGGCAGAAGTTGATGATAAAAAAGCTAAAGCTAAATTTAAGGATGGTGTATTGGAACTCACTGTACCTAAGCTAGAAGTGGCTCATCGACATAGTATTAAGGTTGATTAAAACACACCGTAGTTTATATCTAGAACCCGACATATGTCGGGTTTTTTATTTTATTTATTAATAGAATTATTGTAGTAGCGATGTAATTTTATTAAGAGTTGTACTGTTACTACCATTATTCGTTGCTATGTAAGGACAAGGTATGTGTTTTTCTATAACAGCCAGTTTGACTACCGCAGCCATACTGATCCCCTCCGGAATCTACTGTATAAAGGAGGCGAAGCGGCTTGATAAACCTTATTGGGCTTTTGCGATGTTACCATTTATGTTTGGGGTTCAACAATTACTCGAAGGAGGAGTCTGGTTCGGGTTACTTAATGACAATGCTATTGCAGTGCGGACATTTTCACTTGGTTTCTTAGCATTTTCACATGTGTTATGGCTTGGCTGGGTTTCTTATTCTGCATATTTGACGGAGTCATCGCCGTTTCTTAAACATGTATTTAAACTGATTACTATTGTCGGAGTATTTATTGGATTATCCATGTTTGTTCCTTTACTATTTAACCCTGATTGGTTAAGTACATCTGTAGTAAATAACTCGATCTATTATGATCTTACTTTTATTACAGATGGGTACATGTCGCAGCCACTGCTTACAGCTGCATATGCTGCCGTAATTCTCATACCACTTTTGTTAACATCGGATCGTTATCATAAAATACTCGGCGTTTTTATATTAATTTCCGGAGTCGTTAGCTGGGTATTTTATAATTGGGTATTCGTTTCTGTGTGGTGTTATTTTGCTGCTGTTATATCATTATATGTTTTTTATGTTATTTTATCTTGTGTGAAAGTGAATATGGTATCTAAGGCTACATGACTAAAATAATATTATATTTTCATATGTTATACCTGGCTGAAAATTATTATTCTACTATCCGTGTTTTTTTGTAGAGCTGGAAATGTATTTTGTACGATATTAGACAAGAATTATTTTATGACAAAATTATAATCGAATGAGAGGGTGCTGTTATGAATAGTTTCAAAAAAATTCTTTGTCTTGTGAATGCTGAAGATGAGGATAATATTGATTTGGATCTCGCTGTAAAGTTAGCAAATAAAAATCATGCTAATCTCTCAGTAGTAGTGGTTCTCGAAGAAATGCCACTTGACTTAAAACTAATCGATATTTTTGTCTCTTCTAAGGATATACAGGCAAATACCATTGCTACGCATAAAAAACGCCTTGAAAAATTAGTATCCCCTTTTATAAAAGATATCGACATTCAAACTAAGGTACTTGTTGGCATACCATTTATTGAAACCACCCGCGAAGTGCTTCGTAACAGGCATGATATCGTAATAAAGACAGCTGAGAGAGATGGAATATTAAATAGTATGTTTGGGAGTAAAGATATGCACTTGCTCCGAAAGTGCCCATGCCCACTGTGGTTAGTCAAGCCAAAGTCTCCTAGTACATTCAAAAGGATAATAGCAGCGGTGGATGTCGATACTAATTATTCATCAAAAGAGTTAAAGACGAGGCATTTACTCAATCATCAAATTCTCGAAGTTGCGTGTTCGCTGGCGTTATCAGAGTCCGCCGAACTACATATTGTTCATGCGTGGGATGCTTTTGGTGATAGTGCAAGCCGATATGGCTACTATACACCAGAAGATAATTACGATATTTTAATAGAAGAAGTTAATGTTTACGTCCAGGAAGTGAGGCAAACACATAGTCATAATATGATTACCTTGATGGACGAAATAGCAAATAAAGTGGGACAAGATACATTAGACCATATCAAGCCTCAAACACATTTATTGAACGGTTCACCAAAAACAAGTGTCTCAGAATTTGCACTAAAGATTAATGCCGAACTCGTTGTCATGGGTACTGTTGCTCGAACCGGTCTCCCAGGGTTCTTTATAGGTAATACAGCAGAGAGTATTCTCGGTAAACTTGATTGTTCAGTGCTTGCGGTTAAACCGGCAGGATTCAAGACGCCGGTAACCCTGGAGGATTAAAAGTTCCAAACGCTTAAACAGCACTAATGTCTATCGTATAGATACTAGAGTGGGGGGCGATCATTTATATACTCTTAGATTGCCATTTAATATTCGTCTTTCAGTAATCGTTTCAGCTCTTCAATATGGTGAGCTTGTACTGTTGAGTTCAATTCAGATTTATTTTTATAAAGTGTATGCATGTCAGAAGGCGTTGATATGTTTGTATCTGTGTAATTATCTTCATTTTTAACCAGCAATGGTATGAAGCTGCCATAATTTATTGAATTGTTCATCACGTTTTATCCCTATTGAAGCCAAAGAATCCTCTCTACCGACCGTCCAAATTACTGTTACTGGTAGTATTTGCCAATTAGTAAAAATACCTAGATCATGCTTTAGTATTTTTTAAATAAAAAGCTGTAGAACGATTGCTAAAATTGAACTATTTTCTAAGAACACAAAATAAGCTTTTGTTTTTTAACTGTATTCTTCTAAATCTGTTTCGAATTTTAGAGGTATATTTACCGCTAAGATGTGGGTTATACGTATAGTATTATTTATTATGGATAAATATACTCGAGAATCAATTAATTGGCATGGGATGTTTCTATATGAGAGAAGATAGATTGATAGATATAAATATGATTATTTATCAGAATAAATCTTTTGTAACAATCTGCAAACCAGACCATATTGGATTTATGGGGGTTTTTTTAAAAGATATTCATCTTGGTTATCCTGTTGGTACGTTTCTTGAAATTAAATTTGTTGGTCATACATACGATTATAGTCAAAACGCACGTATTCCTGTGATTGTTAATCATTCAGGAAAAAATGGAACCGGGTTAAGGTTAAAAGATTTTACTAAAGATATCGTTACAAAATGGCAACGAATTCTACGTGCAATCAGAAAACCTTTTGTACCAGAAAAACATAAGGTTTTAGTTGATTAAGTCTAATCATTTACGACAGGTAAATCTGAGGCTAAATGGATGCTCCATCGTGTAATTTTATTTTAGGATCGATTATTTTTGGTTCGTTTATTGGGTGACCAATTTGGCTGAGTAAATAACAATAAACATCACTTATTTCATTTATTTCTGTTACTAATGCTTCAGAGATTTTCTGTGCAACAATGTTGTAGAGCTTGCCAACATGTGTCACTGGATTTTTTCCCGAGGCAGTTTCAATAATATATAATACTGGAACTAAAAAGAGTTTAAGCCGATTATTAACGTGTCGGCTAAGCTTGTGGGTTTGAATATTTAAAATAAATACGATTGGTTATATAATTAACCTAATTCATCTGCAGAAGTCAGATACCAATTATCAACGTTTGATAAATTATCCATGTCAACATGATTACTGACAGAGTAGAATATTACTTTACGATCTGAATTACGTTTTGAAAACCTTAAAGAAGATAAAATATTAGTAACTTCATGATTGCCTAAAAACTCAAGGGATAAAGAAACTGCCTTTTCTTGAATCGCTTTTGCAATTAATTTCTGTAGCAAACATTTGAGAACAGTATCATTAGATATGGTGAAAAAATCATACACGTACCAATGCATTTCTTTACTTATTTTAATTACAGCATAACCAACTAGATCATGGTTTTTTCTATGGTTTAGCGCAAAAATGCGAAAATTTCTTCTTGGGTTGGAGATAAAGCGCCAATTTAAATACTCACTATTGCGTTTACCGATATACAAGTTATTATTCTGTGAAAATTTCAACCAAAGTTTGTCAAATGATCCGTCAATTTCTGTTATCTCAGTTAGTTGGTAATCAGAGAAATTAAATGAGCGTGTTAGCCAAAAATGAAATTTTATTAAGAAATTAAGAGGTATTGTTATTAAAAATTTGAAAATGGAGAGAGGGAGTTTTTCTATATAAGGTTCACTTTTAAGTACCAGTGCATAACGAGGCAATTCATCAAGGATATGAAATCCGGCTCTACGCATTACTAGTATGGAATTATTGTTAGGAAACCCTAATAATATGTCACATTTATCTTTACTACTCTTAATTAGACTCTTTAATAACTGAAGTGCCGGAGAGGCAGTTTGGTGATTTTTATTAATAGCAAAATCAGAGCATAAACCTACAACTTGATTTTTATTGAATAGATTAAAATGCCGTGAAACTAAACCGATAGCACCTAGTACTTCAGGTTTTTCATGCTCTTTAAGTAGATATAAACTTGATGGGAAGTGCTTGTTGACGTAATACCATGGGTATTTTTTTTTAAGTTCAGCCGAATTTGGAAATACTTGTAGCCACATATCGAGAGCTTGTAGATAACCTTTTTCTCCGGTGGTTTCAACTATTTTGTATTTCATTAATATAAATCACTTAACTTAATTGTTAATGATATCTTCAACACTAATCAATATTTTACTACCCGAATTGTCTTCACCAAGGCGCTTCAGACCTTCAACTCTGGATATTGCACCATTGCGCACAAGCCCTGCCACTTCATAGGCATATGGGTTAATTTTATATCGTTGGTAATGTTTTTTGTTTGCATAGGCATTTAATAGGCAGTTTGATGAATTGGCATCGGTATCTTTTGGCTTTTCCCAATCATACTGCTTTATAATTTTATAAATGTCATCTTCGTTATAGTCATAAAAAGCTAACGGATTAATACTATAAGGAAACTTATCTTCTTGTTTAAAATGTTCTTCAGATAGGAAATATCTTGCTGATATATCACCTGTATATTCTTTCAAAGATTCATAAATGCTTCTTTGAGATTGCTTAATCATTTTTGGATTAGTTTTCACAACTGATGTTGCTAATGGGGCTTGTCCTGGCGACATACCAAAGATAACAAAGGGAATAGACTTTTCAATTGCCGTTTGAAAACTAAGATAGCGAACCAATGATATACAAGACGTACAAATTGCGGATGACCGCTGCATTGCCTTAAGGGAATACATATCATTATTTGCCGATGCTTTAATAATATCCAGATAATCATTAAACCTGGGGCGAAAATTAATATGATCAACGCCCATTGCTTTAATTACATTTTTAATATTAGTGTGCGCACGATCTGAAAAAAACCAGT
>Ga0316206_1002243_pt1 | contig 13598 bp, 8 predicted proteins | sample 6monthpyrite_MG_FD_204942 | JGI IMG/M metagenome (GOLD analysis project Ga0316206, IMG submission 204942) | Microbial mat bacterial communities from mineral coupon in-situ incubated in ocean water Damariscotta River, Maine, United States -... | ecosystem: Environmental > Aquatic > Marine >...
AGTAGGATAAAATGAGTACGATTGGTCGCTTCTGAAATGAATCCAAGAGATGGTTGCGTAGGATCCCTCTCTGACTTTGGAGAATTTTATGACACACTCTGCTTTCAAAACGCGCATCACTGAACTGCTTCGATCTGGGGATATCCAGATCGATGGCTCTCGTCCGTGGGATCTAACCGTTGAGAACGATCGGCTCTATGCGCGGATCGCCAAAGATGGCTTGACCGGGCTCGGCGAGTCATATGTGGACGGGTGGTGGGATTGCGAGGCACTCGACCAGATGTTCGACCGGTGTCTGCGGGCTGATCTTCCCGCGAAGCTCCGTTTCTCACGACCGGTTCTGATGCGTTATGCCCGCGAGAAGATCTTCAACTTCCAGAACAAGCCCGGCGCTTGGCGCAACGGCAAGGCCCACTACAACATGGGCAATACGCTCTTCGAGAAGACTCTCGATCGTCGGCTCGCCTATTCGTGTGCCTTTTGGGAGGGGGCAAAGAATCTTGATGAGGCACAGGAAAACAAGTTGGAACTCATCTGCCAGAAGCTCGGCCTCAAGCCCGGGATGCGGGTGCTCGATATCGGATCCGGGTGGGGCAGCTTCGTCGGGTATGCAGCTGAACGCCACGGGTGCGAGATGGTCGGGATCACCGTCTCTGACCAGCAGGCTCAGTTCACCCGTGAGCGATATGAGGGGCTGCCGATCGAGATTCGGCTTCAGGATTATCGTGACATGAACGAGCAGTTCGATCGGGTGGTCTCGATCGGGATGTTCGAGCATGTCGGGCCGAAGAACTACAAGACCTATATGCGTGTGGTCGAGCGGTGCCTGAAAGACGATGGACTGTGCCTGCTCCACTTCTTTGCGACCCAGCGTCCTTGGCCCAACTTGCTCGACTCGGAGATGCTCTGGATCACCAAGTACATCTTCCCGGGGCTGGTGGTCCCGTCGCTCGGGCAGGTTGGGGCCGCGATCGACGGACGGTTCGTCACCGAGGATCTCCATAACTTCGGGGCCGACTACGACCGCACGCTCATGGAGTGGTTCATCAACTTTGATCGGAACTGGGCGGATCTCAAGGGTGACTATGACGAAGAGTTCTATCGGCTCTGGAAGTACTATCTGCTCAAGTGTGCCGGCGGATTCCGATCTCGGAAGTATCAGCTCTGGCAACTTGTTTTTTCAAAGCATGGAGTACCGGGGGGATATCATCGCCGGCGTGCGTTGGACGATATCGAACTGAATCCCCTCCGAGCCGACGCTGAACGAGGGGCTCAGGAGCGATCGTTGAGCATGGACTCCGTCGAGAGCACCGCCTGAATCCTTAATCAGATACCCCCGCACCATGGGGTACATGGTCGAATTCCTCCATTTAATCGTGCATTGTGTGCATAAATCCGATATGATCCGTGCGAGTCCGAAACCGGAGGATCCGGTGCCATCGGGCCGATGTGTAGCCATATGCATCGAAAAGTTGTGTTGAACCCCAGCAAACCTGAACAGCCGACACGGAGGTTGCGCTGATCATGACCCAAATCGCCATCGAACCAAGCCAAGCCAAACCAGACCAAGCCGAGCCCCCGAAACACGCCCAAGCTCCTGCCGGGCACAATCGGGCTGCCGGACTTCGGCTCTCATCGCTCACCCTTGCCGGGTTCAAGAGTTTTGCTGACAAAACCTCGTTCGACTTCACCGATCCGATCACCGGAATCGTCGGTCCCAACGGGTGCGGCAAGTCCAATGTGGTCGATGCGATCAAGTGGGTGCTCGGCGAGCGGTCGTCAAAATCGCTCCGCGGCAAGGAAATGATCGATGTAATCTTCGCGGGCTCGGCGGGGCGCAAGCCATCGGGGATGGCAAGTGTCACGCTGACATTTGAGAATCCTAAGCTGACCAAAGAACTCGTCGCCCAACTCTCTCAGAGCGCCGGAACGCTTGATCCGGTCAATGAGCCCATCGAAATCGAGCACCCGGACCACGATTCCCACATCACCGACGCAGACGCCGACCGGGCTGCCGAAGAGGGCGAGTCCGAAGCGGCGGCGATCATCACCCAGCGCTCCCGCATCGGAAGACCCCTGCCCATCGATAACGATATGGTTGCCGTCGAACGGCGGCTCTATCGCGACGGCAAATCGAAATACATCATCAACGGGCGGGTTGCCCGGCTCAAAGATATCCGGGATCTGTTCCTTGATACCGGAATCGGTGCTGATGCGTATTCGATCATCGAACAGGGCAAGGTGGACCGGATGCTGCTGGCGTCGCCGATGGAACGGCGGGTCATCTTTGAAGAAGCCGCCGGGATCGCTAAGTATCGCCAGCGCCGGATCGAAGCGACCCGCAAGCTCAACAAGACTGAAACAAACCTGATCCGCACCCGAGAACAACTCGATTCGACCGAACGCCGATTGCGTTTGGTCAAGGGGCAGGCGACCAAGGCCCGACGGTTCCAAGAACTCGACGACGAGTATCGCGCCCTGCGGATGGCGTTGGCCTTCGAGCAATATGACGATATTCGCCAGCGCCTCGATGGGCTGACCTCGCAGATCAGTTCGCTCGAAGACGAGCGTCGTCAGACCGAGGCATTGCTCCGGGCCGCCGAGGACGAATCGAACGCGGCCAACGAGGAGCATATCCAACGCACCCGCGCCCTGCGTGAGGTCGAGGCCCAGCTCACCACGGCCCGCCACCAGGCCGAGACCGCCCAGCAGCGCGGCGAGATGACCATCCGCGCCATCGAAGAGGCGGCCCGCTCGGTCGAGGTTGAAACCACCCGACTCGAAGAGTCCAACACCAAACTCCATGCCCTCGATGAATCGCTCACTCGCCATTCTCAAGGCGTCGAGACGCTCGAAGCCCAAATCGAAGCCGCCGAGACGGCGCTACGCCAAGCCAACGAGACCAAGCACGAGTCCGCACAGCAAGCCGCCACTTACCGCCAGACACTCGACGAATCCCGCGCCACCTGTGCCTCGATCGAACGCGAGCACGCGACGCTCCTCACCCGCATCCAATCCGATGAGCGTCGGCTCGAAGCGATCACCGATCAGGGAGCCAAACTCTACGATCGGCTCGGCGACCTCCAAGCACAGCGGGCCAGTTCAGACACCGAGATCAAGACCTCGCTCCTTCGCATCAGCGAGATCCAAGCCCGAATCGCAAAGCTCGACCAAGGGCTCGAAGAGATCGAGACCCACGAGCAGCATGTCGGCTCAGTCCGCTCTCAGCTGGCGACCCTTGTTGACGAACTCGACGAGCAACGCGTCCGGCTCGAGACACGATGTTCAACACTCGGCGAGATGGTCAAATCCCGCGTCGGGCTCGACGACGCCGTCCGCGAGGTACTCGACCGCAAGGACTCTGAGAGTGGATTTGATGGCGTGATCGGCTCGCTGGCCGAGCTCATCGAGGTCTCCGCCGAGCACGCGGCTCAGATCGAATCGGCACTCGAAGACGCGCTTCAGTCCGTGGTCGTTGATTCGCTCTCGGCGATGCCAACCGCTGACGATCTGGCGAGCTTACCCGGACGGGTGACTTTTTTGCCGCTGGTCGGGCTTGATACATTGGGCATCCCTTCTGATCTGGCGTTGAACCAACTCGCCGCCATCGCCGGGCCTCGTATTACACGCCTGCGGGCCCTTGTGCGTTCTCGGGAAGCTGACCCTCGGATCGAAGCCCTGCTCGATCGGATATTGACGACGACGCTGCTGGTTACCGACCTTGATGCTGCGATGCTCCTCGCCGCCGGGCCTCTGCGCGGGATCAACGCCCGCTTCGTGACCCATGCCGGGACCGTCATCGAGCCCGACGGGCGGGTCTGCGGCGGTCCAGCCAACGCGAATCAAGCGACTGGCCTCTTGGCGCGTCGCGCTGAGCTCGATGAACTCTCGACTACCCTCGAAGCTCATCTTGTTGAGTTTGAATCAAGACGATCCGAGTTGGCCTCGGTCGATGCGAGTGCTGCCAAGCTCGCCGGGCAGCGATCGGAACTCCACTCAGCGCTGGGTTCAGCGAAGCAACAGCTCGTCGAACAGAATCACACCCACGATCGCCACCAGTCCGATCTGGATCGGCTCACTCGTGAGATCGAACGGACGAGCGATGAGCAGGGCACACTCAACGCCCGGATCGAAGAAATCACCACCGAACGAACCAACCTCGCGGACCGAGCGTCGAAGCTCGAAGCATTGCTCGTCGAGCAGCAGACCATCGCCCAAGACGCCCAGACCCGGCTCGAAGAGATCGAAAAGATGGTCGAGGAAGCCAACGAACAGGTGTCGATCGCCCGCGTCTCGGCATCGACGATCCATGAGCAACTCCGCTCTGAGCAGCGTCAGCTCGGTGCCCTGCAGAATCAGCGCGACGAGACCGAACGCCAGTGCGCACTGGCCCTACGCCACATCGAACGCACCACCGCCATTCTCGACGAGCACCAGCGAGTCGCCCGCGAATCAATCGACCAAGAACAACAAGCCAACGCCCAGATCGCAACCCTCGAAGAGGACTCGGCCAACCACCTCGCCCTTGTCCTCGCCTCCCAGGAACGACGCGGTGAGATCAACGATCGTCTTGCCCAAGTCCGCGATACCGCCGAGGCCTTCCAACGCGACTTCCACGCCATCGAGCTCGCCAAACGCGAGACCGAGGTCAAGCGAGAGAACATCGAGGAACGCACGCTCGAAGATCTGGGCATGGACCTCATCATCGAGTATCCAGAATATCGCCACATGATGAAGGGTGATGGTGAAACGGTCGAACGCATCGAGATCGACTCGACCACCGCCCGCGTCAATGTGCTCAAAGCCGAGATCAAGAAACTAGGCAATGTGAACCTCAACTCGATCGAAGAGGAGTCCAACCTCACTGAACGCAACGAGGAACTCATCAACCAGGTCAAGGACATCGACGAGGCCCGCATCAAGCTCGCGACGCTCATCGAGAAGCTCAATGTGGCCTCGCGGACGAACTTTGGCGAGGTCTTCGAACGCATCCAGCAGGAGTTCGGCGGGCGCAACGGAATGTTCCGTCGTTTATTCGGTGGCGGACGCGCCGAGGTCCGGCTCATGCCTCTGGTCAAAGAAATCGACGGACAGAAGGTCGTCACCGACGAGATCGACCTGCTCGAAAGTGGCATCGAAGTCATCGCCAAGCCACCAGGAAAAGAGCCCCGCTCGATCAACCAGCTCTCGGGTGGCGAGAAGACCATGACAGCCGTGGCGATGCTTTTGGCGATCTTCCGATCCAAGCCGAGTTGTTTCTGCGTGCTCGACGAGGTCGATGCCGCCCTCGACGAAGCCAATGTCGGGCGGTTTTGTTCGACCCTCGATATCTTTGCCAAGCAATCCCGTTTCATCGTCATCACGCACAACAAACGCACCATGCAGGCCACCGACAAGCTCTTCGGCGTCACCATGCAAGAACGCGGCGTATCCAAACGCGTCGAAGTGCGCTTTGATCAGGTGGGCGAGGACGGGCACATCGACGCCAAGGCGATCAAGGATGCACCGGTCGAGCCAGATATTGAAGAGATCAAGGCAACCGAACCAGAATCCCCCAAGCCATCGGGCGCATTGCGAGCGGCATTGGCCTCGATGCTCGACGAGCAGAAGTCTGTCAAGCCGAGTTGAGCCAGCGAAATGCTGGTTGTATTCTGATTGGGTTGTTGATACACTGCCCATATGACTCAGCTTCCATACAAAGTTCTGATTGTTATCCTGCTCACTCTGCTCTGCTCACTTGCCCACGCCGATATCGTTACGCTCAAGGACGGGACGGTGATCGAAGGGGTGATTGTCAAAGAAAACGGGGCGCAGGTGGTCATCGAGGTCACAATCGCCAACATCAAGACGACCAAGACCTACCCCCGCTACAAAGTTAAGTCGATCGAGCACAAACCGATCGAATCCGAAGAAGTAAATAAAAAACCAGCCGATGAATCTAAGCCAAGCGATGACACCCAAGCCGACAAAGACTCGATCCACACGCCGAGGCGATCAACGACTCGGGTAGCCCGGAAGCGAACCACGCGGGCGAGTGCGAACCCAAAGACACGCTACATCGTGATCCCCGTGCATGGGACCATCGGCGAAGAGACCAACGCCGTGGGGCTCGAGCGGGCATTGAGCCAGGCATCCAAGAAGCAAGTCGAGCATGTGGTCTTCGAGATCGACTCGCCGGGCGGGTTCGTCTACGACGCGGTCGAAACGCTCAAGGTGCTCAAAAAATACGATGAGGCGTTCAACTTTCACGCCCTCGTCGATGGCGGGGCTATCTCAGCATCGAGCGTCTATGTCGCCGCTGCAGACGATATCTGGGTCCGCCCCGATGCCCGGGTCGGCGGCGCCGTTGCCTATAGCAAAGAGAACTCCTCGGGTGCGGCGGAGGTCGATGCGAAGTTCAACTCGATCTGGGCCGCCGAGATCGCGGCCCGCGCCGATTCAAAGGGCTACCCGGGCGAGATCTTCCGCGCGATGGTTGTGCTCGAGGCCGAGGTCTGGATGGACCGCGAAGGCGAGGTCACCAGTTCTCGACCCGCGGGCAATGCCCAGCAGATCGACTCAAGTACGACCATCCTCACCATCCGTGCATCCCAAATGGTCAAGGCGGGGATGGCCAAAGAGTTCGCTGGCGAGATCCGCGACTTGGGCGCGGCACTGAAAGTCGAGAACTGGATCGAGATCAAGGGGATCGGGCTGCGCGCCATGCGCGATTCGGCCAAGGAGCGGATCGCCCTCAGCGAACGGATTGATTTCGCAACCAAAATCTATGACGAAGCTTCCAAAGAGCTCGATCAGGATCATCCCACCAAGTTCAACGATTACAGGGTCTATATGCGCCGCCTGCTTGATCCAAGTGACTTCACCGGCAACCGCAGATCCAACAACTATGAAAGCGCCGACGCCCAAGACGCCGAATCCATCAATAAATGGCGCAATCGATCGCAGACCGCGATCAAGGACCTCGACCGCATGATCGAGGCCCTCACCGAACTCGCCTCGGTCAACCGGCGAGCCGAACGGATCGGGGCGTTGCACCTGATGATGTCCAAGGACTACGGCGAGAAGACCTATCAGAATGCCCTTAAAGAACGCGAATGGCTCGGCAGAAACATGAACAAGATCCCGTTCACGACCGACGGTGAGATCGATTATTCCCCATGATCTGCACGCCCGACTCTGTGCGTACAATCCGTGATGCCCGTTGAACCGTCAAGGCCCTTCGAGGTCATCTCCGAATTTGCCCCCGCAGGCGATCAGCCACAGGCCATTGAAGCGCTCGCACATGCGATCAACAATGGGCAGCAGACGAGCTGCCTTCTTGGCGCGACCGGAACGGGCAAGACCTTCACGATGGCCAATGTCATCGCCAAAGCCGGAAAACCAACGCTCATCCTCTCGCACAATAAAACACTCGCCGCCCAGCTCTTCGAAGAACTCAAGGCCTTCTTCCCCAACAACTCTGTCAACTACTTCGTCTCCTATTACGACTATTATCAGCCCGAAGCCTATATCCCCGGACGCGATATCTACATCGAAAAAGATTCCGCGCGCAACGATGAACTCGATCAGCTCCGCCTGGCCGCCACATCGAATCTGATCCAACGCCGAGACTGCATCGTCGTCGCCTCCGTCTCGTGCATCTTCGGGCTCGGATCGCCGAGCGCCTATTCGGAGAAGGTATACACCCTCAACATCGGGATGCGCCTGCCCCGGCGAGAGCTCTTCCTCGCGCTCAACGCGATGCAGTACGAACGCTCCGAGATCGAGTTCCAACGCGGGCAGTACCGATCTCGCGGCGACGCGATCGAGATCTGGCCCGCCTATGAAAAGTTCGCTGTCCGCATCGAGCTCTTCGGCGACGAGATCGACCGCATCGAACTCATCAATCCGACCTCAGGCGAACTCCTCGCCCAGGAAACCCAATACTTCCTCTTCCCGGCGGTCCACTATGTCATGCCCGAGGATCGCCTCTCCGAGATCCTCTCCTCGATCCGATCCGAAATGGACCAACGCGTCATGCAACTGCGCCACGATGGAAAGCTTCTCGAAGCCCAACGCCTGCTCGCGCGGACCAAATACGATCTCGAGATGATCGAAGAGATCGGCTATTGCTCCGGTGTTGAAAACTATTCACGCTATATGGACGGACGGAAGCCCGGCGAGCGCCCGTTTACGCTGCTTGATTACTTCGACTATGCCCCGGGTGATCCGCATCACGCAAGCGAGCCCGATCGACGCGTAGCACTTGTGGATGCGTCCGGGGAGGCGATGCGTCCAACACAAGACACCCGCGACCATGATGAGGACACCCGACGGTTTGGTGTATCTCGTACAAACCTTAAGGGTTGGCTGCTCATCGTTGACGAATCGCATGTGACGATCCCACAGATCCGTGCGATGTACAACGGCGACAAGGCTCGCAAGGATGTCCTCGTCGAGCACGGGTTCCGTCTGCCGAGCTGTCTCGACAACCGCCCGCTGCGATTCGAGGAGTTCGAGTCATTAGTGCCTCAGATTGTGTATGTGAGCGCCACACCCGGCCCATACGAGCTCGAAAAAACCGGCGGCGAGATCATCGAGCAGGTCATCAGACCGACGGGGCTCCTCGACCCCATGGTCGAGGTCCGCCCGGCAAGTGGGCAGGTGCCCGATCTTATCGAGCAGTGCAAGGCCAGGGTGGCTGTTGGCGATCGGGTGCTGGTGACCGCACTCACCAAGCGTCTGTGTGAGGACCTGACGACCTACATGTCGGATCAGGGACTCCGTGTGCGCTATCTCCATTCAGAGGTCCACACACTCGATCGCCTCGAGATTCTGACGGACCTGCGCGCTGGCGAGTTCGATATCTTGGTCGGTGTCAACCTGCTGCGAGAGGGTCTCGATCTACCAGAGGTCTCGCTGGTCACGATCCTCGATGCCGACAAAGAAGGATTCTTGCGGAGTGCCACGAGCCTGATCCAGCAGATGGGGCGGGCGGCGCGGAATGTCGACGCCAAGGTGATCTTGTATGCCAACAAGATCACCAACGCGATGGCGAGTGCGATGGACGAGACCGATCGCCGAAGAGCGAAGCAGATCGACTACAACGAGCAAAACGGGATCACCCCAACAACGATTAAAAAGGCGATCCGCACCGGGCTCGACGCGACCCTTCAGGCCCGAAAAACCGCCAAGAACGCCGCTGTGGATCTCGAAGATCCATCACTTGATGCCCGCGATCTGGTGATCATCCTCGAATCAGACATGCTCGAAGCCGCCCAGAATATGGAGTTTGAAGCCGCGGCGACCCTCCGCGACCAGATGGTCCATGTCCGCGATCTCATCGCCCAGCAGGAGACGCTCACTGGACCAATTGGGAGCGACGAACCCATCCTCATCAAGCGTTCCCAGCTCGCCAAGGCGATCAAGCCCAATCGGAGCAAGCCCGGGGCCGCCGGCACACGCGGGGGGCGGATAAAGAAGAGCACTCACAAAAAACGATGAGGCAGATTTGAACTCTCGTCCCTACAATCCCTCATGCACCAGCCCCCTCCGACCAACAACAACCGATCGACACCAGCACAGTTTAGATCAAAGCTCGGGACCTACCTCACTGGGATCATCATCGGGTTCCTGATCCTCGGGTCGATCTACTACCAGAAATACCTCGCGACCCAACGACTCGAAGCCGAAGCACAAGCCGATGCTCATCTCGGGCAGCAGAACACACCGCCCGCCACGGATGCGAAGCCTTGACGAGGGCCATCAAAAAAAAGAAGATCGTAAAGAAGACGAAAAGGACCGCCAAGAAAAGCGTTCCGGCGTCAGGAAGCGTTGACACAACCAAGTGCATCCGCATCCGCGGTGCCAAAGAGCACAACCTCAAATCCCTCGACATCGACATCCCCCGCGATCAACTCGTCATCATCACCGGGCTGTCGGGCTCGGGCAAGTCCTCGCTCGCGTTCGACACCATCTTCGCGGAGGGACAACGCAAGTACATGGAGTCGCTCAGCGCCTATGCGCGTCAGTTTCTCGATCAACTCAAAAAACCCGACATCGAAGAGATCGAAGGAATCCCCCCCACCATCGCCATCGAACAGCGCTCGTCATCGCACAACCCGCGCTCGACCGTCGCCACGACAACCGAAATCTACGACTACCTCCGCCTGCTCTTCGCCCGGTGCGGCACCCCTCGCTCGTGGGCACCGACCAAGAAAAAGAAGGACGGCACGGTCACTGCTCGCTCAGGGCGACCGATCGAATCGTCATCCGCGACGCAGATCGTCGATCATGTAATGGCCTTCGGCGAGGGCACCCGCCTGATGGTGCTCGCCCCCGTCGTCCGCGCCAAAAAAGGATTCCACAAGGACACACTCGAAGCCTTCTTTAAGCAAGGCTGGATGCGTGCCCGTGTCAACGGCGAGATCACCGATCTCCGTGATGCACTCAAAGAGGACACTGAGAACCCGCTCAAACTGCATCGCCATAAAAAGCATTCAATCGATGCGGTCGTTGATCGGATTGTGATCAAAGACGGTGCCCGCCAACGGTTGATCGAATCGATCGAGGCCGCACTTCGGCTCGCTGATGGGTCAGTGGTCATCAGCGTACAAACAGACGAGCAATGGTCCGACCACGCATTCAGCGAACACTTCGCCGACCCCGACTATCCCGAAATTTCCCTCGCTGAGCTCTCGCCACGGTTGTTCTCCTTCAACTCCCCCTTCGGCGCCTGCCCAAACTGCCACGGCTTGGGCGTGATCCTTGAGTTCAGCGAAGACCTCGTCGTTCCCAACAAAGATGTCGCTATCCTCAACAACGCCATCAGACCATGGAAAAAAAATGGCCCCGGCGGGATGATCTATCCGCGGACGCTCCGAAAGTTCTGCCGGGCGTTTGAGATCCCGCAGTCGATGCACCTCTCAGCGATGTCCGACGATCTCTACACCCTCTTCATGCACGGCACCGACTACGCCAACGAACATCTCACAGGCAAAAAGAAGTTCCGCAAACAATGGGATGGCGTCTACCCGATGCTCCACAACTGGTTCCATAAAACCGAATCGTCGTGGGTCAAGGACCACCTCCACCAGTACCAGCAAGAAATCACCTGCCCGTCATGCTCGGGCGATCGGCTCAAGACCGCAGCCCTCCATGTCACGATCGAATCAATGCACAATGCCGACATGGACAAAGCGGGCTCGAAAACCGTCGTCGGACGCCCTACAAACGACGGCTCGATCCTCAACATCTCCGAACTCGCAAGGCTCAATATCACCGACGCGATCGACTTTATTGACAACCTGAAACTCTCGAAAGAACAGGCCCATATCGCCGAGGCCATCCTCCGAGAGATCGTCAATCGGCTCAAGTTCCTCGAATCCGTCGGGCTCGAATACCTCTCGCTCGATCGACGAACCGCCACGCTCTCTGGCGGCGAGGCCCAACGCATCCGGCTCGCCACGCAAGTCGGATCAGGACTCGTCGGCGCGTGCTATGTGCTCGACGAGCCCACCATCGGGCTCCACCAGCGCGACAACGCTCGGCTCATCCGCACCCTCCGCCACCTCACCGACATCGGCAACACCGTCCTCGTCGTCGAACACGACGAGGAAACCATCAGGGCTGCCGACCACATCATCGACATCGGCCCAGGTCCCGGAGTCCATGGCGGCACCGTCGTCGCCCAGGGCCAAATCGACGATATCACCAGCGCCAAGCACTCACTCACCGGCGACTACCTCAGCGGGCGAAAGAAAATCGAAGTCCCAAAATCCCGCCGAAAACTCAACATGAAGAAGGCGATGGTCGTAAAGGGCGCCAAGCACAACAACCTCAAAAACATCGATGTCCCCTTCCCCATCGGCGGCATGCTCGCCGTCACCGGCGTCTCGGGATCGGGCAAATCGACCCTCGTCAATCAGATCCTCCTCCGAGCAGCCAAGCAGCATGTCATGGGCAGTAAGACCAAGCCCGGCACGCACTCACGCATCACCGGGCTCCAGCACATCGACCGCATCATCGAGGTCGATCAATCGCCCATCGGGCGAACCCCGCGCTCGAATCCCGCGACCTATACCGGCATCTTCGATGACATCCGCAAGGTCTTCACCGCCACCAAAGAATCCAAAATCCGTGGGTACAAGCCCGGACGGTTCTCGTTCAATGTTGCTTCCAACAAAGGCGGCGGGCGATGCGAAGCCTGCGCCGGGCAGGGTATGAAAAAAATCGAGATGCACTTCCTCCCCGATGTCTTCGTCGAGTGTGAAGTCTGCCACGCCAAGCGATACAACCGCGAGACCCTCGAAGTGCGGTATCGCTCGAAGAACATTGCTGATGTGCTCGCGATGACTGTTGAAGATGCGTGTGAGTTTTTCGAGAACCACCCTAAAATCCTACGCTTCACCACCTGCCTCCGTGATGTGGGCTTGGGTTACATTACCCTTGGGCAACCCAGCACCACCCTCAGCGGCGGCGAGGCCCAGCGCGTCAAACTCGCCACAGAACTCGGCAAAGGCACCCGCCACGACGGTACCCCTTCATCCGAACATACCCTCTACATCCTCGACGAACCCACCACCGGGCTCCACTTCGAGGACATCAGCAAACTCATCGCGGTGCTCAACCGTCTCGCCGACGCGGGCAATACGCTCATCGTCATCGAGCACAACCTTGATGTCATCAAGTGCGCCGACTGGGTTATCGACCTAGGTCCAGAGGGCGGCGACAAGGGTGGCACACTCCTGGCGAGCGGCACGCCTGAGGTGATCGCCAAGGTCAAAGCGAGCTATACCGGGCAATACCTTCGACCATTGCTCTAGCTGATCTTTGGCGGCTCACATTGCCCACGAATACGCCTCACACGGACCTGAGGAGGAGATCGGTGACCAACTGAGAGTGGAATATCGAACCGACAAATTCGGACGAGTTCATGTTGAACGCTCATCTCTCGAATGTGCAAATATAGAGCAACTTCTTATCCAACAAAATAAACCGAAGAAACGCATTGCCAGACGCCGGTAAATTGTGTGCTCAGCGGGCCCGGATTCGGGTTCAACTGAGCTCATCCGCAGCGGAGATCTCTATCGGCTGATCCACCTCTGCCCCAAGCCCCAACTCCATCACGACCTCATCAATCTCTTCGCCTCGGGCGTTGGCAAAGCCGCGTTCTTGGGCGATGAGCCTGAACCCGCAGTGTTCCATCAAACGGATCGATGCAGTATTATCCTTGGCCGCCCTGCCGAATAATGGTCTGGTTGTTTCGATAGTTAAGAACTGGCACAGCGCTTCGCCTGCGATCCCTCTGCCCCAGTGATGGTGATCGATCCAATAGGTAATCTCACGATCGTCTCCCATCTCAAAGCTTATCATGTGCCCGACGAGTTGACCGTCCGCCTCGATCGATCGCTTGAGGATCAAGTCCGAACGCATGAGATTCGCCCAGTGGAAATCAAACGCTCCACGATCAGCAGCATCTTCACACGGCATAAACGCGGCCATGTGTCGCGCGGGCTGATGCTGTTGATGCGCAAAAAAGATCGGAAGATCGGATTCAAGAATCGGGCGGAGCGTGATCTTCATCCATCAAACTCATCGGCTATAACGGTCTCAGCTGC
>Ga0316206_1002246_pt1 | contig 13585 bp, 9 predicted proteins | sample 6monthpyrite_MG_FD_204942 | JGI IMG/M metagenome (GOLD analysis project Ga0316206, IMG submission 204942) | Microbial mat bacterial communities from mineral coupon in-situ incubated in ocean water Damariscotta River, Maine, United States -... | ecosystem: Environmental > Aquatic > Marine >...
GAAAAGTGACAAGTATTAAATATCAGGATCGTGCAACCAATGAGATATTAAGTAAAGATCTTGCCGGTGTGTTTGTGCAAATTGGTTTAATACCTAACAGCCGCTTTTTGAAAGGTGTGGTTGAGCTAAGTCCATACGGCGAGGTTGTGATTAATGAGCGTGGTCAAACGAGTGAGGCAGGAATATTTGCCTGTGGCGATGTAACAACGGTTCCCTACAAGCAAATCATTATTGCTATGGGTGAAGGTGCCAAGGCCTCACTGGCGGCTTTTGATTATTTGTTGATGAATTCTGTGACTGATCAACAAGCGGCATAACGTATTTGATTTAACCATGAAATAAACAACAAGGGATGCTTAGATGCATCCTTTGTTGTTTGTGTGATTTTGTAATAGCTCAAACTTAATCTGGCACACAACAAAATATCTTCGAGCCTGATCTGTCATTTAGCCAAAGATGAATCTCTTATAATCCCAAAAGCAGACCTACAAAATTTTTAGCTTTACTTCTGAGTTCAATCATAAGCGGGTATTCGATATTTTTAATTCGGCTTTAATTAACTTACTGAATTAACATCAGGATTAAACTTGCTTAACTTCTGTTACCGGCAATAGCGGACATTAAAACAATCGTTACGAACATTTGGTAATGTTTTCTCTATTTTTGTTAGCCTTGTCCAAGTTTTCCCGAAAAATATTGTTTTTCGTATTTTCTTTCAGAAGCTCAACAAGCTTATGCCAATATTCGTCTGATACCGAATCAGCAATGTTTGAACAAATTTCAAACGCCAACGCGCCTTCAAAATCCTGCCATTTCTCACTCATAATTATTTGTGTTCTGGCAGAATTCAGATCCAAATCCATATTTCCACAAATATCAACCACGATCACCATAGGGAATGGCCAATCTAGTCTTACTTGATTTTTTTGCATGCTCCATGATTCAGGAAATAACGTCGAAGGAACTACGATCCCGTGTAACGACAATCGGGATTCGGATTTGCAAAGGCGCCTAGATGAATCCGATTGCTCTATTTCTCCGTTTTCGTCAATAGTTATCGAAGTTGTAGATTCATTTATTTTATTGCTGCTCATTCGCAAGCTTTTCTCCAAGGGAAATTGTTCTCCCTCGATTTCAACAGACTTAGATGTCATTTCAATAATGGAAATAGGCATTTCGTGACTTTCCAGTACCGCAACAACGACAGAGCCTACGAATTCCTTTTCCCCATCGTTAAGCTCTATGCTGAACTCCCTAATATTGTCATGTTCACCCCACGTATAATCTTTCAGAGAATCTGCTTTTATTTCTGCAAAGGAGTTTTCGTCTCTAATGTTTTCATGGGATTCAGTCTCAACTTTTATTTTGAATGGCGGGTTCGGAATAACATTCTCAACGGACTTAATAAAGTCGTCTTCACTTAGGTCATCCCAAGGATTGACCTTTTTTCTAAGGAATAGCTTTGTTGACGTTCCCGGAGTTTGCCTCTGACCGGGTTTTATCCAAAATATGCTATCCTGTCCTTCGATGGTTAAATTGATAGGCTCACTAGAGTTGTGCGGGCCGTACACCTTTCTTGTATCGACTACCAATGTATCGGCAACCATAAAGCAAGATAGGATTCCAATACCAAATCTTGACGTTGGCGTAAAATTGGCTTGTGATTGGGACTTTAAGTCGAAAAAATCTGGTGATTTATAAAATGACGATCCCACTTTGGAATAGTATGTATCAATGATGTACTGATCCATACCAGTACCATTATCGATGATCTCAAGTATGTCGCAGTCACTTTCAGTGTAATATCTTATATGTATCTCTGGTTCATATAAATTATCCCAACTTTTTTCCATAGCACTTCGCAGCAGACATGCGTCGATAGAGTTTTGCAATAACTCCCTTAGAGCAACTTCTGGATCACCATACAATTTCGTGCCCATCAACAAATCTATAACCTGATTTTTACTCAAATTGAACTGGGCTTTCTGGTAGATGTATAGCGGCTTACCGCTAATAGCCTTCTTCGTTTCAATTTTCGTTCTATCAACCTTGAAAGGGATATACATCAGATGCTCTTTCCCTTGGTTTCTATCATAGTCATTAATGGATGAAATGATGTTGTTGCAAGCACTTAGCTCGCCATCAATCACGTCACAAAAATCATGGATAGATGCTTCGATTGCGGGATGTTCACATTTTGCATGAAACTGAATCTTCTCCTCACTTATAGCCCATGACTCAATGGATCTATGCTTATTCCATTCCTTGATTGATATCGGATGCCTTACGAAAAGATGTGAGAACAACATTGAAGGTGTTCTTTTTGCGTCAAAATCGAGAATATCTGCAAGTCTTAGGATTACAGCGACCAACTGAAAGTTTGCATAAACACCATCAGCACAAAGATAGTTTCTATCCAATTGCAGCAGAGAAAGCGCGTCATCATTATGACTGGAACAAATCTCGGCAAATTCTACGGTTAAATCTACATCTCGGTATTTGATCTTTTCTAGCCAATCACTCGCGATAATATCGCGCGCGCGTTCTGCATGTGTAACTCGAATGTAGTCAGAAATAATATAGCTTTTTAGTAAATCTGCATTACTGTTATCACCTTGGGATATGTATGCTTTTAGCTGTTCGTTCAAGTCTGGCTTGGACTGATAAAACCTGTTGAATTTGTCAAACTCGACCTTCTCTTCAGTAGAAAGAGAGGGTGAGGCATCCCAGACTCTCTTCCATGCAGTAACATGCTTTTCGTCGGCAGCCATTCCAATGTCATGAAAGAATGCACTCAGTATCAAGAGCATTAGCTCTGGAACTGAAAGCTCTTCGATTTTTTCCGGAGAAAGTAACTTTTCCATCAACATCAAAACACGGAAAAGATGATCACCGTCATGAAGAGTAAACTCTCCCATATGCATAAGAATCGTCTTGGTTTTTTGGTACGCAAAGAAGGTCGCATCATCAACGAGAGACAAAACGTGGTTTCCCGCCAGATCATTCTCACATTTGTCCTTTAAAGAACGATAAATAGCACTCTTAGGCAATCTCTCTTGTGTCTCAGCTTTCCAGTCGTCGTAACCCATAATGAAGCCTTTCTATTTTTTTCTATACGCTTGCAAAAGTGATAGTTCGTCTTGCGTGGTCAAGCAGCTCTTGCTCATTAATATTAGCATTGGCATCGTGATGAAATTGATTAGCGTAATCCAAGAGCGCACGAAGCTCAGTTCTAGTCGCAGAGGAAAGAATTTGTTCTGGCGTGTTTTCTCTCTGCTGGCAAATTCCTATGAACGGGCCAAGAAGCGACCCCGGAGGGAATACATTCGGGCAAGTCACACGAATGTAGGACTCTAATATTGGCCTTAGTGCAATCGCAACGCTTCGTTCATCCGTACCGTGCCCATTCTCTATAAACTCGCTCACCTTCGAATGATTACGATCATGTTCGGTAATACAATCCTGATTCACGTCCCATTCAGATAATGTTGAGCTTGAACCAGCTCGTGAAATTTTAGTGGCAGATATCGGTAGCGATTGTGCACTGCTCCATAAATTACATAGAAACGGTTTTGAATGCGACAATACAATTACTTGCTCCACTGTATTAGCAAGCTCTTTTATTTGTTGAATAGTTGTGAGCGACCTATGATCATCCAGACTTGTCATAGGATCATCTATGATCACAATCATATTTGCTCTGTTCGCATTCATTTCTAGTGAAGAAAAAAAGAACGCCAGAGCCAATGCGTTTCTATCTCCCGAGCTTAATGTGGTTTTGAAGGATGGCTGACCAACCTGATTGCTTCTCAACGGAACAGGAGTGTTTTCTATAAGCACGCTGTAACTGCAACTGGAACCTCCACGATTGTTTACGGAACTGACACCTTCTAAGCGGTATCCTGCATTAAATCTTACTAAGTACCTGTTTATAGCTTCCTCATATTGAGGGAACACCTGTTCACGATATTGATCTAGCGCAGCTCTCGCTTGATCCCGTTCTCCTTCCGTTGCCGTTTTAAGTGCCACCTCCGTAAGGTACTCATTACAAAGTGTTGACACGGCATCACTATGGCGCGATTTAACTGCTTTTAATTTATTCAGGTCGGCTTCAAGTGCAGCAACATTAGACTCCAAAGCTCGTTCCTTAAGAAGCGTAATATTCTCATTCAAGGTTACAAAAGAATTGCTCAATTCATGAACGGTGTTTCTGGCTGCACGATACTCTTCAATCAGGTCGAGGGTTTCCTGACTAAGAGAAAATGCCTCAAGCGGTGATTCTTTCTTGGTGTCTAACTCCGCCTTAATGGCGTCAAAGCATGATCGCCATAGCCTAGCAACCAAAGCCGTATCCAGATCAATCGCAGGGATATCAATAAACTCTGACCAAAATTGACGACTCTCGGTAAGTGTACGAACGTTGCGTTCAAACGCAGTCATAAGCTCGGGATGATGAATTCTTCCCAAGCTCGTCAGAGAAGTTGATATTTCTTCTTTGAGTGCCAAATATTCTCGACTGAATATGGATTGATAGTGAGCAATAATGTCTGATCCCGACAAGTTTTGTTTACAGAACGGGCAATCACTCAAATCCTTTTCTGAAACGACTTTCGTACCAGTGGCAACCCAACTTTCGCCTCCTTCGCCCAAGCTAGCGATGTGCTCGTTTACTTGCGCTGCTGACTTAGCGTCTATATCGGGAAGGGACTTTGCAAGCAATGTAGTTAGAGCTTCCGTATCAAAATCAGGAAGCGTTAAAGATAAGAATGAGTTCTTTTGTGCAATAGATTCCGATTTCTTGCCTGCGGCCAAAGCCCTTTCTGCTTCTTGGAGAAGATTATCAATGTCCTCAATATCTTCTAAGGCGCAAAATACTTCAATGCTTAATCCGTAGCGCATTGCCGCTGTAATGCGCGTTCCTTTCACTCGAATAGCTTGATTATGCGTTTCAATCCTAGCAACAATCTGTTGGAGCCTGGCATTCAGGGTAACGCCCTCAGCGCCAATAATGAGTTCATGCAATTTCTGCCTTTGTTCAGTGGCTACATCTACTCCCGAATAAATGTTATCTGTAACGAAGCTATCATCAAATACTAGAATGTTTACGTCACCCTCATTCCACGCACCTTGCTGAAATATTGCTGTGTCGCCATTGTTGTGAGCGATTACAATATGTGGCTCTCCTTGACCGCCAAGTCGAGTGCGCTCAATAATTGGTAACGGATTTTTGTCGCCCAATGAGCGAAGTATTGTTGCAAGGGTTGTTTTGCCTCTGCCATTTTCCGCATAAATCAGAGCGAGCTTATTGTGATCAAGATTTGCTCCTGCATTTACTGAGTCAAATTTTCCAACATTTCTAATAAGGCTAAAATTGTTTAGCATTTTATTACCAATCCTAAGAATCTATATGAATGCCATGCTTACAAATGATTTGCTGCTTAAAGTCCGCTATGGGTCGTTTTCAGAAGTCTAACATATAACCTATGTAGTCCTATTTTGGCTACAGTAGAAATCTATATTAGTAATTACTAAATGGCGGCTATGTGGTCAGGCTGTGTGAAAACTCTCTTTTCTATATGTTCACCAACGTAATATCCATTCTGGCTGCACATAAAGGTTCTGGTGGTAAGCTACTTTAGCTCATAAAAAAGTATCATCAAAATTTACAACCGCTGTAATCTCATTAAATTCACCTTAACAGGGTGCTAAAACAAAGGTTGAAGTGAGTTGAGACTCACTGGGTCTGCATCGCACTGATTAACTCTTGAGTACCTTTGATTTTTATCATTCTTGTCAGGTTATAAGCCAACACATGAAGGTTCATTTCCGTACTGACATTTTTGAAACGTCTGGTTAAAAAGTGTGTCGATCCCATCCAGGATTTAATCGTTCCAAATGGATGCTCTACCGTTTGTTTTCTTATCAACATACTATTGGGCAAGGTTGCCTTTAAATCTTCCATACGGTCAATTTTACCTTGATGCTCCCAACGCGCTATTCTGCGCTGCTGCTTACCTTTCGAACAATTGGGTTTAAGATGGCATGCTCTACAGGTCATGATGTCTAAAAAATAGCGTTTCATAGTTAAGCCTTTTTCAACGCCCGAAAAACGATATGTCATCTCCTTATTTGCAGGGCAGATATAGACATCTTTATCTTCATCGTACTTAAATATAGAGCGGTTAAAGATTCCTTTTTTCTCACTGCCAGAAGTATCACCTTTTGGTACGATAACGGCCATTCCATTGTCCTGACAGTCTTTTATGTCAACTCCACTGTAATAGCCTTTATCGGCAATCACCGTAATCTTCTTTTCCTTTAGTGCGGCTTGCGCCTGTACACCCATCCGACACAGCTGACCCCTGTCCGTTTTATTCGTCACTTCATGGGCAACAATAAGATGGTGCTTGCTATCAACAGCGCTTTGCACGTTGTAACAAACGAGTCGGCTCATGCCTTTTGTTTTCATTAGCCGGGAATCAGGGTCGGTGGTAGACACTTGTTTTTCAGGATGCTTGTTCCCTTTTTCTTCCATGGCTTTTAACTCAACCAGTCTTTTTTTAAGCCAGGATATTTTGTCGTTAATTACTCTACTATCAACAGACTGACTCTCATTTTTATCGGCATCATCAAGCTGCTTTAAATACTCAGCAAGATGCTTTTCAAACCGATCAACATGAAACTTTAATTTTGATGGTGTGTAATTCTTTTTACTGTTGTTGACCGCTTTGAATTTGCTGCCATCAATGGCGACTACCGTATCGGTAAACATATTCATTTGGCGGCAAAGATCAATGAATGTGCGACAAGTATTTTTAATGCCTTTGCTATTGTCTTTTCTAAAATCGGCAATGGTTTTGAAGTCGGGTGACAACCGCTCTAATAACCACATCAACTCAACGTTACGACCGGTTTCTCTTTCCAGACGACGTGAGGACTGGATACGGTTTAGATAACCATAAATAAATAACTTGAGCATCATCGATGGGTGATAACCAGGTCGACCGGTATCCGCAGGTAGGGTTTTAAAACCCAAATTTGTAAGATTGATACTATCAACAAAGGCATCAATGACACGGATGGGATTTTCTTCTGTTATGTAATCGTCGAGCGCTTCAGGAAACAAGGTGGTCTGGTGCCGGGCTTCGCCCTGTATGAATCCACTCATTAGATGGCCTCACATTGGAAAGACTTATTATATCCTTATTGGAGTTTTCACACAGCCTGTGGTGGCAGCGGAACTTAAAGCCATAATTCTGAGGGTCTTCTTTTATCTAGATTAACTCTCAGTTGTCAGAATACATCGAAATCAGTAAATTGACCTGTTAGATAGCATATAAGTTACTACATGGACTTAAATATTTTTCTGTTCTGTTATAGACCCAGTGCGCTTAAATCGAGCTGACCATTTTTAGTTGGTGGACACCAGAAATAACTACCACTAATCGGTTGCGTAAAGTTAAATAACGCGTCAACCGTTCCATCATCTTCACCCACCATTCTCTTCAGTAATGCCTCAAATGCATCAACTGAGTGTCCAAAAGCGACAAACACCAAGCCATTTTTCTTGGCATCTGCCCATGGCATAGAGCGGCGAACAACAAATGCTTCTGGTTCAAAATCTTCCTGCGCGGTGCGTTTAACATGTGCAGATTCTGCTGCGTCTTTGATTTCTTCGTTATCGCTTATCCGTCGTCCAATAGTGTTGTCCTGTTCTGTAACAGTCATAGATTTGAAATGTATCAGATCATGAACCCATTGTTGTACCGCTACAAAACTGGAGCCATCCAGGCCGCTACCCTGGTCCTGAACAATAGCCGCATTAACCGCATCATCATCCTGTGGGTTTTCGGTGCCATCAATATAACCGCTTAGATCACGACTGTCTTTATACTGAAACGCGTCAATTACGTTATCTAATTCAAAACTACCGGCCAGTAATTGCTGAATCTCTAACGACTGGTGCAATAGTTCACCGCGATCATTACCACGCAACCAGATCCAGAGAGATGCAGGCGTGCTTGGGACATCAAATCCGGGGCCGCTATACACTGGAAATGATTTTAGTCCTTCGATATTTTTACCCAGAACATTTATTAAAGAACGACCAAGGCCAATAACAGCAGAGTCACTAAAGTCAGTGTTAGTCAGTAACTGAAGTGACGTTATCGGATTAGCTTCTGCCTTCAAAGATAATACAAGATAGCGAGCAAGGCGCGGTACATCAGCTAGTATGCCTGACTGTATATTACTCATAATTATTTATTTCCCGTTGTATGTAGTCGGTAAGTTAACTATATATCACACTCTGTCTTTTTAATTAAATATAGTGTTGTGTCGACCGCTTGAGGTCGCCCCGAAAAGCAGGCATGCGTAGAATCATCTGGGGATGACTGGTGTTAATCAGGAGTGGATATTTTCTGTTTTTTATATGACTATCAAAATTTGTTTTTATTCAGATGATTTTTAATTAAAAAGAAATTCCTAGTTGAGCCGCTAGCTGATTTTGCTTATCCAGCTCATTGCCATTTACGTCTTCTGCAAGCCCTCGTTTAAAGCGTCCCCGTAGAAACTCAATAGTGGCGGTTATATTTTTTGTTGCATGCAGGTTGACGGCTAAGCCTGTCTGTAACTCAGGTGCATCCTCTAGCTCTTTGCTGCCTTCTACCCGTAGAGCCAATTCGAAATCATCACGTAGGGGAAAGGCTATTTCCAGATTCCATGCTCTGGGTCTGTTTCTATCAGTATCTAGCTCGGAAAATGAATCTACAGCCTGGAGCCATTCCATACTGGTTTCAAAATTATCAAATTCGATATTTGCATAAGCAGAAATGGCATCAACTCGTTGCAGATAGGTAATATCATCTTCTAACAGTTTTTCATCAGATTCAGATAAATCAGATAAGTAACTAAAACCGGTGGAAACGGATTCCACCGGAGAGATGCTCAGGGCAAACCCCCAGTCAAGTTTGTCATCATTAACAATATTATTTTCAATCTTGCTTTTAAAAATAAATACACTGACTTCCAGACTGTCATCAGGTTCATAGGCCAGCACTATGCCACGGCCACGGGTCTCACCAAATTCCAGCATGGGGCCAGTTACAAATCGACTGTAGTATTCACCAAAGGGAAGATAAATTTTTCCCAGTTCCAGTTTGAAATCGTTTGCTTCTAATTCCGCTACCGCTTCATCCAATACAAATTCATCCAGTTGGTCGTCGTATTCATAGACTATCTCAGACGTTAGCCAGTCAGTGGGTATAATTTCTATTTCAAGCTGCAGGGTTTTACTGTTTTCTGTAAGAGTAGAATCACTCAGCTCGAAAGGCTTGAAAGTTTGCGATGAATACTCCAGTTCTATTAAAGGCGAAATCTGTAGCCATTCGGTTATTTCATGTTTCTGTCCCGCATCACGTCTTTCTTCCGGGGTTTTGTAACGTCGAGCGGCTTCATCTGCAGTTGTAATTAATGGTACAAGAAAGATAACGCTAGCAATGAGGCCTGTAGTAAATCTGCTTTTAGTTTGAATCATAATTAAGTTATAGACACATTTATTATTGTTATTACAAATATGATATTGCAGATATAAAGAAAGCCAGTGAATGACCACCTTCACTGGCTAATCTAGCGACAAATTAAAAGGAGTCTTGCACGCTAGTCTACACTCGGGTTTTTCTTTAAGCTAATCACTTAATAGTGATATTCAACCAGCTCCTCTCTATTCTCTGGCTCTTCAACATCATAGGCAACAATCACACCTAGGCCCGGTGCGTAAAATTTACGTTCACTGACATCGGGTTCCAGTGGTGTGAAGTCATGGGTTAACAGGCAGTCACCATTGCAACTGGCCGCAGGAGCGGATTCAGTTGCTGACACGCTTAATACCTCACCCATATCTTCAGCCTCGGCCAGTGCCCATTCCTGGCGATAGACCTGACCTGCCTCAGGTGCGGCCTGCATTACAATACCGGCTTTGGCACCGTCCTTTCCTGCCATCCATGAACCATCCAGATTATCGAGCATGCCATCTTCATAGTTCCTGGAAATTTCACCGAAATACCAAACATTGCCGTAGATGTCCTGTGCAAACCAATCGTCTGTATCTTCAATCACTTCACCGTTCTCTTCTACGGTATCCCGCACTACTATGCAGGTGACGCCCATGATCTCGATGGTTTCATCGGTGACAGTAACGGTGACGGTTTCATCTCCCGCTGCATAGATGCGAGTAAAGCCGGGCACCAGTGGCATATATGTATTAGTTGCCGTGGTGTCACCAATGGTCAGTGGATTGACAAAGTCAGCCGGATTGATTGCCGGGTCATAACGGCTTTCACCTATAGCCTCACAAACTTCATTGCGCGCTTCACGCTGTTCACGACATAAAGCAATGCTTTCATGTTTTTCCTGTTTGGCTTCCACGTAACATTCGTTGCGTTCCTCATTATCGGAGATATTGATACAGATGCCTTTTGTCTCCCAGAAGTTATCCTGTACATCATTGCGACAGGCTTTGAATGCTGCATTGGTTGTCTGGCTACAATATTCACCGTTATGGTGATTGTTGCCTGCCCAGACAGCCGATGATGTCAGGATCATGCTGCTTAACAAAAAGACTGTTACAGTCGGTTGAAAAATTATTGATTTCATTGCCTCGTCCTCTTTAGTCATTTATTAGGGTGTGTTTACAGCTTCCACCATTCCATTATTCACACGAAACCTTTCCCAATACTTTCCAGAACATTACCAAATCGTAATGGCGTATTGTTATGACACGGCTATGATGTATGTATGCACATACTGTTAATCGAAGATGACATTCAGGCTGCTGGATATCTGGTAAAAGGCCTGCAGGAATGCGGCCATGTGGTTGATCATGCAAGTGATGGCGAAGACGGCTTGCATCTGGCGCTTACTGGTCAGTACGATGTGTTTGTCGTCGACCGCATGCTGCCAAATCGTGATGGCTTATCCATTATTCGTATGTTACGAGCCGACAATAACACCACGCCTGTTCTGGTGCTCTCGGCACTGGGTGAAGTCGATGATCGCGTCACCGGTTTACATGCAGGCGGTGATGATTACCTGGTTAAGCCCTATGCATTCAGTGAGTTACTGGCAAGACTTGAAGCACTCACCCGACGTAATCAAACCACCGAGTTAGAACACAAGCTGCAACTGGCAGATCTGGTTGTCGATCTACACAAACAGTGCGTGTTTCGTACAGATAAGGCTATACGACTGCAACCACGGGAGTATCGACTGCTGGAATTTCTGCTGCGCCATACCGACCAGGTTGTGACTCGCACCATGCTACTAGAAAACGTCTGGGACTTTCATTTTGATCCGCAAACCAATGTCATCGATGTACAGATTAGCCGTTTACGCAGCAAGATTGACAAGGGCTTTAATTTGCCCCTGTTACATACGATAAGAGGCGCGGGGTACAAACTCAGTGAAACTCCCTGAGCTCAGATTAATACACACTACTGTCGTTAGGCTGGCTATAAAATCAGTTCTGCTTTATGGCTTAATCGTTTCTCTAGTAATCGCCGCTTTGTACTGGGTTAACGTCAGTCATGTTGATGAACAACTTGAATCTGAACTGGAACAGGAAATCCTTCGCCTGAATCAAATGTTTGAATCAGCGGGTTCTGAGCAATTGATTAAGCATATTGACCAGCTTCAACAGCAGGAGGGGCGCATTTATTTTCTGATGTCTGCCAGTGGTAATAAATTAGCGGGAAATCTTTTCGGCTGGCCAGAAGATGTGGATATTGAATTTGATGGTAGAGCACATAGTATCTGGGTCAATGATGAAGTAATACCAAGAGACGTACATGATGATGATGCCTACTGGCCTGTCGCCGTCACTCGGTTTGCCGATGGTAGCCAGCTACTGCTGGCACGCAATGTAGAGCAGGCCGAAACCCTTCAGGAATTTTCTGAATTTCTAATTGAAGCCATGGGTCTTGCCATGGCTTTTGCCGTACTCATTGCCGTGGTGCTGGGTCGACAGATTCTCAAACGTATGGATATCATCAGCGCAACGGCCAGCGATATCATGGCAGGTGATTTGTCGCAGCGGATTCCCCTTGGCAACAAGCATGATGAATTTGATACGCTGGCAAATCGACTCAACGCGATGCTGGATCGTATACAACAGTTAATAAAAGGACTGCGCGAAGTCACTGATAATATCGCCCATGATTTACGCAGCCCGCTTACCCGTCTGCGTAACCAGATGGAAGTTACCCTGTTAGAGCCACGCAGTGAAGGGGAATATCAGAAGGTGCTACGACAAAGTGTAGAAGATATCGAAGGCTTAATTAAAACTTTCAATGCCCTGCTTGGTATCGCACAGGCTGAAGCCGGCAATCATCGCACCCTCTGGGGACAGGTCGATTTAAGGCAGCTGGCAGTCGACTTAGTCGATTTATACACGCCGTTGACCGAAGATAAACAACAGACTCTGAAACTGCACAATGGACATGGCGCCACTATTTTTGGCAGTCGCAATCTGCTTGCGCAGTCCCTTGGTAACTTGCTGGAAAATGCAATTAAATATACACCTGAAGGAGGCACTATCCTGCTGCAGATAAATACTTCGGCTAGTCATGTTGAGGTATCAATTTCAGATACAGGCCCGGGAATCCCTGAATCTGAAAAAGCACATGTACTGGAGAAATTTGTGCGCCTGGAAAATTCACGTCATACACCGGGTAATGGTTTGGGGCTCAGTCTGGTGCAGGCGGTGGCCAGCTTACATAAGGCAACACTTGAACTGGAAAATACTCATCCGGGTTTAAAAGTTATTCAACGTTTTCCGCGATAGAAATAATTCTATTTCATTATAAATGGGGATAAATGCCATGAAAATGTACGTAAGATTATTATCGGTTTTAATGTTTTTTGTCTGACATCATTTCAATCCATTGCAACAGAAGGAGATATGGGCCTGGGGTTTTACGGCAATATTGTCGGTGGCAGCGGCGAGCCTTCAAATGATGTTCTTGGTTTTGGCCTTATCGGCAGCTATCAACTTAAAAATTCATGGTTTATAGATATAGAACTGATCCAGTCTGAAGCTGATTTTGAACGCCCCTGGAAAGCGCTGGGTTTAACTCAGGATGAATCAAGCGTAAAAACGGTTGATGCCATATACAGTTCAACTCTTGTCATGGCCTAAATAGGGCAAAACATTAAAAGTAGTAGCAATACATATAACGGGTACTGGTCAGCAGGCCTGGGCTTTTAATTCAATAAATGTTGATGACGCGACGGGGCCATTATTAGGTGGTGACAACTTTTAGAATAAGAAGAAAAACATGCCAGCAATTAAATCGTCCGTTTTATTGTGGGAAGCTCAATAAACGATTGCACCATTTTGCATAGTTGCGCTATAGTGCAACTATGCATGTCATAACTATTAACTCAGAAACCCTGTTTCAGGCGCTTTCGGACAACACGCGTTTACGGATAGTCCGTCTGTTGGCGACTACAAATCAGGAAATCTGCCTGTGTGAACTGGTGGATGCGCTGCTGGAACCCCAATACAAACTATCTCGCCACCTTAAAGCAC
>Ga0316206_1002247_pt1 | contig 13578 bp, 15 predicted proteins | sample 6monthpyrite_MG_FD_204942 | JGI IMG/M metagenome (GOLD analysis project Ga0316206, IMG submission 204942) | Microbial mat bacterial communities from mineral coupon in-situ incubated in ocean water Damariscotta River, Maine, United States -... | ecosystem: Environmental > Aquatic > Marine >...
ATTAAGTATAAATTAATGTACCATTTTGTTATGGGTTCCTAAAGACAATTCTTGTCTAGGGATGAAACAGGAAGTCCGGTGACAATACTACGAACTAGTATTTAGTCCGGCGCAGCCCCCGCTACTGTAAGTCTGACGCACTTGTGTTATTGCCACTGTATATTTTTATATGGGAAGGCCATCAAGTAAGGATGAAGACAAGCCAGGAGACCGGCCCTACATTAAAGCCTGATTAATTTTAGTGCTTTTAAATTGGACAATGCCCCCGGGGTGGTGGGCTACTGGATCCGTGTAAACGTGTTTTATTTTACCGGTGTTTTTTTCTTATTAAGCAAATTGTTGCTTAGGCGTTATTTCGTGTGCAGTTTTTTATTGGTACTTTCTCAGGAAATTTGAGAAAACTCCAGTATTACATTGACTATATGATGCGCCTAAAGAGCACATATTTTGCGGCTGGATCTGATTATATTACTCTGATTTAGTCGCAGTCAGTTAATGGAAAAAAACCTTAAAATTTAGACTCGCACACGATCAATGTAACTGAAAAATAAAAATCCAGCCCTAATAAATTAAGCAGAAAAATAATTGCTATTGATCTTGCTGATAGCTGTAGTTTCTAATATCAGACGAACTTATTCTGGTTAGAGACAGGTGCTGCGTGAATTTAATTTTATCCCTACATAAAGGTGAACGAATCTTCACATGGGGAATAAAACTGAACAAATAAAATAAATAAATTTAAAAAAAAAGGGAAAATATTATGCATATAGAACCAGGATTAATTACACAGGTAAAATTAGCAATGGCAAATATTGTGGCCAGCGGTATGTTATTAACTTATGCACGTGAATTATTAAAACGTCCAGCGGACATTATTCGTTCTTTAATTGCAGCGCTATTCTTTACTGCGTTCATGCAAAGTTTTCACCTGCAAGTCGGACCATCTGAATTACATTTTATCGGTGCGATGGCTATATATCTTACTTTAGGTTTTATTCCGACTTTATTAGGTTTTGCGGCAGGTTTGTTGCTACAAGGTTTAGTTTTCGAGCCAATGGACTTACCACATTTAGCTGTTAACACCTTGTCATTAGTTATTCCTTTACTTGCCATTCATTACACCTTGGGACGTAAATTACGTGAAGGCGTTACAGTCACGTTGCAACAAATTGTTGCTATGGATGCCATGTATTATGGCGGTGTTGTTGCCATGGTAGGTTTTTGGTTGAGCTTTGCTAATGTTACGACTCCACTTGCAGCATGGGCAAGCTTTGCGTCATCTTATTTAGTTGTTGTTATGCTTGAACCTGTTTTCACTTACACCACGCTACGCTTATTGAAAAATCATGAAGACAAAGCATGGGTCAATATGTGTTTTTCTGTTAGCGAATTAGAGCTCACTAAATAATATTTATTGTCGATAGGGTATATAACGGTGGCAAAAGTTTGGTTTGTAGGTGCAGGACCGGGAGATCCTGATTTAATCACAGTGAAAGGTCGTGATTTAATTGCGCGCGCTAATGCGATTTTATTTGCAGGTTCATTGGTATCTGAAACAACAACCCGTTGGGCTAAAGAAGGCTGCGTTATAGCAGATTCAAAAGGTATGACTTTGGAAGAAATAACGTCATGGTTAATTGAACATGCTAAGGGTGCTAAAGAAGTGATTCGTTTGCAAACCGGTGATCCCGGTTTGTATGGAGCTTTAATTGAAATGGTGCAGCCACTTGATAAAGCCGGAATCGATGTTGCGGTGGTTCCTGGTGTGTCTTCTGCTATGGCATCTGCAGCAGCGGGTGTTGAAACTCTAACGCTTCCTGAAGTAACACAAACAGTTATTTTGACCCGTGTTGAAGGTCGAACACCAATGCCTAATGGTGAGTCGCTTGAAGAACTCGCGGCACACCATTCTACTTTATGTATCTTTTTATCGATTACGTTATTAAAGAAAGTACAAAAAGCATTATTAAGTGCCGGTTGGCCAGATGCTTCAGCTATCTTAGTCGTACAAAAAGCCAGTTGGCCGAATGAAGAGAAAATTATTCGCGGTACGATCGCCGATATTCGTGATAAATGTATCGTGGAAAAAGTGACAAGTCAGGCAATGATTATTGCAAGTCCTACGATTGGTGCACGGCAGTGGACTGATATTAAAAAATCAAAATTATATGATGCCAGTTTTTCGCACCGTTTTAGAAAATCAGTAAGTCAAAAAAATAAGTAGCAGGCAAAAGGTTGAATATGAGAGATACAGTATTATTAGTCGGGCATGGTTCAAGACATCCTGCCGGCAATGTAGAAATTGAAAAATTCACGAATGAATGGCGGCAACGTAATGCAAACTGGGATATCGAAGTGTGTTATATCGAATTTGCAGATGTACTTCTGGATGCCGGTTTTGATAATGCCGCTAAAAAATCTGTAAAAGTCATTGTGGTGCCGTTAATTTTAAATGCAGCGGCACATGTGAAGATGGAAGTGCCAGTGCACTTAGCCGAAGCACGAAAACGTCATCCTGAAGTTGAGTTTATTTATGCCCCACATTTAGGTGCGGGTGAACCTGTTTTAAAAATCCTTAAACGTGAATTACGTCAGGGTATGGCACAACTTGCTATGCCTGATCCCAAAACGACAGGGGTTATTTTATTAGGACGTGGTTCATCGGATCGTGTTGCCAATGGTGAAATTGCTAAAATGGCACGTTGGTTATGGGAGGAACATGATCATGAACTCATTGATGTTGCCTTTACCGGTATTACGTATCCTCGTTTGGAAAATGTTGTGCAGCGTCAGGTTAAGTTAGGTATGACACAAATTGTCATACAACCTTATTATTTGTTTAATGGTACTTTAATTGAACGGATTAAACGCCAACATCAAAACCTGTCTGAGCAATATCCAAACGTCCGTTTTTCTTTGGGCAACTACTTTGGTTTTGCTGATGAAATTTATCAAACACTAGACCAACGTGTAGCTGATGCGCGTGGTGAAAACCAAAGTGTGAGAGGCATGATGGAATGTGACGGTTGTCAATATCGTGAACTTGCTGAAAAACACGGACATGGTCACCACCATCACGATCATGAGTAATAAATCATAAATCAGGGATATTATGATGAGTAATGTAATAACTGAACAACTTACCCGAGCCGGCCAACAAATTGAGCATAATTCCTTTGCTATTGTTGATCAGGAATGTGGTGCACATAAATACTTGCATGAACAATGGCAGGTTGTTCGCCGGATGATTCATGCGACTGCGGACTTTGAATTTAATGGTTTGGCACGATTTCATGATGCCGCAGTGCAAGCGGCAATGGATGCAATTCAAAGCGGTGCAGCGATTGTGGCTGATGTGGAAATGATTTGTGTTGGCTTATCACAACCACGCTTAGATTACTTTAGAATGAAGACGCATCATTTTATTGCGGATGATGATGTTATCAAACAGGCAAAAAAAGAAAATACTACGCGTGCGGTTCAGGCGATGCGTAAAGCACATCAATCAGGTTTAATTGAGGGGGGCATTGTCGCAGTGGGTAATGCACCAACGGCTTTACTTGAAGTTGAACGAATGATTAAAAAAGAAGGTGTCAGACCGGCTTTAATTATTGGTATGCCCGTGGGCTTTGTTTCTGCGGCAGAATCAAAAGAATCGATTAGCCAAATACAAGCAGTACCCTGGATTATTACCGATGGACGTAAAGGCGGTTCTACTTTAGTGGTCTCAGCTATTCATGCATTACTGGCAATAGCCGAAAAAAAATTTAAAACCGCATAACGTTTATCAGCATGATGCAAAAAAAGAAAAAAGGGACGCGTAAAGGCTTTACCACCGGGGCATGTTCTGCCGCGGCTGCGCGCGCGGCAACATTGGGCTTAGTGGAAGGTACAATCCCTGAACAAATAGAAAGTGTGTTACCAAATGGTCAACGTGTCATTTTTTCTGTTACCGAATCGCAATTACATTTACATCATGCACATGCGGTTATTGTTAAGGATGCCGGTGATGATCCTGACTGTACCGATAAAGCACCCTTAACCGCGGATGTTCGTATACTTGATGATGAAATTAATGAAGTGATTTTAAAAGGTGGTAAAGGAGTCGGTGTGATCACACAGCGTGGGCTGGGACTGGAAGTGGGTGGTCCTGCGATTAACCCTGTGCCACGTAAAAATATCATTGAAAACGTGCGTGAAGTTGCTGCAGATTTATTAAAAGATAAAGGCTTAGAAATTACCATTTCCGTACCAGGTGGTGAAAAAATGGCAAAAAAGACGCTTAACTATCGCTTAGGTATTATCGATGGCATTTCCATTTTAGGGACTACAGGTATTGTTCATCCTTATTCAACCGCGGCCTTTCGGGCCAGTGTTATTCAGGGAATTGAAGTGGCAGCTAATCAGGAACAAGATACGGTTGTATTGACGACAGGTGGCCGGACAGAAAAGTTTGTGATGCGTGAGTTTCCTCAGTTAGCTTCAACCTGCTTTGTACAGATGGGGGATTTTTTAAAGTATGCATTGGATACAGCTGTAACTGAAAAAATTAAACATCTGATCATTGGTGGTATGGTCGGCAAACTCACCAAAATGGCACAAGGTGAAACCATCACACATGCCGGACGAAATAAAGTAAACACAGGGCTACTCGCGGAGCTTGCCAGCAATATTGGTGCAGATGAAACGGTCTGCGCAGATATCCGTAATGCAGAGACAGCTCGTTATGCCAGTGAGCGAATGGAAGAATTGAATCTGATTGATGAATTCCATCAAGCTTTATGTGAAAAGGTGATAGAAACATTACGTCAGCGTTATCCTGAACAATTCAGTTTAAGGGTATTAGTTTGTGATTTTGAAGGCATTAAATTAGCTGAAGCTGAGGACATGCTGTCGTGAGAGATAAAAAAATGGCTTGTCGTATTATCGGTGTATTAGATAATGGGATTGATGGCCTTACGCCTTATGCGCTAAACAGTATTAAAGAAGCCGATATTGTTATTGGTGGTACACGTACCTTAGAACTTTTTAAAAATACATTTTTAAGTTCGGTTATACAATATGATCTAACGGGTCAGTTTACACAAATTCCTGAATGGATTACACAGGCAATAGATAAAAAACAACAGCTTGTAGTATTAGCAACAGGTGACCCTCTGTGCCATGGTATCGCTAAATATTTAATTGATAAGTTAGGTGCAGATATATGTGAAGTTATACCGAATGTTTCCACCATTCAATTAGCTTGTGCACGTTTAGGAATTGCATGGCAAGAAATTAAAATTTGTTCGGTACACAGTCGTGATGCAGATGAATGGGTGCGAGGTGCGGAACCCTCGCACGGTTTATATAATTTGTTGCAACAGTTAAAACAACACCAAATAATTGCGGTCTTTACCAGCCCTGAAAATTCTCCGGCACGTATTGCGCGTATGCTGCAAATAGAAAATATGGCTTCTGCTTTTACGATATCAGTGGTCTGTAATATTTTGCAGGAAACAGAAAGTATTATTGAATCCCTTAGCATAGATGAAGCGGCAGAGAAAAACTTTTCTGAGTTAAATGTTGTTATCTTACAAGCGAAAGAAAAAGGCGAAGCGCCCATATTATTTGGCCTTGAAGACAGCAGTTTTTATCAACGTAAGCCAGACAAAGGTCTGATTACCAAACGTGAAGTACGCATATCTTCATTAGCGTCTATGCAACTGCGTCGCGACAGTATTGTTTGGGATATTGGTGCAGGTTCGGGTTCGGTAGGTTTAGAGGCCGCTCACTTGTGTAGTGATGGTCATGTTTATGCGATTGAAAAAAATGAAGGCGATTTTGTCAATGCATTAAAAAACCAACAAAAGATGAAAGTGACGAACTATACCTTGCTACACAATAAAGCACCGCAGGGTACAGAACATTGGATGGATCCTGATGCGATCTTTGTTGGTGGTTCTGGCGGTGAGTTGGCTGAACTCATTACATTAGGCCTGCAGCGTTTACGCAGGAATGGCCGTTTAGTGATGAACTTTGTTACCTTGGAAAACATGACAGGCGCAACACAGGTATTGAAAGAACTTGGTGCTGAGTGGTCATTTGTTCAAATAAGTGTTTCACGCAGTCAACCTATCCTGCACATGCATCGTCTTGCTGCCGAAAATCCGGTTTGGATTGTGACTGCACAAAATAAAACAGAACAGGTTTAAGAGATATGAAAACAAAAGGTTGTTTATACGGCATATCATTAGGTCCCGGTGATCCAGGTTTAATAACACGTAAGGCCTGGGAATGTTTACAGCAGAATGCTGTCTGGACTTATCCAAAACGCAATAAAAAAAGTGATAGTTATGCTTTCAATATAGCCATGCGTGCAGGACTTGAACTTCCGACTGAACATCAAGCCTTAATTTTTCCGATGACCCATGATGAGTCAAAGCTAGCTAAACACTGGTTAGCTTCCGCACAAACAGTATTAGAATATTTACAGCAGGGTAAAGATGTCATGTTTCTGGTCGAAGGTGATGCCTCAACTTATTCAACCTTTGGACATTTGGCACGCACAGTTCAAAGTTTGGATGAAGATGTTGAGCTTAATATTATTGCGGGTGTTCCTTCCTTTCATGCCGCTGCCGCACGTATTCAGACTCCAATAGCCGAAGTTGACGATACCATTGCAATTATTCCGGCCGGCTATGGCCTGACGATGATTGAAAACTTATTAAAAAATTTTGATGTGTTGGTTTTGTTAAAAGTAAAACCTTTACTGAACGATATTATTGATTTGTTAAAACAGAAAAATATTTTACAACATGCCAGTTTTATTGAAAAAGCCGGTGCACCGGAAGAGCGTGTAGTGGATGATGTTGCCAGTCTTTATGGTGAAAAAGTAAATTATCTTTCGTTGTTGTTAATTAAAAATCCTGATCGTGTTCGTGGTGAAATGATTCGCGGTTGTCGAAAGAAGACAGTGAGTGAGTAGAATTAAAGCATAAAAGAGAATATATAATGAGTGAAGTGAATGATGATGTAATGCCACGCATTGCCCTGGTTGCTATTACTAAGCATGGTGCAAACCGTGTCAGCCAGTTAGCCGAAAAAATACCCGAAGCAGAAGTGATTGTTTCAGAAAAGTTTGCTGACTTAATGTCAGCAGTACCCAATAAGGTAATAATTTACGCCGGTGCATTAAGGGCGCAAATGAGTTCTTTGTTTGAAAACTACGATCAAATTGTGTTTTTTATTTCTTTGGGTGCAGTGGTGCGTTTAATTGCCCCGCATTTAAAATCAAAAGATGAAGATCCCGGCGTGTTGGTGGTTGATGATGCGGCGCAGTTTGTTATTCCGGTTTTATCAGGCCATATCGGTGGTGCTAATGCTTACGCTGAAGAGGTTGCTGCTTTATGCGGAGCAGTGGCCGTTGTGACAACGGCATCGGATGCAGGCAAAACTATTGCGGTTGATATTTTAGGTCGTGAATTAGGTTGGAAAGTTGAAGCACCTAAAATTAATATCACCAGAGTCTCTGCTCATGTTGTCAATGAAGAACCCGTTGCTTTTGTACAGGAAGAAGGCAGTAAAAACTGGTGGACGCGTGCGACGGCATTGCCTGAAAATATCCGTTTATTTTCATCTTTTTCTGATGTTGATCTGGATAAGTTCAAAGCAATATTGTGGGTGACAAATGCAGAAATTGATGCGTATTTATGGCAGCAATTAGAAGAACGCCTGGTGGTTTATCGCCCACCGCAAGAAAGTTATTAATATGCATATTGTATTAGGTATGGGCTGTGATCGTAATACCACGCTTGCAACATTAGAGCATGTTGTTAATTCAACTTTGCAAGAATTAAAGCTTGATTACACTGCCGTTAAAGCCCTCGCCACAATTAATAAAAAAAACGATGAAGTTGCAATACTGGCTTTAGCAGAAAAATATCAATGGCCACTTAAGTTTTTCACTGCAACAGAGTTAGCTAGGGTTGATGTGCCGAATCCATCTGCAGTGGTGATGAAGTATATGGGAACACCTGCGGTTGCAGAAGCAGCAGCAATGCTGGCTGCGAATACGGATATTAGAAATTTAATTATTGAAAAAAATAAATACCGTGGACACGATGGAAAAAATGCCACTGTTTCGGTTGTGAGGATATGTAATGAGTGAAAGTAAGTACGGAAAGATATTTCTTGTAGGTTTTGGTCCGGGCAGTGCAGACACCATGACTTATGGTGCACGTGAAGCCATTGAGCAGTCTGATGTTGTTATTGGTTATTCAACTTATATTAAATTAGTTAAAGACTTATTAGAGGGGAAAGAGGTTGTTCGTAAAGGTATGACCGAAGAAATCGATCGCTGTATTGAAGCCTATGATCAAGCCAGGCTAGGGAAAACGGTCGCTCTTATCTCATCGGGCGATATCGGTGTTTATGGTATGGCAGGACCCACCTATGAAGTATTGCTGCAATCAGGCTGGACACCCGAGAGTGATATTAAGGTTGAAATTGTACCGGGTGCAACAGCCTTATCTGCATGTGCTTCTTTAGTGGGAGCCCCACTGACGCATGATTTTTGTTCTATTTCATTATCAGACTTGTTAACACCCTGGCCTAAGATTGCGAAACGTATTAGTGCAGCAGGTGAGAGTGATTTTGTTATCGCTTTATATAATCCAAAAAGTGGTCGTCGTACTCAGCAAATTGTTGAGGCGCAACGCATTTTATTACAATACCGTAGGCCTGAAACTCCCGTTGCTATTGTTAAATCGGCCTATCGTGATTTGCATGATATTCAAATGACCACCTTAGCTAAGATGTCGGGTCATAAAATTGGAATGTTAAGTACCGTACTGATTGGTAATTCGACTACGTTCATGCAACAAGGGCTAATGATCACACCACGCGGTTATGCCAATAAATATGACAGTATTACCGGCGACACAAAAGAGGGTGAGAAAGCAGGGCGCTCATTGAGTATGGGGTTTATTGGTTGGAAGGCCGTGGTACGTGAATTTATGAATAATGAGACGCATCATTCTTTACGTGATATTGCCAGACACTTTGATGCGCCAATGGAACACATTATTGAAGCCATCAATGAACGCACTGATGATGAACCCGTTAATGGTTATTCTGCACAGCCTGTTCCTAATGAAAATATGATCTCTACTTTAAATAGTAGTAAAGAGTTTGGCAAGCTTCGTTGTGTTGTTCGCACCGAAACGGGTGCGGTTAGTGAAATGATGATTAATAGTGCAGACTTTAAACAACGTGGTGACTGGTTAAATGTTGAAAATGATTATTTTCATTGCCATATAAACTGGTCACAAGTTGCTTCAGCATGGTTCGTTTCACATGAAGAAAAACTATTGGGATTACAGTTTTTTAATCAACATGGTGAAACGGTATTCAATTTGTCTGTGGTTAAGCAGAATGGGGCGTTTTCGGATGCAGCCATACTAAAATATAAAAAAGCTTGTAATGAACTAACAAATATTAATGAGAGAGTAAACTAAATGAGTAATGAATTAGAAAAGCCAAAAATGATGGACTATAAAAGACACATGTTAGTATGTGTTGGTCCACGTTGTACGGAAGAAGGTGAGTCCGAAGATTTGTTTGATAGTTTAGCCGAAAAATTTAAAGCGGCAGGTATTGATAAAGGTGAGTTACGCGTAAAGCGCACACGTACAAGTTGTTTTGCTACCTGTAAGTCAGGCCCTGTAATGTGTATTCAGCCTGATGGTATATGGTATTACAACGTGACAGAAGAAAATCTGGATCGTATTATCAAAGAACATTTTGTTGCCGGAGAACCCGTTGAAGATCTCATCTATCACAAGGGGCCTGAATGTATTTCTGCTTAGTGAAATATTGCTAAAGGTATATATTGTACTTATATTAAGAATACCTTTGTAATAACTTTTCTTCAGTAACGCTTGTTGTTTCACTGTGTTGGGCACAAACACGCTGTAATAAGGATAAGACCGCTATGATAGCTGAAAAGTTATCAAGACTGGTATCAATCATGGTGTCTTGCAGCAAGGGTTTCGCCTTTAAGGTTTTCAAGATAAAGGCATGGGTTGTATTATTTGACGACTGTGAATAGATAAACCAGCGCTCGGCTTGCGGACATAACTTTGCCGTAACCAGCGCAGCTACGGCACTGGCAATACCGTTAATTAAAATCGGCATTCCCATCTGGGCACAGCATAAATAACTGCCTGTCAATGCTGCAATCTCAAAACTTCCCAGACAACGTAAAATGTCTAATGGTGATGTAAGTTGATCTTTATGTTTGTTTAGCGCCTGATGAATTAATTTATTTTTTTCAGTATCCCGTTCATTTAATAGTATTGGCGGCAGATTAAATAATGCACAGGTGATTGCGATGGCAGAAAAGGTATTAGTATTATTAATTTCACTTGCTATAAAAATCTGTTCTCCCTTGAGCTTTATGCGCTGGGCTGATTGTCGTCCAATATTTATCGCTTTAGCGAGCTGTTGTTCATTCATGGCTGGGGTATGAGAAAAATTAGCGGTACATCTGGCAATGTTAGAATTAATAATCCCTGTTATAGAATTTAAAGTTTCTGTGTTACTCAGGTTAATGACTTCAACTTTCGCTTGTATAGTTTTTTTCTTAATAGATTGAACTTTCTTTTCAATGGGAAATATATTAATTATTTCCGTTAAAGGGGACGGCACTAAATCTATTTTTGACTCCAGACTGATACCCTGTTCAGCGACAAAAAAAATAATGCTGGGTTTACCAATATATGGAATTGAGTTGTCTTGCAATGCGGCTAAGGTGTGAGCGATGTATTTAAGTTTATCGGCAGCAGAAGAAATCTCCATCTGTTTTATTGAGGGCGTTTTTGCTGCAGGGATCTGTAACCAAAGTGTTTCTGAATTCAAGCTGGATAACTCATAAATTGTTGAAGGATTAATTATCCCACTTATTTTCAAAAACAACAGTATCAAGCTGCTGTCGTTTTGCCCATTTTTCTTTTTCTAACATGGGTTTGTCATAAAATTTATCGACATGTCCAATGCAGAGAATGGCGATCGGTTTTCCTGATTCAGGAATGTGGAGTAATTCGGCCAGTTTTTTAGGATCGAATATAGATACCCAGCCTAACCCTAAGCCCTCTGCGCGCGCTGCGAGCCACATATTTTGTATGGCGCATGAAACTGAGGCAAGATCCATTTCAGGTAAGGTGCGGCGACCAAAGATATGTTTATCCCGGTCTCCCATTAGTGAAACAACAAGCACTTCGCCACAATCTAATAAACCTTCCACTTTGAGTTTCATAAACTCATCTTCACGCTCTCCCATGGCGCGTGCAGTCGCAATACGTTCTTCTTCAACCAGTTTATGCATTTGTTGGCGTAAGGTCTGGTCGGTTATACGTATAAAACGCCAGGGTTGCATAAAACCAACGCTGGGGGCAAAGTGTGCTGCCTTTAATAAGCGTTCTAACAATGCTTTATCAACGGGCTCGTTGGTAAAGTGGCGCATATCACGCCGTTGCTCTATGACGCGGTAAATGGCTTCTATATCATCATCACTGTAACGTTTATCGTTCATGTTATAAATTAAATATGTCTGTTATCGCTGCCGGGTTAGAAGCAAAGTATAGGTGAAGGTAACTCGCAGTGAGTTTATTCGTTTTAAATACGGGTTCGCCAAGACTGCCACCGCGTTGGCGGACACCATGTGTGACAGGGGATAATTCTGTTGTCATAGCGGAATGATGAAAAGTATGCGCAGTGATTTTATTATTATTCAGTTCAACTTCTTGCATGCCTAAACCGGCCAGTTTTTGTTGCATCACTCCGTCACCTTGAATGATGCCTGCCATCTCCGCTTTGTTTCCTTCTTTATCGGTTAAACTGTTTAAAAGATAAAGCATACCACCGCATTCTGCGAGCATGGGTTTATTATCAAGGTAATGCTGTTTAATCGCATTACGCATCTCGTTGTTGTTTTGTAAAGTTTGCAAATGTAGCTCGGGATAGCCGCCGGGTAGCCACAGACTATCAACCTCAGGTAAAGATGTATCGTGCAGGGGGGAGAAGTAGATGATCTCTGCACCTGATTTTTTTAAGGTATCAATATTGGCCGGGTAAATAAAAGAAAAGGCTTCATCCTTGGCAATACCAATTTTAAGGTCTTGTAATGAGGGAGGGAGTTCAGCATGGCGGCCTTGATTAAACGCCACCTTATCCGGTAAGTTTTTTAATTGTGTTTTCTCGATGAGCGCTGCGGCCTGATTAAGTTTGCTATCAAGATTGCTTATTTCACCGGCTTGAAACAGGCCTAAATGGCGGTCAGGTAAAGTAATACTCTCATCGCGCATAAAGCTGCCATAAAAGGTTGTTTCATTTGACACACTTTCCGCTAACATTTCTGCATGGCCTTGACTGGCAACACGGTTTGCGATGACACCGGCAAAAGGAAGCTCTGTTTTGTAGTTTGACAGGCCGTGTGCAATTGCGCCAAATGTTTGTGCCATTGCTCCAGCATCAATTAACGCTAAAACGGGGATGCCAAATGTTTGCGCGAGATCGGCGCTTGAGGGTGAACCATCAAATAAGCCCATAACACCTTCAATTAAAATCAAATCTGCCTCTTTTGCGGCTTCATACAAAAGGGTTTTACAGGCGGCTTCACCCACCATCCATAAATCAAGCTGATAAACCGGATGGCCTGAAGCGTATTCTAAAATCATCGGGTCTAAAAAATCAGGGCCGGTTTTAAAAACACGAACGGTATGGCCCAGGTTGCGATGATAGCGTGCAAGCGCAGCAGTAAAAGTTGTTTTACCCTGACCAGAAGCGGGGGCACTAACAAGAAGAGCCGGGCATGAACAGGTTGCATTGCTACTCATATTAAAGTTCAATGCCTTTTTGTGCTTTAACGCCATCTTTAAAGGCATGTTTGATAACATTCATTTCAGTGACAGTGTCGGCAATTTCAATAAGCTCCTTTTTTGCGGCGCGTCCGGTGATAACAACGTGTTGCATTTCAGGACGACTTTGTAAGTCGTTAATGACTTCATTAATATCAATATACTGATATTTTAAGACGATATTCAATTCATCAAGCAAAATAAGATCATAGCTATCATCGTTAAGCATACGTTTAGCCTGTTGCCATGCCAGTGACGCCGTTTTTACATCCTGCTCCCGGTCTTGTGTATCCCAGGTAAAACCATCCCCCATCACATGATATTCCACTTCATTTGGGAAACGACGAAAGAATGCTTCTTCTCCGGTTGAAAAAGCGCCTTTAATAAACTGCACAATGCCCACTTTCATGCCATGGCCCAGAGCACGGGCGACCATACCAAAGCCGGAGGAACTCTTACCTTTACCATTACCCGTGGTAATAACAATTACGCCTTTTTCAATATTTGCTTTAGCCACTTTTTCATCAATGATGGCTTTCTTTTTTGCCATACGATTTTCGTGGCGTTGGTTGCGTTCAGCTTCTTCGTTATCTATTGTCATGTTTATCTGTCTCTGTGTTATTTTTCAGCATCATCAATAAGGATAAGTTTACCGGTTTTACTATCGCGATAAACTTTACCC
>Ga0316206_1002251_pt1 | contig 13569 bp, 15 predicted proteins | sample 6monthpyrite_MG_FD_204942 | JGI IMG/M metagenome (GOLD analysis project Ga0316206, IMG submission 204942) | Microbial mat bacterial communities from mineral coupon in-situ incubated in ocean water Damariscotta River, Maine, United States -... | ecosystem: Environmental > Aquatic > Marine >...
GCTTCATCAACTTCTGCATTAAAGCCACTCTTTTTAGCTATCTCTACAATATGATTTTGAAGTTTATCAGCTTTAGAACTACAATGTTCAATCTTACATATTTTTTTAAAATTTTCTAATACCTGTTGCATTTTATCCCAGTGTTAATAATGTTTTTATCCACGCACTTTTTTCATAACCTAAAGAGTTATAATCATCTTTATATTTTTCTAATATATCTAAAGAAGATACATCTGTTGCAATTTTCTCTATCTCATTGTCTCTTCCAAACATTTTGACATAAATATGAATTGTACTATCCCAATTAACATTTATACCTTTTTTTATAGCATTACTAAACTCTAAAACGTATGCATGTTTAATTATTGAGGCAACTTTTGCTTTTGTTTGAGCTATTGAGTTGTAATTACTCAATAGCTCTATTAGAGCTAAAATATCACCCTCTCTTGCTAGTTGAGAAGCTCTTTTTAGAATATCTTCAAACTCATGTTCTAATTTAAAATATGATGGTGTAGTTTTTAATTCAGATCTTTTGTCAACTAAAGCATAGGCTTTAGAAAAATTATTCTCCCCAACCGCCTTAATAAACTCTAACTCTGAGATAATTGAGATTTTAAATTCATGTGCTGGAATATTAGCAAAATATTGTGCGCCTTTAAAAACTTCAAGTGCATCTTCATATTTAGAATCATTTTTAAAATCTATCATCTGCTGATATAATCTCTCACCTAATGAGCAAACTCTAGAATACATAGTCACATTCTTTAAAAACGAGTGTTCTTTACAAAGAGCAAAATACCTTCTGAAATCTTTTTTCTTAACAGCACTATCTGCTGCTACAAAAACGCTTATATTATTTAATAGAACTTTAAACTGCTCATTTTTCTCATCTGCTCTTTTAAATGGTTCCATTAACGATATTGCTTTACTCTTATTTATAAGAGCATCATGACTTAAAAGTTCTTTTGCTTCATTAAAAATTTTCTCCCACATATTTTCTAATTTTGCATAAAGGTGTGTCTTTTTAATAACACTAGAGTTCTCTGCCATAATAAAAGCATCTTCATATTTTTTATTTTGTAAAAGATGTAAAAACTTAATAATCAACTCGTTCTTCTCTAACAATGGTGTAAACTCATCACTCTTCTTTTGATCAAATAAAAATGGTTCTACTAAGTGAAGTGCATCTTCTAGTTTCTCTTTTAGTAGTAAATTAGATGCCCTATGTAGTGTCTCAGGCCATAACTCATCAAAAATAGTAATAGAACTATTTAAATATAAAAAGTTATTGATGTCAAGAAGCTCTTTTGCTTTATGCACATTCTTCAATTTTAATTCATTCTCAAATATTACGGCATGTGCATCTATATCTATTATTTGAACACTACCATCAATAAAACCAACATACAACTTACCTTCTACTATATTAATATTACTTATGCCAATATCACCCATTTGAACTTTTAAAAGTACTCTGTTATATTTAACATCTACAATATAAAGAATATCAGTTTTACTACCAACTAAAACATACTCTCTATCTTTCATATAATAGATTGCTGTTGGCCAATCTGAGAATAGTGCATCATCATGTATCACTTTTGCTTCAATCACATCATAGACTATACTTCTACCACTTCTTAATGCAAAATATACTTTTGTATTATTATCAAAAATATGCGATACTTGCACAATATCTGCTAGTTTAAGCCTTGCAACAACTTTGTTATGTCTAAAACTAAATAGAACTACCTTTTTTTGAAAAGTTGTATACACTATTAAATCATTATCTGAACAGATTGAAATTGTTGCTATATAATCAGGGTTATGAGGTAAAGATAGAACCATCTCTAAATTTTTCATATCATATACAAACAACTTGCCATCACTACCACCAGTCACTAAATAGTTACCATCATCTGAAAAAGATGAAACTTCAATGTCTGATGTATGCCAAGAGCAGCTTCTTACTTCTGAATAACCATCTTTAAAAGAAGCTAACATCAAGTTATGGTGATCTTTGAAACTAATAGCTACCATCTCTTGTGAAGAGATAGCAAAATTATTTCCATATTTGTGAAGAGCCTGTTTGTTCTGAGCTAAAGGGACTATCTCTTCTACTTCATTTGAAATTGAATTAAAAATTATGTAGTTATTTAAATGATCTAAAAATAGAACTCTATTTTCACTAAGCTTTCCAGAAACAAGAATGCTACCACGAAGTTCAAGTTTTTGTACTAATACATATTCCATTTCCCACCTTTAAGACAACAAGTCTAATCTCTTTAAATCGACATAATTTTCGCTACAATTACTTTTATGAAAATAATTTTACACATTTTAGCAATATTATTTATATTTCAAGGCTGTCTTTACACAAATGAACGCGGCATTTCAACTAATTACTACTCAGACTGTGAGGAATATTACGATTCTGAGGGATTTTATAGAAAATCTTGCGATGAAAACCTATTAGATTATAAAGATATAACAGATGCCGCAAAAGATGCAAAAGAGTTCATAATACCATCACATGGTGAAAGAAAATTTGAATTTTCGTTTTAATTAACACTTCTTGTAAAATATAATTAGAGGTAATTTTATAATGCTTAAAAAAATTTTCTTACCAACTATTCTTCTAGCATTAGCATATGGTTTTTGGTATAGCCAAAATTTTAAAGAGATTGCAGCTGGTGTTTCAATATTTCTATTTGGGATGCTCTTTTTAGAGCAAGGTTTTTCTGCATTTTTAGGTGGAACACTTGAAAATATTTTAAAAAAATCAACAAACAAAGTCTATAAAAGCCTCTCATTTGGAATAGTAGCCACCTCTATTATGCAATCTAGTTCACTTGTCTCTGTCATTACAATATCTTTCATAGGTGCTGGACTTATTGGTCTTGCTGAGGGTATTGGCATTGTTTTTGGCGCAAATATTGGAACAACAACTGGTGCGTGGCTAATTGCTGGCTTTGGACTTAAGGTAAAAATATCTGCATATGCTATGCCTATGGTTGTATTTGGAATTATTTTAGTATTCCAAAAAACAAAATCATTAAAAGGTTTTGGTTATATTTTAGCTGGTCTTGGATTTTTATTTCTTGGAATCCACTATATGAAAGATGGTTTTGAAGCATTTAAAGAGACAATAGACCTATCAACTCTAGCAGTTAGTGGTTATCATGGTCTATTTATATTTACAGGCATTGGCATGTTTGCTACAGTTGTTATGCAATCTAGTCATGCAACACTTGTTCTTATTTTAACCGCTCTTGCAGCTGGACAAATTACATATGAAAATGCTCTTTCCCTATCTATTGGTGCTAATGTTGGCACAACAATTACAGCAATAATCGGTTCAATGAGCTCAAACATACAGGGTAAACGTCTTGCTGGAGCACACCTTATTTTTAACCTTGTGACTGCTTTAATTGCAATTGGTTTTATACATCAACTAGTGAATATTGTTGATTTAACAAGTGAATTTATAGGAATCTCTCAAAGTGATTGGACTCTTAAACTAGCACTATTTCATACCTATTTTAACCTCATAGGTGTTCTCATAATGACTCCTATGATTCCAATATTAGTTAATCTTTTAACTAAACTACTAAAAGAACCGGTAGAGACTGTCTCATATTCTAAACCAAAATACTTAGGAGATGATGTACAAGAGTTCCCAATTGCGGCAATTGCAGCTCTAAAAAAAGAGTGCGACAACCTTTATGAACACAGCTTCGAAGTTTTAGCTCACGCTCTTAACTTAAATCGTAAAGATATTAGATCATATAAACCAATGAGTGAGATTGTAAAATTATCAACTGATAATATGACACTAAATATTGATGAACTATATAAGACTAAAGTTAAAAGCTTGTACGATGCAATAGTTGAATTTTCTACAAAAGCACAAGTTAATATGACACCTGAAGAGATTAAACGAACTTATGAGCTACAAACCGCAGCTAGAGATGTTGTAAATGCTGTAAAGGGGATGAAAGAGCTTGAACATAACATTCATAAATACTCATCACACAGCAATAATGTAATTAAAGAGGAGTACAATCTACTTCGTGAACTTTTAGGTAAGCTATTACGTAAAGTTGAACAGATGAGAAAGAATCCAAATGAAGAAGATTTACTCTTTAAGTTTGTTCTTATACGCAAAAACATTGAAGACTTTGATGAGCAGATAAATAAAACAGTAGATGAATTAATTAGAAGTAATAAAATAAGCGTATCAATGGCAAGTTCTCTAATGAATGATAGTGGATATCTTCATAACATTGGGATTAATATTATTGGTTTTATAGAGATTTTGTATATTAAAGAGAATGAAACACTATCTATCATGTACGATGAACTACTATCTGAAGATTTGGAGAATTAATTATGTCAAAAATTGGGGAGTTTCTAAAAAAAAGTTTTAAATGTGTATTTGATGAAAAATACAGAAAAGATATGAAAGAGACTAAAGCATTAGAGAGATTGATTAATAGTCTTACAAAAAAAGTAAAAAGACTTAAAAAAAAGTATAAACATAATAAAGATAAATCAACCGCAAAAGAGATAGAAGTTGCAAATGACCTTTTAAGTAAAGCTCAAAAACATCTTAAAAGAAAGAGGTAGAGATTATGGAAAAAATTAATGACTTTTTAGAAAACAGTTTTAAGACTTTTTATGACAAAAAATATGATAAAGATATTAAAAAGAAAAAAGCTCTTAAAAAGTTGATTGAAGACCTTGAAAAAAAAATCAAAACTCTAAAAGTTGTTTACGAAAAAAAGAAAAAAAATTCGATAAAAAAAGATTTAAAAACAGCAATATGTTTACTCATTAGAAGTAAACAACATCTAAAAGAGTTAAATAAATAATTAGACTTATTTAACTGCAATAAATGTAGCGAAATTCAACCATTTGAAAATTGTTTGAACATGAGAAAACCCACTTTTTAAAACCATATCAATATTCTCTTGCTCTGTGTATGGTACTAAGACATTTTCTAATGCTTCACGCTTTTGAGCTATCTCATATTCGCTATAACCCTGCTCTTTTTTAAAAGCATAATATTTATCTATCATCTCTTTATTTAATTTGTTATCTGTACTTATTATTTTTTCGCTAAATATAAAAATACCACCTTCTTCTAAAGAGTCATAAATATTTTTTACAAGCTCTATTCTAACAGGTGGTCTAATAAATTGCAGAGTATAACTACTCACAAATGCATTTGTTTTTTTAAAGTCATACTGTAACATATCTGCTACTTCAACTCTAATACTAGAGTTAAACGCATTAATTTTTTTAGTAGCTTGTTCTATCATTGCAGTTGCGTTATCTAAACCTATTAACTCTAAGCTATGTTCACTACTTCTTTCAAGTTCAAGTAAAAAAGATCCTGTGGAGCATCCCAAGTCATATACGACATCATTTTTTTTGGTATTTTTAATAACAAAATATACACTTAACTCTAATGCTTGCTTATAAAAAGGTACTGAACGTTCAAGCATATCATCAAAGACAGAAGCTACCTGTTCATTAAAATCAAATTGCGCCTTTATGGGACTATTAAATAGTTTATCTTTCATCGATTACCTAGTTTTTTCGTAATTTTATCGTAATATAAATATTGTACAATACCTATAGGAAAATAAGTATTGATTCCCCATAAAAAGGTTGCTAATTTAATGATAAATGCTCTAAAGGAAACTGAAAAAAATTATAATAGAGACTTTTTTCGCGTTGGACTATCTATAGTTTTTCTAATAATTGTTTTAACATACAGTATGAACGCATTTGAGAATATACCAAATAATATCTTTATTGCTATTGCTGCTCTATTTGGAGCATACATGTCTATGAATATTGGTGCAAATGATGTTGCAAATAATGTAGGTCCTGCAGTTGGGGCAAAAGCTCTTACAATGTTTGGTGCAATAATTATAGCTTCAATATTTGAAGCTAGTGGAGCTCTAATTGCTGGTGGTGAGGTCGTTAATACCATTAAAAAAGGCATAATTGACCCTGCAATGTTCACTGATGTAAATCAATTTGTTTGGGCAATGACAGCTTCTTTGCTTGCTGCTGCACTTTGGTTAAATACAGCAACATATATTGGTGCTCCTGTTTCCACGACACACTCAATTGTTGGTGGTGTTATGGGAGGAGGAATTGCAGCAGCTGGTACATCAATTGTATCATGGGGAACTGTTGGTAAAATTGCAGCAAGCTGGGTGATCTCACCTGTACTAGGAGGAATAATCGCTGCCGTATTTTTACTAACAATTAAAAAAAGTATGATTTATCAAGAGTTTAAGACAAAAGCAGCCAAAAAAATGGTACCTATTTATATTGCCATTATGTCATGGGCATTTATCACATACCTAATGCTAAAAGGTCTTAAAAGAGTAGTTCAACTTGATTTTATTTCTATCGCAGGTATTGCACTTATAGCCTCTTTATTAATATATATAATTGTTAAACCAATTATTGCAAAAGCTTCGCTAAGACTTGAAAATAGTCGTACTGGGGTAAATAGTCTCTTTACAATACCACTTATATTTGCTGCTGCACTTCTAAGTTTTGCACATGGAGCAAATGATGTTGCTAATGCTATTGGACCACTTGCTGCTGTTGTTGATGCTGTAATGAGCGGTGGTATTAGCAAAAGCGCTACTATACCATTATGGGTAATGCTTATCGGAGCAGTTGGTATATCACTTGGTCTTGCACTTTATGGTCCAAAGTTAATTAAAACAGTAGGTTCAGAGATAACTGAACTAGATCAAGTTAGAGCCTTTAGTATAGCAATGGCTGCTTCTATTACTGTAATTTTTGCAAGCCAACTAGGTCTTCCAGTTAGTTCAACTCATATTGCTATTGGTGGAGTTTTTGGAGTTGGATTTTTAAGAGAGTATCTATATCATTCAAAAGAAGAAAAAGAAATTCGTCAAGAAAAAGAGGCTTATAAAGTCGATAAAAAGACACTATCCGCATATATAAATGAAAAGTCAACAATTGAAGAAAAACTAGAAAAAAATAAACAAGATTATGAGAGAATTGTCGAACTTTTTAAATTAATAGAGATAGAAGAGAATATTATTAGAGAAGATATAAAAGCAATAAAGTCTACAGAGAAAGTAAAACTTGTAAAACGTGAAGCACTTAAAAAAATTGTAGCTGCATGGGTAATTACACTTCCTGCCTCTGCTGTTCTTTCAGCTTTACTATTCTTTATGATTAAGGGGATGGCAAGCTAGTAGGCTCCAAAAGCCACAGCCTAACATCATTTTTCATATTTCCAGCACACTCTTTAGCATATTTTCCATATCCCCAAAACAGGTCAGCTCTAACTGGCCCTTTAATAGCACCACCTCTATCTTGAGCCATTGCTAAACGTGAAAATGGCTCATTGCTAAGAGGATGCTTAGTAGAAAGAAGTACTGGATACCCCATAGGAATAAATCTAGAATCAACTGCTATTGAGAACTCAGGAGTAAGCTCAACGCCTAAAGAGCCACTAGCTGAGTGAGTCTCTTTTGCAAAGAATACATAACTTCTATTTTGATGTAGAAGCCAATCTTTTCTATCTGGATTTTTAGATACCCACTCTCTTATAGCTCCAAGAGATATTTTATCTTCATCAACCTCACCACTTGATGTAAGAATTTTTCCAATAGAGGTATAAGGATGTCCATTTTGTGCTTTATACCCAACAAATATTGTCTTACCACTATCTAACAGTACTCTGCCTGAACCTTGCACTTGTAGAAAATATAAATCAAGTTCATCATCAATCCAGCAAATAACATTTTCTAAGGAGTGAGCATCTTCTATCTCTTTACGTGTTTTTGTTTTATCAACTTTATTTAATGGTACTCCATATAATGGATACTTGTAGTTGTCACTTTTTTCTAAACTACCATGAAGTAAAGGCTCAAAATAACCAGTCATTAATGTTTCATATTCGCTTTTGTCTGGACTAGTAAGCAGTTTTGGTTCAAAATATTTTGTAAAAAATTTCAAAGGATTTGTTTCAGTTTTAGCAATTTTACATAACTTCGAAAATTCATCTCTTGTAGAAAGTGATATACAACTTTTCTTAAATGCTTTTAGTGAGTGCCTTAAACTATTTTCATTCATCATTCCAGTATCAATTATTTCAGCCCATGTAATAGGGGTTCTAAGCTCTTTTTGAGCACAACCTGTAAAAAATAATGATAATAAAATAAAAATCTTTGCTATAATTCTATTCATCTTGAAATTATAAAGAAATAATATGAAAATTATAATAAAATATATATTTATTATACTATTAAGTTCATCAGCCATTTTTGCTTCTGAATTTTCATTCAGAAAATATAATCATGTGAAGAGCTTTTATGAACCATTATTAGAAAAAACCGTACAGATATGCTTGCAGTACAATATTCCACCTGCTGCTGTTTTAGCTATTGCAGGGGTAGAATCTGGTTATGGTCGTGGTTATATATCAAAAATTACTGGAAATATTTTAAGTCTTGGGGCAAATAAAGAGGATATTATGTTACCTCCTGTAACACTTCCATCATACAATGGTGAAGTTCTAATTTTAAAATCAGATATAAAAAAACATAGTGCCTCATCTAAGTGGAAAAAAAGGGCACCAAGCTTAAAAAAAGATTACAGACCAAATATATATGCAGGAAGTACTGACAATTTGGACTACTTTTTGCTTCATCCTAATAAGAAAAAAGAGGCTAATTTTAAGTGTATAGAAGAATTTGCAAAAAAGTGGATAAATGAAAAAAGCAGGTTTGCTCCATTTCGTGAAGCTAGGCAAAAAATGAACTCTATTGTTAAAAAAAGCGGTAAAAACACTCTTTTAAATGAGCAGGCAAGTATTGAATTTATCAAAACAATTGGTGGTAGAAAAAATTCATTTAACTATAGAAAAAATTGGCCTAAAAAAGTTATAAAAGTCATGAGTAAAACTGGTTTAATAGCACTTACTAAGTCAATTTATATAGAGAAAAAAGATTTTAATGATGCATGGTAGATAAGACTAATGAAAGATATATTAAAAAAATACCCAAACTTAGCTCAAAATGTTGTAGAAAACACTGCTGATTCAATTTTAATAACAGATAATAAATCAAAAATTCTTTATCTGAATAATAGCTTTTTAAAAATGACAGGATATACGTCAGCTGAACTAATAAATCAAAATGCATCTATCCTTTCATCAGATTTACATGAAAAAGAGTTTTATCGTAATCTATTCTATAGTGTAGTAAAAACAGGTCATTTTCAAGGTGAGATTAGAGTTAAACGTAAAAATTTAGAACAATATACCTCATTTGTAACAATATCTAAAATTATCAATGAGTATGGAAATGTTACAAATTACGTAGTAATCGCTAGAGATATTACAAAACAAAAAAATCAGGAAAAAGAGATTCACTCTCTAGCTTTTTATGATGCATTAACCTCTTTACCTAATAGAAGGCTTTTTGAAAATCATTTACATGATTCTATATCACGTGCAAAACGTCATAAAGAAAAAGTTGCAATTATTTTTATGGATATGGATAATTTTAAAGTTATAAACGATACATATGGCCATAAAGTTGGAGATAAGTTTTTACAAGAGGTAACTTCACGTATAAAAAGTGTAATACGAGAAGAGGATACCTTAAGCAGAATAGGTGGAGATGAATTTATACTCTTGATTGAAGAGGTCAATGGTATTGAGGATGCAGCACATGCAGCAGAGCGTGTGATTGAACAAGTAAGAAAACCTTTTGATATAGAAAAAAATAAATTTTTTAGTGCTGTCAGTTTGGGTATTAGTATATATCCAGATGATAGTGAACATTATGATACGCTTTTAGAGTATGCGGATAAAGCTATGTATCATGTAAAAAATAGTGGTAAAAATAGCTTTGAGTTTTACAATAATAATATGAACCAAAAAGCTATTGAGCGATTGCAACTAGAGCATGAACTAACATTTGCACAAGATCGTAATGAGCTAGAGCTTCACTACCAAAGCAAAACTAATTTAGATACGATGAAAGTAACTTGCATGGAAGCATTAGTTCGCTGGAGACGTCCAAACCATGGACTTATGGCACCTTCTGGATTTATACCAATAGCAAAGCAATCAGATATAATAATTTCAATAGGTTCTTGGGTACTACATGAAGCATGCGCACAGACTAAACGTTTAAATGACAAGGGTCATAATCTAAGTGTTGCTGTAAATATCTCAACAAAACAGATAAATGATGATAATTTTGTTAATTTGATCAGCGGTGTTTTAAAACAGCATAACCTTGAAGGAAAACATTTAGAGTTAGAAATAACAGAGAGTGCTTTACTAAAAAATTCTGATTTAATAATGCAAAGAATAGAAAAAGTGCGTGAAATGGGTGTTAAGTTTTCAATAGATGACTTTGGAATAGGTTACTCATCCATGAATACTCTAAAAGAACTAAAAATAGATAAAATAAAAATTGATGAAAAATTCATTAAAGATATTACAACAAATAAAAATAACAAAGCTATTACAGCAGCAATAATTGCCTTAGCTCACAATTTAGATATTGAAGTAGTAGCTGAGGGTGTAGAGACAACTGAGCAGGTAAATATACTTAAAGGATTAGGTTGTAATATTGTGCAAGGGTATCTATTTAGTGTTCCTGTTGCAATTAATAACTTTGAGGATTCTCTAAAGAAGTGAAAGTAACCTGTAAACTCTGCTTTAAAAACTATATAGATATTATAGAAGATAAACAGATGCAAAATATTTACTACCACTGTAAAGATTGTGACTTCATTTTTTCTTCTAAACTACCGACCATTAAACAAGAACAAAAACAATATTCACATCACAATAATAGCCTTGAAAATAGTGGTTACGTTGAGATGTTTGAAAAGTTTATAGATACAGCAATAACTCCATATACTAACATATCAGAACAAATACTAGATTATGGAAGTGGTCCTGAACCAGTACTCTCATATCTGTTAAATAAAAGAGGATTTAACGTACAAATTTACGATCCAATATACGCAAAAGATGAGTCGTTTAAAGATAAAAAATTTTCTACTATTGTCTCAACTGAAGTATTTGAACATCTGCATTCACCACATGAAACAATTAAAGAGTTAGTTGAACAATTAGATGATGGTGCAATTTTATCTTTTCAGACTATGTTTCACCCAGAAGATAATGAAAAATTTCTCAATTGGTGGTACAGAAGAGATCCCACTCATGTTGGATTTTTTTCACACAAAACAGTTGAGAAAATGCAAGATATATTTAAATTAACACTTTTAAAAATTGATGATAAAAATATTGCTGTTTTTAGAAAAAATTAAATACTATAGTATGAAAGTGAACTCTTACCAAATTTTTTTGTTTTACTTAAAGTAAAATCACCAATGATTTGAGGTAATTCTAACCCACTCATATGTTCTATTGTAATCATCTCTACAATTTCACTTGGTAGCGATGAAAGTGTTTCAAATGTCTTAACATAAATCTCCTCTTCACCATCACGGATTGAAAAAGGTGGATCTGCATAGAAGTAAGCTTTTTGATTTTTTGACTTTAAAGCTCTTTTTACATCTTCAATAATTTCAAAACTATTTCCCAAATATACATGAGTACTATCACCTGCACCTAATGTTCTAATATTCTGTTCTAATATTCTAAATGCATCTCTATTCTTTTCAATAAAATAGACATCACTAGCACCACGACTAAGTGCTTCTAGCCCAATGGAACCACTACCTGCAAACATCTCTACTAATGGCATATCTACAATCTCAAATTGTAGTTTATTAAAGTATGATTCTCTCAAAATTGCTTTTGAGCTTCTTGTACTATTAAATGTGGGCATATTAAGTACTTTACCCTTAAATTTACCAGCAATTATTTTGAAATTATTAACTTTTTGCATAGTGCTCTTTTGTGATTTCTACAACATCTTTAATAAACTCTTTTGTTAATGCCTCTAGTCGTTCTTCAAATGTACCATCAATGAGTGAACTAAAATTTGTCCTATCTTCAAGTTGTGCACTCAAACGTTGAATCTGTTCTATTCTTTCTTGATTTGCATAAAATTCCTCTAAAATTATCATAAGTTGAGAACGAGAGAATGGCTTTGTTAAATCAGCACCACCATGCGCTGCTATATAGATAACCTTTTTTGCACTTTTTACTCTTCTATCACTTATGACAACATCAGCATTTTTAAAAGCAGCCAAATGTTCAGCTAAAAATAACTCAAGTGCTCGTTGAAGGAGTACAGATTCACACCGTACAAAAACTTTCAAATATTATTCCTTTTTATAACTTTTATTCTAGGACACTTACTAATAATTACAATTAAAATCCAACCACCCACAAACGAAACAAATGCCCAAATAGTATAAATATTTACAAATTTCACCAAACCATTAATACCAACAAAATGAAGCGACATAATTAAAAGCACCACAGCAATCAAAGCCCAAGCCAACCTGACAAGCCATTTTCTCCATAACCTTAAAGTATCGCTTATATATACCTCTTCAAAACGCTCTTCTATCTTACAATCATACATCACTAATCTATAACCGTTAAGTTCCCTACCAAAGAGACGTTTTATAACTAACAATAAAGAGATAATATAACCAGCTGCCCAGCCTACCTTAGCACTAAAAAATGAGAGTGTATGAATAGCTTCACCAACAGCATTTTGTGATTTTATATATAGAAGAAGATATGCCAAAACATAAATAATTGCACCAACTAATAGTGCAATAAAATTAGAATATAAAAACCAATAAGACCACAAACGTAGCCAAAAATTACGCATTAAGACTCTTTTTATTTAAATTAATCATATCAAAATAGTGTTGCATTGAGCGGAAACTTTTTTCAAAACGCCACCTTAATACAAATTCCACGACACTAGCACGTTTTTTAATTTCAAGTTTATCTGAACGTCCAAAGTAACAAAGATTTATATTTTTTGCTTTTTTGGAATTTTTTACACTCTCTATAACAATAATTTGAACATATTTACCGCTTTTAATCTCACCTAAATTATCTTCTTGAAGACTAATACCGGCTAAATTCATGGCACTAAAGTTAAAGATATTGTCAAAATCAGTAATATCACTATTTATCTCAAACTCATCATAAAGTGTGCGTAAATCTTTTAAATTTTGCGTACGCGCAACTTCAAAACTGCTGATTCTGTCGGTCAATGAACGCAATCTTTTTAGTGCATCACTCATTTTTGTCCCAATCTAAATAAAATAGTAAGATTATATCAAGTTTTTACCATAAGATGTATACAATGTCGTTATGGATTATTTAGAAATTAAAGGACCATGTACTCTTAGCGGAAAAGTACATATAAGTGGTGCCAAAAATGCTGCCCTCCCGCTTATTGCAATGAGCATATTATCTTCACGAGAAATAAAAGTTCAAAACATGCCTGAAGTTGCTGATATTAAAACACTTTTGCAACTTCTTCACAAATTAGGTTCTAGTTACACTTTAGACAATCACAATCTTCAGATTGATTCAAC
>Ga0316206_1002254_pt1 | contig 13553 bp, 11 predicted proteins | sample 6monthpyrite_MG_FD_204942 | JGI IMG/M metagenome (GOLD analysis project Ga0316206, IMG submission 204942) | Microbial mat bacterial communities from mineral coupon in-situ incubated in ocean water Damariscotta River, Maine, United States -... | ecosystem: Environmental > Aquatic > Marine >...
GCAATATCATCAAAACTGTAATCGAGTAAATTACCTACACACGAAACAAATTGTTGATAAGCATGTTGAAACTTAGCATTTGAAAGGGTCACTGATATTTTATTCGAAGTATTATACCAATCGTTATAATAAAACGTAGGATTCATGCCCTGCTCTAATTCACCCAAAATAGTCCAAGCAAGTTTTTTCGGTAAAGTAGGAGCAAACTGTTTATGCAGTTGCATTTGTGTAATGGTGTGATCTGTCATGCCAGGTTTCCAACTAGGTGCGACCGATCTTACTTCAGCTAATTCGTAGTTATCGGGTAACTGCAACATATCTAACTCAAAGCCCATATTCGTGTTTCGACTGGCTTTTGTTAAAAAACGTGCAACCCCGTAATGTGGAATAACATGCGATAAAGTGCACTGTAATCGAGAACTTTTTGACACTCGCCATTCAGACGTGCCAATGTCGGCGGAATACTGTCTTAAGCCCGCTTGTACTTGAGAAATGTAAAACACGCAACTAAGCGCACATAGAAGTTTAATCATAAACAATAATCAATGCTAAAAAGTGACATAACTTTTATCGACCAATTTACATATTTCTTAACTATTATTCAGTATAAAATAAAGCCGAGGTAATTACAGTGATAAAATTTTTATTTATGGTTAGTATTATTGGGCTTTTCTGAGATAATAACATCTTGATTAGCCCAGCATGATTATAATAACGCAGCAATGGCAAGTACTGAAGTTAAAGACACTCAACCCAGCGTAACCAACAAAACTTTGTATGCTCAACGTTTTAGAGGATACTTCCCCGTAGTGATAGACGTAGAAACGGCTGGTTTTAATGCACAAACTGACGCGCTATTAGAAATAGCAGCATCAACGTTAACACTAGATACAGAGACTCAATTATTTTCTGCCGATAAAACCATTCAATTCAATATTAACCCTTTTGAAGGCGCTAATATAGAAAAAGCCGCGTTAGAATTTACCGGTATTGATCCATCCAATCCACTCAGAGCCGCAGTGGATGAAAAACACGCACTAACTGAAATATTCAAATTGATCAGAAAAGAAATGAAAGCCGCAGGCTGTCAACGAGCTATAATTGTGGCGCATAATGCTGCATTTGATCTCGGTTTTTTAAATGCAGCAATTGCCAGAGCAAATATCAAACGTAGTCCTTTTCATCCGTTTGTTAGTTTTGACACCACCACATTGGCAGGGCTAGTGCTAGGCCAAACGGTGCTTGCAAAAGCATGTCAAGCAGCCAACATTAACTTTGATAACAAAGAGGCGCATTCTGCGCTATATGATACCGAAAAAACTGCCGAGCTGTTTTGTCATATGCTCAACAAATGGCAGCAATTAGGTGGTTGGCCGATCAACGAAAAATAATTAGCTTACATACGGTTATTATGACGACACACTAAATTTCGTAACGCGATAACAACAATCACAAAAGCAATAAATTGAAATAAAGCGGTGTTAGAAACTATGATCATAAATAATGCTGTAGCCATATATAAATAAGGTGAATATTCATACAATAACGTTGGTAATGGATAACTTTTATTATGTTTTTTTAACTTATCCCGCCGTCGATTAGCCGATCTAGCGACTAATATAATACATGCCGCACTATAAAAAATGATCGCGGGTAAGACTAGATGCCAACCATCGAAAAAAAACAATAAATAGCCACTCACCGCAAAATAAATAAATGGTAGATTTTCATATACTGGTCGAGGTAAGTGCACAATTATTTCCTTTAATTTCCATTATTTACTTAAGTTTATCGTAAGTTTTTATAATTACCAGTCACATTAATGATGGAGCTTATTAAAGCTTAGTCATAAAAAAAGCCACCTAATGTGGCTTTTCTAAATCACGATTACAAATTATAGCTTATCAGCATTATCCGCAAGATAAGATGCTACACCTGCAGGTGACGCGGTCATCCCTTTATCACCTTTGTTCCAACCAGCAGGGCATACTTCGCCATGTTCTTGATGGAACTGTAACGCATCAACCATACGAATCATTTCATCAACGTTACGACCTAATGGTAAATCATTAACCACTTGGTGACGTACATTACCTTCTTCATCAATTAAGAAGGAACCACGAAATGCAACCCCTGCATCTGGGTGCTCAACATCATAGGCTTTACAAATTTCATGTTTAGTATCAGCAACTAAAGTATATTGAACTGGACCTATACCACCTTCATTAACAGGCGTATTTCGCCATGCATTGTGTGAAAATTGCGAATCAATAGAGACCCCAATCACCTCAACACCACGGCTTTTAAATTCTTCAATACGATGATCAAATGCTAATAATTCTGATGGACAAACAAAAGTAAAATCTAATGGGTAGAAAAAAATAACTGCTTTTTTACCTTTGATGGTTTCAGCTAAGTTAAAGCTATCTACAATTTCACCACTGCCTAACACTGCTGCTGCAGTAAAATCAGGTGCTGGACGACCAACTAATACGCTCATATTATTCTCCATTATTGTGTATTTCATTAATAAATACGTGAAAGTTCTATCGATTTAAAGTATTGAGGCAATATCGATAAAATCAATGACAAATTACATTTTTTATTCAGGCTGTGCCTGAACGGCAGCTTTAACTAATGGTTGCAGCTCACCTTGTTGATACATTTCTAAAATAATATCACAGCCACCAATTAATTCACCACCTACCCATAATTGTGGAAATGTAGGCCAGTTAGCATACCCTGGCAACTCAGCGCGAATATCGGGATTTTGCAGTATGTCTACATAAGCAAACTTTTCTTCGCATGCCATCAGCGCTTGAGAAGCTTGAGCTGAAAACCCACAATTAGGCAGTTTTGGTGACCCTTTCATATATAAAAGAATGGCGTTTTCAGCAATTTGCTGTTTAATACGTTCAATGGTATCCATAAAAACCTCTAATCATTACAATAATCGTTTATGCTATCTATTGATGCACTCTGTTCATCAGTTGATAATGCATTTAAATTATATATTAAAACTTACTTGCCTTGATAATTACTATGGTAAACCCAATATATTTGTTTACACTATGTAAGATACAGCATCTATATAAAACTTGAGTATTTTACTAGGTTTTTGACAAAAGCAAACCGTTTCTTTAGTTTGCTCCATAATAAATTTTATTACACTGTTCTTGGAGAGAAAAATGGCGATTACCTTACCCGCATTACCTTTTGAAAAAAATGCACTAGAACCACACATTTCAGCAGAGACTCTTGAATACCATTATGGCAAACATCACAATACATATGTTGTAAAACTTAACGGTTTAATTGAAGGGACTGAGTTTGCTAATAAATCATTAGAAGAAATTGTAAAATCTTCATCTGGTGGTATTTTCAACAATGCTGCTCAAATTTGGAATCATACTTTTTACTGGAATAGTTTAAGCCCAAATGGTGGCGGTGAACCAACCGGCGCATTAGCGACAGCTATCAACGCAAGCTTTGGTTCATTTGCTGAATTTAAAGCTAAATTTACAGAAAGTGCCGTTAATAACTTTGGTTCTAGCTGGACATGGTTAGTAAAAAATACCGATGGTTCTTTAGCCATTGTAAACACCTCAAATGCTGCAACGCCAATCACTGACGGTAGCACCCCATTGATCACCGTTGATTTGTGGGAACATGCTTACTATATTGATTATCGTAATCTTCGTCCTAGCTATTTAGAAGCATTTTGGGCATTAGCAAATTGGGAATTTGCCAACAATAATTTCACTAAATAAAGTATATTAATAATATCATTCAATGAAATACTGAAATACTGAAATACTGAAATACTGAAATAATTTTAGTTTAATGACTAACAAAGTCCTATTTAATAGGACTTTGTTATTCATATAAAACCTTCTGCTTGAATAACAACACCCATTATTCACTCAGTTAAATGTAATACCCTCAATTATTACATTGTTCGTAATACCAACATCTTTGGTTAAGTTTCAAAACAAGTTATCACTGAAATTCAATATCAATTATTTAGCAATCAGTACTAATATTGCTCGGCCATTTAAGCCATAATTGGTATATTCTCCACCAATAAAATCTTCATTTCCTGCACTTTTTACAGTATTCGGTCCCTCATTCCAATTTGATGTATCAGTTACTCTATACCAGCTCTTTCCTGTTCCTGGCCAAGGAAGTGTAAAATTAACTGCACCTGACCAACCATTGTAAGCAATATAAATAGCCGATGTAGCTTCTCCAAATTCTGAACTATCAATTCGATAGGCTATCGCATGATTATTTCCATCATTGAAATAAGTGCTATCTGCAACAGTGCCATCAGGCTTAAACCAACGTAACTGTTCCATAATATTATTATTGGTATCGATAGCTTGATAAAAATTAGCCGGCCGGAGTGAAGGATGATCTTTACGAAATTTAATCATTGCTTTCACATAAGTATTAAAATTATTTTGATCTGTATCCCAAGTATAATTTAACCAATTAGCAACTGAATCTAAGTTATACGGATTATTATTACACTGCAATGAACGCAAATACTCATCACCACCGGTAAACATTGGTGTACCTGCATTTAGCATTAATAAAGCAATGCCATTTCGAGCCGCTTTACGTTGTTCTTGAGCCTGATTATACGTCCCCTGATCCCAGCTATGATTATTATCTTCACCACCATCAGACGGACCATAAGGCCATGCTTGTAAATTATTTTTACTATTGCATGAATATAAATCTTTTAAGGTAAATCCGTCGTGTGCCACTAGAAAATTAATTGAATTCCATGGCTTGCGACCATCATCTTGATACAATGAAGACGAACCAGAAAACATATTTGCTAATTGTCCGGGGGTAACAACTTCTGTATCAATTTGATTTTGATCCTTACGAATAGTATCTCTATATATACCATTCCATTCTGACCAACCAGCTGGAAATCCTCCTACCTGATATGAATTTCCGCCAATTGCCCACGGTTCAGCAATAAAATCGGTTCCCTGTCCTCCAAGTGCCGGACGCTCAGTAAATTCAGAAATAATACGATTTAATGCGGTATTACTATTTAATTTATCGAAATTATAGCAACCATATTGGCAAGTATTACCTAACACTGACGCTAAATCGAAACGAAAACCATCAATGCCTAAATCAGTTATCCAATAGTTTAAAGAATCTACAATCACGTCTTGCGCGATAGGATTATACGTATTGTAATTGCCGCCAACGCCGGTATTATCCCATGAACTTTGCATGTCACTAGTCAATGAATAATAGGTGGGGTTATCAAGTCCACGAAAAGAATATAAATTGTACGTCGTTTTATCTGTACTACTCCAAGCGCCACCTTCACCTGTATGATTATACACCACGTCAATTAACACTTTAATACCTTTTGAATGAAAAGCATTAACCATTGCTTTGAATTCTTTTGTAGGTCCTCCTGCCGTTTTATCACTAGAATAACGACGATCAGGTGCAAAATAATCCAAGGTCATATAACCCCAGTAATTATCACCACTTGTTGATTGAACAACGTCATTAGTATCATTTTGCGTTTCTTGTACTGGCAAAAGTTCAACTGCTGTAATACCTAAATCTGCTAAATAGGCTGCTTTTAACGCAGCTCCTTGGTATGTGCCACGATATTGCTGAGGAATACTTGCGTCATTGTTCGTTAAACCTCGTACATTAACTTCATAAATTACATCATCTTTTAACGCTCGAGTCGGTTTAGTGCCAAATGACTGTGTATCCGGCACCAAAATAATACCTTTAGGTGCATGCAAACCACTATCTATATTACGATATAGACTACCAGTGGCATAAATAGAACCATCAGTCCATGATGGTGTTAAATAATCATGACTTAGTTCTTTAGCATAGGGGTCAAGTAGCAATTTATTAGGATTAAAACGATTTCCAAACGTGTCAACGTCACTAATAAATCCAGCACTACTTCCTTTTACCCAACTAGATACATAAGGCCAATTTGGACCCCATGCACGATAGCCATAATAAATAGTGCCATTTAATCGACTATCTAACGCACTGGTAGTTAACGTTAAAGACCAAACATTTTGTGCATTTTTGGTTAATGGATAATGAGAAATTTCATTAGCGCCACTCGCTTGGTTATATAGATAAACGTCTATTTTTGTTGCTTGTGAAGAATAGAGACGAAAAGTGATTTGGTCATTATTTACACTGTAACTCGCCCCTAGATTATTTTGATTTATTGCCGCATAACTATTATGCGCAAACATCATAACTAACAGTAAAATAAAGTATTTTTTTACTATGTGTGTATTCTTATTTAAATTCATTAAAACCTCTGTCGTTATTATTATTATCAATAATTGATTAATTAAAAATCAATTATTGATATGTTTACTAGAGGAAAAATTGATAGTCAATGATAAAGCCATAGATTCAATTTACTGCATACGTATTCAATAAAAACTGATTTAATGAGTTGTTGATCTCTCCACGCTGTTTATCTTATTAACACGCTATAAAAATTCTATTGTATTCACACAAATTGTTACTAATCTTTAGTTTATTAGAGAATTTTTTTAGCGTTAATTTAAGCAAGATTTATTAAACCGTCTAACCTTAAACGTGAAAAGGTATTTTTCCGGTCTACTTAGTGAACCCCTCACTTTTCTGGAGGCAGCGATGAGCATTTTTAAACATTATCAAAATCGTTACGAACAAGCGTTGCAAGAAGAATATAGCTTGCAAGAATTTTTAACCATTTGTAAAAAAGATCAATTTGCCTATGCCAATGCCGCAGAGCGATTACTACGCGCCATTGGTAAACCAGAAATGATCGACACCTCTCAGGAATCACACCTCAGCAGAATCTTTTCTAATCGGGTTATCGCGAGATATCCCGCATTTAAAGATTTTTTTGGAATGGAAGATGCCATTGAACAAATAGTGGCTTATTTAACACACGCTTCTCAAGGGTTAGAAGAGAAGAAACAAATTCTTTATTTACTGGGCCCTGTCGGTGGTGGAAAATCTTCATTAGCCGAAAAGCTTAAGGCGTTAATGCAAAAAGAAGCCATTTATGTGCTGAGTGCTAATGGCGTTATCAGCCCAGTTAATGATCATCCATTTTGTTTATTTGATGCTGAATCTGACGGTAAAATATTAAAAGATGAATATGGCATTCCCGCTCGTTATTTAAATTGTATTATGTCTCCATGGGCAGCCAAAAGAATGCACGAGTTTAAAGGTGATATTGCACAATTTAAAGTAGTTAAGGTTTATCCATCTATTTTAGATCAGATTGGTATTGCTAAAACCGAACCCGGTGATGATAACAACCAAGACATTTCTGCTTTAGTCGGTAAAGTTGATATTCGACAGCTAGAACACTTTGCTCAAAATGATCCTGATGCCTATAGCTATTCAGGCGCACTGTGTAGAGCAAATCAAGGATTAATGGAATTTGTTGAAATGTTCAAAGCCCCTATTAAAGTATTACATCCTTTGTTAACGGCCACCCAAGAAGGAAATTATAATCCAACTGAAGGTCTTTCAGCCTTACCATTTGAAGGAATATTACTCGCGCATTCCAATGAATCTGAATGGCAAACCTTTCGCAACAACAAAAACAATGAAGCTTTTCTTGATCGCGTTTACATCGTAAAAGTACCGTATTGTATGCGCGTGTCAGAAGAGATAAAAATTTATCAAAAACTGCTCACCAACAGTGAATTAAAAAATGCTCAATGTGCGCCTGACACGTTACAAATTCTTGCTCAGTTTTCAGTATTATCCAGATTGAAAGAGCCTGAAAATTCAAGTATTTATTCAAAAATGCGAGTATATGATGGTGAAAGTTTGAAAGATACCGATCCAAAAGCAAGATCTTATCAAGAATATCGTGATTATGCCGGTATGGATGAAGGTATGTCCGGATTGTCCACCCGTTTTGCGTTTAAAATTCTCTCCCGAGTATTTAATTTTGATCACGCAGAGGTTGCCGCTAACCCTGTGCATTTATTCTATGTATTAGAGCAACAAATTGAGCGAGAACAATTACCCACTGAAAAAAGCGAGCGATATTTAGAATTCATAAAAGGCTATTTAACTCCACAATATATTGAATTTATTGGTAAAGAAATTCAAACAGCTTATTTAGAATCATACTCTGAATATGGACAAAATATATTTGATCGTTACGTCACCTATGCCGATTTTTGGATTCAAGATCAAGAATACCGTGATGCGGAAACTGGTCAATTATTCAATCGAGAAGCACTAAACAATGAATTAGAGAAAATAGAAAAACCAGCTGGCATCAGCAACCCGAAAGATTTTCGCAATGAAATTGTTAATTTTGTATTACGCGCCAAGGCTAACAATAATGGTCAAAACCCCGTTTGGACCAGTTATGAAAAACTGCGGACGGTAATTGAGAAAAAAATGTTTTCAAATACAGAAGATTTACTGCCGGTTATTTCATTCAATGCTAAAACGTCAACTGACGATCAACAAAAACATGATGATTTTGTAAATCGAATGATGACTAAAGGCTACACTAAAAAACAAGTACGATTATTGTCTGAATGGTATTTACGCGTTAGAAAGTCTTCCTAAACGCAAACACTGGTAAATAATCTTGTGTGTGTGAAGAGGAGTAACGAATGGCCAATTTTATTGATCGACGATTAAATGGTAAAAACAAAAGTACCGTCAATCGGCAACGTTTTATTCGTCGCTATAAAAGCCAGATTAAAAAATCAGTTTCGGAGGCAATCAGTAATCGCAGTGTCACTGATATAAACAGCGGCGAAAACATTTCTATTCCAAAAAGAGATCTAAATGAGCCAACCTTTCACCAAGGTAATGGAGGAATCAAAGACCGAATCCATCCTGGCAATGATCAATTCTCTACCGGTGACCAAATAGCTAGACCGCTTAAAAATAAGGGACAAGGCGATGGACAAGGTGACGCGAGTAACAGCGGCGAAGGAGAAGATGAATTTGTATTCACCTTGTCTAAGGATGAATATTTAAATTTACTGTTTGAAGATCTTGCTCTGCCTAATTTAGAAAAAAATCAATTAGATAAATTAATTGAATTTAAAACAGTGCGAGCGGGTTATTGTGCTGAAGGAGTACCTGCTAATATTGACGTTGTAAAATCATTACAAGGCTCTATTGCTAGGCGTATCGCCATGACTTCAAGCAAACGTAAAGCGTTAGCTGAAGCAGAGCAACAGTTACAAGAATTACAACAAGATGCTCATGATCATATTCAAGCTGAAATACAATTAAATAAAACCATTGCGCAGTTAAAACAAAAAATTGCTAATGTTCCGTTTATTGACACCTTTGATTTGAAATTTAGAAATTATGCCAAAAAACCAGTGCCAACCTCTAAAGCCGTGATGTTTTGTTTAATGGATGTCTCCGGTTCGATGGATCAAGCCACTAAGGATATTGCGAAACGGTTCTATATTTTATTGTACTTATTTCTTACCCGTACTTATAAAACTATTGATGTGGTTTATATTCGGCATCACACGCAAGCAAAAGAAGTTGATGAACAAGAGTTTTTCTATTCTCAAGAAACTGGCGGCACTATCGCGTCAAGTGCCTTGGAACTAATGATTAAGATAATGCATGAGCGTTATAAAACCAGTGATTGGAATATCTATGCAGCACAAGCCTCTGATGGCGATAACTGGGCCGATGACTCACCATATTGTCAAACGTTACTCACCGAACAAATTTTACCAAAAGCACGTTATTTTAGTTATATTGAAATTACTCAACGCTCACATCAAACCTTATGGCAACATTATCAGAAAGTTGCTGAAATGAATCCTCATTTTGCCATGAGACATATCCAGACGGTAGAAGACATCTATCCGGTATTTAGAGACTTATTCAAAAAAAACACCTCCCCTATTGAGGCCTAATGTGACGTAAAGGAATAACTATGGTAAACAAAAAACCATTAAGTGATTTATCAGAGTGGACTTTTGAATTACTCACTGAGTATCAAACTGAAATTGAACGAATTGCTCAACATTATCGGCTTGATACTTACCCTAATCAAATTGAAGTGATCACTGCTGAACAAATGATGGATGCGTATGCCGGCGTTGGCATGCCTATTGGCTATAACCATTGGACTTTTGGTAAAAAGTTTATTCACACAGAACAACATTATAAACGCGGTCAAATGGGTTTGGCTTATGAAATTGTAATAAATTCAAACCCTTGCATAGCTTACTTAATGGAAGAAAACACCTTAACTATGCAAGCATTAGTTATGGCACACGCTTGCTATGGCCATAACTCATTTTTTAAAGGTAACTACTTATTTAAAGCGTGGACCGACGCCAGCTCAATTATTGACTATCTTGTTTTTGCTAAAAATTATATCGCTGATTGTGAACGAAAATATGGTATTGATGACGTTGAAACAACATTAGACGCTTGCCATGCTTTAATGAACCATGGAGTAGACCGGTACAAAAGGCCACAAAAGCTCTCTCTTGATGAAGAGCTTAAACGTCAAAAAAGCCGAGAGAAATATTTGCAATCACAAGTAAATACACTATGGCGTACCCTACCGGAACAAAATAATCAAACCAATAGCGATAAATGTAATTTTCCTGCTGAGCCACAGGAAAATTTACTCTATTTTATTGAAAAAAACGCCCCTTTATTAAAGCCTTGGCAACGAGAAATTGTACGGATTGTGAGAAAAATATCTCAATATTTTTATCCACAAAAACAAACTCAGGTGATGAATGAAGGCTGGGCCTGTTTTTGGCACTACACCATTTTAAATCACTTATACGATGAACACTTAGTCAGCGATAAGTTTATGCTGGAATTTTTGCATAACCACACCAATGTGGTTGCTCAACCCAGTTACAATAGTCCATATTATTCAGGGATTAATCCCTATGCCTTAGGGTTTAATATGTTCATTGATATTAAACGTATTTGTGAGCAGCCAACGGCAGAAGATCGACAATGGTTTCCAGAAATAGCCGGCAGCAATTGGTTAGACACAGTACACTTTGCTATGGCTAATTTTAAAGATGAAAGTTTTATTAGCCAATATTTATCACCAAAATTGATCCGTGATTTTAAGCTATTTCATATCCATGATGACGAAGATAACAGCTATGTTGACATTGCTGCTATCCATAATGAAGCCGGTTACCAAAAAATCAGATCAACGCTATCAAGCCAATACAACCTCTCCAATCTTGAAGCAAATATACAAATTATTAATGCCGATATTAACGGTGACCGTTCATTAACATTGCGTTATACCCCACAGAATAATGTGCCATTAGCCGATTCAATGCACGAAGTTATTAAACATTTATATTATTTATGGCAATTTGAAGTAAAACTTGTACAGGATACAGACACAGAGCCTAATGTAGTGATAGCCCGATGCCCAAAAGCACAATCTGAAGTTAAATCGACATAAAAAATATAAAATTAACTATTGCTTTTTACTGTATAAATATATACTGTTTAATTATACAGTATATATTTATAGTTAGAGAGCAATTAGATGAATGCCTATATTAATAACTCAGTCGATGTAAATTACCAGCAACAATTAGCAAAATTTAATATCAGATCAATTATTGATGAACAACAATATATCTCAGAAATTGCCGCTATTTGTCAGCAATTTGAAACAGATAAACGCTGGATACTTATGCTCAACCCAAATGAGAAATCATTAGAACAACTCGCTTGTTATCAACATATAAATACCACACGCATTTTAAAAGTAAATGGTAGTAAACATCGTATCAGCAGATTAGCTATTGAAAAAGCACTATCAATCGGTAATTGCGCTGCCATTGTTATTTACGCTGAAGATATGAGTAGTGATGATCTAGCCGATTTACAATATCATGCCTCAAAGAGCAGTACACAATGCATTATTCTAGAGCATCGACGTAATTTGCATTAGCCAAATGTAGTCTTACATAGTTGACATTTTCCATAAAATGATTAGCCTGATACCCCTTATTAACTAGGCAGCTTTAAAAAATGAAATGTCCTTGTGGTGCTAATGTCGATTACGCTTTATGTTGTGAATTAATTATCACTGGCAACGCACCCGCTGTCACACCTGAGCAACTAATGCGATCACGATATAGTGCTTATGCAACTAAAAACGCAGATTATATTTTCAATACTTACGCCAGTAGTTCTCAACCGATAATAAGCCAACAAGATATTCTAGATTGGGCCAACCAAACTACTTGGCTAAATTTAAACATTATTGCCCATCACTCTACTGCAGAGTTTGGTAGCGTTGAATTTATTGCGACTTACCAACATGCCATGCAAAAATTCGAGCTACATGAAATATCAAGATTTATTAAAGAACATGGCCAATGGCGCTATCTTGATGGTGAAATAAAATCATAACCGCAACACTCACCTAATCAACCAAAATATCAGCAATAAAAAAGCCTGACAATGCAGGCCTTTTATTTAGGTTTGTTCAGTCCAAATTAACTCATATGCATTAACATATTACTAGGTTGTTCTAGAAACGATTTCCATAAATTACTGAATCGGGCAATTGTACCGCCATCAATAACTCGATGGTCCCCTGACCAACTCACTTGCATAATACTACGAGCTTTTACATTTCCTTGTTCATCGAACCGCGGTAAAGTTTGCACTTTACCTAACGCAACTATGGCAACTTCTGGTTTATTTATAATAGGGGTTGCTACTGTGCCACCTATAGCACCAATATTAGAAATAGAGATAGTACCACCTTTTAAGTCTTCTGCTGCTACTCTACCCGCGCGCGCATCGGTAGTTAATTTAGTAATGTCTTGCGCTAACTGTACCAATGACTTGTTTTGCACTTGTTTCACGTTGGGCACTAATAAACCAATTTTAGAATCAACTGCCATGCCAATATTATGATCATCAAAATATGTTAACTCACTACAATCATCATTAACTTGACTATTCACAACTGGAAACTGTTTTAAAGCTAACGACATTGCCTTCATAAAAAATGGCATCATAGTTAACTTAATATCTTGTTTCGCGTAATGCTCTTTTAACTCACTACGCAGTTGGATCAACTCGGTTAAATCTATCTCTTCACAATATGTAAAATGGGGAATAGAGGTAACCGATGCTACCATTGCTTTCGCCATAGCAGCTTTTACACCCCGAATAGGTTCAACACGTTTACCACCTGTCACTGCTGGCATAATGGTTTTCTGCTGACCAACATTAACATTAGATTGCGGTGAATTTGCAGTGACGAATGCATGAATATCTTCTTTATAAACACGCCCCTTTTTACCGCTGCCACTGACTTGACAAATATCAACATTTAATTCACGAGCAACGCGACGTACTGCTGGGCTAGCTAAAGCTTTACCTGTTTGAAGTGATGTATCGGTAACATTACTTGAACGATCAACAGTGGCTACTTTAGTGTTATCTGCTGTTATTTGTGTATTGGTTGGTTGACTAACAGCTCCAGTTAAGGCTATCGCAAAAAG
>Ga0316206_1002255_pt1 | contig 13550 bp, 11 predicted proteins | sample 6monthpyrite_MG_FD_204942 | JGI IMG/M metagenome (GOLD analysis project Ga0316206, IMG submission 204942) | Microbial mat bacterial communities from mineral coupon in-situ incubated in ocean water Damariscotta River, Maine, United States -... | ecosystem: Environmental > Aquatic > Marine >...
TATCTTTGCGGTCTTCGAGTAGTGATTCTTCAGTGATGGTGCCGGGTGTAATAATCCTGACAACCTGACGTTCTACCGGGCCTTTACTGGTAGCCGGGTCGCCGATTTGTTCACATATCGCAATCGACTCACCCAACTTGACGAGCTTGGCCAGATAGCCATCGGCCGCATGATAGGGAAGGCCGCACATCGGTATGGGTAAACCTGCAGACTTTCCTCTGGATGTTAGTGTGATATCAAGCAAGCGAGCAGCTTTGCGTGCATCGTCAAAAAATAGCTCGTAAAAATCCCCCATGCGGTAAAAAACAAGTATATCAGTATGTTGCGCCTTAATTCGCAAATACTGTTGCATCATGGGTGTATGCGTTGACGGGATATCTTCTGCTTTCATATTGGCATCAGTTTATAGAAATAAGGGCGATTATAAAAGCGGTCTGTATTAGTCACATATGGCGCCAGAGTGTGTAGGTTATACAATATCGCAAATCCAGGTCTTGGTGTTTTTTAATTATTACCATTAACTTATATTGGGGTGAATGTCCGGACTGCGTACGTGGGCTAGCCACTGACTGGTATATTCTGCTAAATTGTAATGAATCTATTCGGAACAATATTCCGAACCAACTCAACCTGCGAGGCAAATAAACTAATGGTCGATTCCTCTGATAAGCGTGATTTTAGAAGAATGAATGTCGAAATAAAGGCAGTGTTCAAAGTCAACGGGGATACAAAAATGCAGGATGGTGTCGTGACAGATTTGAGTGCGACAGGCTTAAGGATATTAACCGATACACGCGTCATTATTGGCGATGAAATTGATGTGAAAGTAAAACCGGCGAAAACGGTTGTGCCGCCATTATATGCGCGTGTGAAAGTGTTACGTGTCGATGTAAAAGAGAGTGGCCCGAAATATCAACTGGGTTGCGAAATTACGGAAATGCTCACTTGATTTTTAATGACTTAATATGACAAAACAAACATGTGATCAGTTAGTCTTTCAGATTGGAGAGTTACTCATTCAGTCGCATGCAATGCTGGCGACAGCAGAATCCTGTACTGGCGGTTGGATTGCCCAGCAAATAACCGCATTACCGGGTAGCTCAAACTGGTTTGACCGAGGTTTTGTGACCTATTCCAATGTCTCTAAAACAGAAATGCTCGGTGTGTCAGATCAAACGATAAGACTTCGTGGTGCTGTTAGTGAGCAAACTGTATGTGAAATGGCACAGGGCGCGCTGTCAAACAGTCATGCAGACTGGTCTCTGGCGGTGAGTGGCGTCGCAGGGCCGGGTGGCGGAACAGAAGAGAACCCGGTCGGTAACGTCTGGTTTGCCTGGGCAAGTAAAGAGGGTTACCTGAGGTCTGAATTACGACAGCTTGAAGGTGATCGTGTTGACGTGCGCGGGCATGCAGTGATCAACGCCCTGGTAGGATTAATGAACAGTATCAATGGCGAATAATGTCAGACTGTTTTTTGCATTATGGCCAGAAGATGCCATTCGTCAGTCGATCGTTCATCATACAAAGCCATTATTGACCGGCGTTCATCATCGGATAAAACCTGCCAACCTGCATATCACTCTGGCATTCGTCGGGAGTGTAGAGAAAACGAATCTGCCCTGTTTTATCCGAGCGGCTGATTCTATTCAGGCGAGACATTTTAAATTACAACTGGATCAGTCGGGCTGTTTTTCGCGTGCCAGAATGCTGTGGCTTGGTTGTAGTTCATTTCCTGATAAATTAAATCGCCTGGTAGAAGAGTTAAATACTAAACTGGAGGTTTGTGGTTATCGTGCGGACAAGCGACCCTTTACGCCACATGTTAGCCTTGCTCGTAAATATCATCGGTCAGAGCCACCTGAGTTTAATGATAGGATTGTCTGGAAGGTTAATTCGTTTTCTTTGGTTGAATCGCGTTCGATAGATTCCGGGGTTGAGTATCATGTTTTGAATAGTTGGGCGTTGGGTTAGCTATTTTTTATTGCCTGTATTTGGTGTTTATAGTTTAAAGGGCCGGGGCTCGTCCCGGCGGCCGAGGTTCTTTTCTTTGCTTGCCCAAAGAAAAGAACCCAAAAGAAAGGGCACCCGACGACTTGCCCGGCATTTTCAATGCCGGGTTTCCTGCGCTTCTCGCGAAAACCGGCGGTCGTTGCAAACTCGTGGTTAATCTAGCCGAGCTAGATTAACCACTCAAACACGCAACTCCCTCAATCCGGTTTTCACTGCGATGCTCGGCTGCGCCAACGGGACTAGTCACCTCGACAGGTATTTACCAGAACAATTGTTTTCTTCAATATCGCAAAGCACTTATACAAATAAAAACCCGTATTCCCAGACCCCCTATAGCAAGCCGAGCACAGACTATGGGTGAGGGTAAGGCCCGATAGGGGCGTGCCACGGATGGCACGCATTTCCGCAGCCACAGGAAGTGGCTTCGGAAATCCCCTCGCCCATAGTCTGCGCGCAGGGAACCGGCAACGCCGGCGCAGATATCGGGGTGCCCTTTCTTTGGGTTACTTTTCTTTGGGCAAGCAAAGAAAAGTAACTCGCCCGCCGGTGCGAATACCGGCCCTTCGAACTAATAAGCTATAGCAATCTAAAATTCTTATTCAAATAGATCGAAAGTATATTCGTTGGTTACTTCTTGGATTAGATTAAATATTAAGCGTCAGCCCTGATGAAAAGCCCACCCCGCAAATGGCTCAACCTCATCACGATTAACCAGAACAAGCTGATACGCACTCGGATTTAATGAATGGTCAGTTGTTGTATCCACCGATAATCGCTGCAAAACATAAGCAATCAATGCACGTTTAACATCAAGCCTGATCACGCCTTCACTGGCCTGATAATCGAGCATGAGGTTTTCTCTTTTGACTTCATTCAAACCCGGGTGAGGTGATAATTCCAGCGAAATGGTTTCGACCCAGTCATCGTCATACATGATATTGGATTCAGCATCTTCCTCTAGCATGCTCGCTTCGGTGATACGCGATAAAACAAAATCACGGAAATCAAAAGATTCTTCACTGTAGGCGCGAATATGCCAGCGCAGCCCCGTATTGATTAATGAATGAGGTTCAATAATACGGCGATTGTCTGTGTCTCTATCCGAGAGTGAATGGTAAACAACCTGCAGTTTTTTATGGTGTCTGATAGCCCTGAGAATTTGCGCCAGAATGTCTTTGTCTGGTAATCGGGTCGGTAGTGGGAGGGTCTCAGCGGGAATGCCATAGACCAGGTTGTTACTATTCGGGTTGCCAATATGGGGCAGGTTGCCGGCGATAATGGGTAGCACCGACTCGGGTGAAAGGTCGGTTAGTTTCTCTTTGAATGAATTATTTGGCACAAATCCAAAGACATTGTGTTTATAAATAAGGTTGTCAGGTGCCAGTTGGCCATAGAGTTTCAGGTCTTTTGTGGCTGCCGCGTCAGAAATACCGAAGGTATTGGCGATATCACTGCGTGTGATCACACCGGTATAAAATGCCATTAATTCAATATATTGGAGTCGCTGGCGGGTGTTCCACTTTATCGCTGCAAGTGATTTGTGTGTAGCTGCCATAGACATCCCCATATAAAACACAGGAATTATAGCCTATATAAGGCAATATCACCATAAAAAATAGTAGGTAGTAAAAAATACAAAGGTGATAAAAAGTATTGACATCATGAAATGTATAACCTAAAGTCACCTCATATTGTGATCAGCACGATTACAAATTGTCATTTTGGAAAAGATCGAAACATAAAATCGAATTGGAGAAGAGCATGTCGGATGATCAAAAGAAAAAAGCACTAGTAGCAGCGCTGGGTCAAATTGAAAAACAGTTTGGTAAGGGTTCGGTCATGCGCATGGGTGATAACACTGCCATGCGAGATATAGAGGCGGTTTCAACCGGTTCACTGGGGCTGGATATCGCGTTAGGTATTGGCGGTTTACCAAGAGGACGTGTTGTTGAAATTTATGGCCCGGAGTCATCAGGTAAAACAACCCTGACCTTGCAAGTTATCGCTGAAGCCCAAAAAATGGGTGGTACTGCAGCGTTTGTTGATGCAGAGCATGCACTTGATCCGCTTTATGCCGAAAAACTGGGCGTCGATGTTGATGAGTTACTGGTATCGCAACCCGATACAGGTGAGCAGGCGTTGGAAATTACCGACATGTTGGTGCGTTCCGGTGCGGTGAATGTCGTTGTTATCGACTCGGTGGCGGCACTGACTCCCAAGGCTGAAATCGAAGGTGATATGGGCGATTCTCATATGGGTTTGCAAGCGAGATTGTTATCGCAGGCTTTGAGAAAGCTGACAGCTAATATAAAACGTTCCAATACCCTGGTTATCTTCATTAACCAGTTACGTATGAAAATCGGCGTTATGTTTGGTAACCCGGAAACAACCACAGGTGGTAATGCGTTGAAATTTTACTCATCGGTACGTCTTGATATTCGTCGTATTGGCGCGATCAAGAGAGGTGATGAAATCATAGGTAATGAGACGCGCGTGAAAGTAGTTAAAAATAAAGTCGCGCCGCCATTTAAACAAACTGAATTTGAAATATTGTATGGAGAAGGTATCTCACATGAAGGTGAGCTGATCAAGCTGGGTGTTGAGCATGGTTTCGTGGAAAAATCAGGTGCCTGGTATAGTTATAAAGGCGATAAGATAGGGCAAGGCAAGGATAACGCCAGAAAATTCCTGATCGATAATCCGGATATTGCCGACGTAATCGAATCACAAATCAGAAGTAAATTGCTGGTTGTGGACAGTAAATCGTCAAAAGAAATACCTGTAAAGGATGCTGAAGAAGAGGTTGCAGTAGAGGTTTAACCTGGGTTTTCAATAACACTATGCAACAGGAATGACGTTAAGTCGTGATTATATTTAAATCGCGACTTAACGTTTATTTATGTTTTTAATGAAAGGTCTTCAAGTCAATATATTAAAACGTTGCGATACAGCAATTAAATAGACGTTGTTTTAATCACAGCCAAATGGCGTAGGTTTTGAATACAGATAACCTTGCGCATAATCAATGCCAATTTCTTTTAGCATGGCTGCCTGTTTATCATTATCAACAAATTCGGCGATGGTTTTCAGGCCCATGATATGACCGATATTGTTGATAGATGCAATCATGGCAGAATCAACATTGTCATTCACCATGTTCTGAACAAAACTACCATCAATTTTTAGATAATCGACAGGTAGATTTTTTAAATAAGTAAATGAACTCAAACCACTACCAAAATCATCGAGAGCAAAACAACATCCTCTGGCTTTCAATTTTTGAATAAAAAGTGATGCCTGTTTAAGATTGGAAATAGCAGCAGTTTCGGTAATTTCGAAACATATCCAGCTTGCCGGGAAACTCATGTAATCCAGTTTGGCTATTATGAAGTCGAGAAATTCCGTGTTGGTTAGCGAAGCACCCGACAGATTAATAGAATACATCTGCAGCTTTGTATCATCTTGGCGGAATTTTGTTTCAAGTGTCATAAAGGTTTTGCTGACAACCCAGCGATCAATATTTTGCATCATGCCATAACGTTCAGCTGCGGGAATAAAACCCATCGGCGGTATCAATTTACCCTTGTCGAGAATGCGCACGAGGATCTCGTGAAATTCAGGCAAGCCACCATGCGAATCTGACAGTGTCGTTATTTTCTGGTGATAGAGAACAAAAGAATTTTCATCAAAGGCGCGGTTGATCTGGTGTATCCATTGCATTTCCATACGTTGACGAGAAAGATCCTTGTCATCCTGCTGGTAAATATGAACGCGGTTGCGGCCATTATCCTTGGCAACAAAACAGGCGGCATCGGCCATACTAAGTAGCTCGGTTACAGTTTGTTCATGACTGTTGATTTCAACCATGCCGATACTAACACCGACTTCAAAAATCTTGTCTTCCCAGACAAATCGAAATTCCTTGATAGTTTTGCGAATATTGTTTGCGATCTGCTTACCACGTTCGAGATTGCATTGGTCAAACAAAAGACCAAATTCGTCACCGCCCAATCGGGCAATGGTGTCGGACTCTCTGATAATGTTTTGCAACATGGCGGCCAGTTGTTTTAACAAGGCATCACCAGCAACATGGCCACAGGTATCATTGACCAGTTTAAATTGATCGAGATCCATATAACATAAAATGCTTTTATGGTTATGTTCAGTAATATTGTTAATGCTTTGTTGCAAGCGTTTTTCAAATTCAGTGCGGTTAAATAAACCGGTATGAGCATCATGGCTGGCCTGAAACACCAGTTTTTTCGACATTTCTCTCATAGCCGTTACGTCATGAAAAACAAGAACCGCGCCCATTTGTTTGCCGTTGCTGTCATGAATTGGTGAAACTGATTCCTGCACGGCATATTCAATATTATCCTGTCTTCGAAACAGGCGGATGTTGGGTGTGATGACTCCTTCGCCGGTTTTCAGGCAGGTGAAAACAGGGGGCTGCCCGAGTGTGTCTTGTTCTTCTGAGTCGACTGGGTTGAAAACCTGGGTGATATTGATGCCCTCTGCCTCGTCAGTTTTCCAGCCGGTTATGCTTTCGGCAGAAGGATTCATATATTCAATTTTGCCATCCATATTGGTGGTGATAACGCCATCAACGATGGAGTTAAGGGTTATCAACGCACGTTCTTTTTCCTGCTGGAGAGCGGCTTCAGTTTTCTTATGTTTCGTGATATCACGAATCAGCCCCTCGATACCGGCAAAGTTGCCACCATCGTCGACAATGCTATGGACATTAATTAATACCCAGATTCCATGGCCATTTTTGTGTTTGAGTTCAACTTCATAATTGTCCAGCACGCCATTCGAATGTGCCAGTGTCTGCAGGAACGTCTCCCGTTCTTGCGGATGCATGTATAAATCAGTGACTTTCATGCCGATGAGTTCGTCATCGGAAAAACCGGTTAATGCTCTTGAAGCAGGACTAACATAGGAAAGGCAGCCTTTTTTATCAACCCGGTACAGGGTATCCTGCATGCTGCGAATGAACAGAGATGCATCTTCAGCAGTTAGCTGCGGTGTTTTACTTAAATTGTCGATATTGGATTCTGACTTCATATGTTAATTGTAGTTATACGCGTACCAATCATCCATATATCGGTATTTTTGTAGATTTATTAAGTCTGTTTATACACATAAAACAACCATATTGCTATGGTAAGCAATTGTTAGTTATTACCTGCAAATATTGCAGGGTTATTTTGTATTGGGAACGATGATTATGAATGATGATCAGCAACAGATCTGGAATAGTGCGATCCGGATGCTGAGTATGCGCGAGCATAGTCGCCATGAACTCAAGCGAAAAATGATCCAGCGGCATTTTGATGAAACAGAAGTGGAGTGGGTGCTTGATCAGTTGGAAACAGAAGGCCTGCAGAATGATGCCCGTTATGTTGAGCAATATATACGCTCCCGCTGTAATAAAGGTTATGGCCCAAGTCGAATCAGACTGGAATTAAGGGAAAAGGGTGTTAGTGATGAGCTATCGAGCACCGGTTTCAAAGAGTCTGAAATCGACTGGTTTGAATGTATAAAAGACGTGAAAAATAAAAAATTCAAAGGCAAAATCGCTGCGGACTGGAATGAAAAAAGCAAACAAATGAAATTTCTTGAGTATCGAGGGTTTACCCATGAGCAAATTCGTTCATGTGTGGATGATACGGAGTTTGATTGATTCTTAAGTGCCTGTCCCGTTGAAATAGCCTTTTATTACCATTTCAAATACCCACCTTAGTATTAATTGATCCAGGCATGAATGAATTTATGTGTATTTAGCTTCTGTTTCCCCGCACAGACAGGTAAAATGCCCGTAAATTTCACAAGTAAAATACATATATAAAGTATTGGGTTAAAAACGAGCATGGCTAGCAGCGCAGAAATCAGAAAACAGTTCCTGGATTTTTTTAAACAACATGGCCATGAGCAAGTTGCCAGCAGCCCATTGGTGCCTGGAAATGACCCGACCTTGTTGTTTACCAATGCGGGCATGGTTCAGTTCAAGGATGTTTTTATCGGTCGAGAAAACCGCCCTTATCAGCGTGCTTGCTCTTCACAGCGATGCGTACGTGCCGGTGGCAAGCATAATGACCTCGAAAATGTCGGTTATACGGCTCGCCACCATACCTTTTTTGAAATGCTGGGCAACTTCAGCTTTGGTGATTACTTCAAACGCGAAGCCATTCAATATGCCTGGGAGTTCCTGACCGAAGTCGTTAAATTACCTCCGGAAAAGCTGTGGGTGACAATCTATGATGAAGACGAAGAAGCCGCCGATATCTGGTTAAAAGAAATGAAGATCGACCCGGCGCGTTTTAGCCGAATTGGTGATAAACCCGGTGGCAAGAAACATGAAAGCGATAATTTCTGGTCGATGGGTGATACCGGCCCTTGTGGCCCGTGTTCCGAGATCTTTTATGATCATGGTGACTCGATCCCGGGTGGCCCTCCAGGCACACCGGAAGAAGATGGTGACCGTTATATAGAAATCTGGAATCTGGTATTCATGCAGTTTGATCGCGATAGCGAAGGCAATATGAAACCGTTACCCAAGCCATCTGTTGATACCGGCATGGGGCTCGAGCGACTGGCGGCCATACTGCAGGGTGGACACTCCAATTATGATATTGACCTGTTTCAGAACCTGATCAAGGCCGCCGCTAGCGTAACAGGCTGCAAGGATCTGAGCGATAATTCACTCAAGGTTATTGCCGACCATATTCGTGCCTGCGCATTCCTGATTACCGATGAAGTACTGCCGTCGAACGAAGGTCGTGGGTATGTTTTACGACGGATTATCCGTCGTGCGATCCGCCATGGTTATCAGTTAGGCAAAAAAGATCCGTTCTTTTATTTGCTTGTCGATGCACTCGTGACTGAGATGGGCGAGGCTTATCCGGAACTGGCGAAGGCACAGGATCAGGTTAAACGTGTGCTAAAGATGGAAGAGGAAAAATTTGCTGAAACCCTCGAGCAAGGCATGAAAATACTCGAAGCCGATATTAAAAATATGCAAGGCAGTGTGATACCGGGTGATACCGTGTTTAAACTCTATGATACCTATGGTTTCCCCGTTGACCTGACAGCCGACATTGCGCGCGAAAAGCAACTGACATTAGATATGCCGGGTTACGAAAAGGCCATGGGGCAACAACGTGAAATGGCGCGCTCAGCCAGTCAGTTTAGTGGGGGTTATGAGACCAATATTGCACTCGAAGGTAAAACTGATTTCACGGGTTATGAACATCTCGATGGCGAGGTAGAAGTACTGACCCTGGTCAAAAATGGTGAACAAGTAACGTCTTTAAGCGAAGGTGATCAGGGCATGATCGTGGTTGACCAAACACCGTTTTATGCAGAATCAGGTGGTCAGGCAGGAGACTCGGGTAGTCTGGAATCAGCTTCGGTATCGTTTACTGTGCAGGATACTCAAAAGCAGGCCAGTGGTGTATTTACCCATAACGGCGTGTTGAAAAAAGGTGAGATAAAAGTCGGTGATAAATTGCAGGCCAACGTCGACAAGGCCAGACGCCAGCAAACCGCACTCAATCATTCTGCTACCCATTTATTACACGCAGCCCTGCGTGAGGTACTGGGTGATCATGTGGCGCAAAAAGGTTCATTGGTTGATGCTGAACGTCTGCGTTTTGATTTTTCACATTTTGAACCCGTCACAGGTGAACAGCTGCAAACTATCGAAAACATCGTTAACCAACAGGTTCGGCTCAACGCTGAAGTTGAAACCAAAGTCACCGACTTTGATACTGCCGTTGCCGAAGGTGCCATGGCACTGTTTGGCGAAAAATATGGCAGCGAAGTACGCATGTTAAAAATTGGCGACTTCTCGGTTGAACTGTGTGGTGGTACCCATGTGCACCGTGCCGGTGATATTGGTTTATGCAAAATCACCAGTGAGACAGGCATTGCATCCGGTGTGCGACGTATCGAAGCTCTGACAGGACAGGCCGCCATCACCTATGTTGAACAAACAGAAAACAACCTGCGCCAGATTGCACACATGTTAAAAGGCTCACAGGAAAATGTTGGTGCCAAGGTACAACAGGTGCTGGATAAAAACCGTAAGCTCGAAAAAGAACTCGAGCAGCTCAAATCCAAACTGGCCAGTTCTGCTGGCAGTGAGCTGACAGCAAATGCAGTAGAGGTTAACGGCATAAAAGTACTGGCCGCACGCCTCGATGGCGTTGATCCAAAATCCTTGCGAGATACAGTCGACCAGCTAAAGAACAAGCTGGGTTCTGCAGCTGTGATACTGGCTGCCGTTAATGGTGAAAAGGTGAGTCTCATAGCCGGTGTCACCAAAGACCAGGTCAAACGCATTAAAGCAGGTGACCTGGTCAACTCAGTCGCCTTGCAAGTGGGCGGTAAAGGCGGTGGCAGGCCAGATATGGCCCAGGCCGGTGGAAATGATCCTTCCAATCTTGATAGCGCATTGGCAGCTGTGCCTGAGTGGGTTGGTCAACAATTAGGCTAAAAAACAGCCAAAATCCTTTATTTATTGCTCATTTTAGGGAATAATCGTCGCCCTTTGTGAGTGGAACCCAAGCGGAAATGGCCTTATACGTCCAAAAATACGGTGGAACATCAGTCGGAAGCGTCGAACGTATTGAAAACGTTGCTAAAAAAGTAAAAGCAACGCGTGATGCGGGTCATGACGTGGTCGTTGTTGTCTCAGCCATGAGTGGCGAAACCAACCGTTTGCTTGAGCTATCTGCGCAGATTTCGACTAAGCCCGTACCTCGTGAACTGGACGTGCTGTTATCAACCGGCGAACAGGTTACTATTGCCCTGTTGAGCATGGCTCTGGAGAAGATAGGTTGCCCGGCTCGTTCCTATACCGGCTCACAGGTCCATATCCTCACCGATAGCGTGCATAACAAGGCCAGAATCCAGGACATAGACGGCACACGCATTCGTGCCGATCTCGATGCAGGCCGAGTCGTGGTTGTGGCAGGTTTTCAGGGTGTTGATGAACACGGCAACATCACCACACTGGGACGTGGCGGATCAGATACAACAGCCGTGGCGCTGGCTGCCGCACTCAAAGCAGAAGAGTGTCAGATATACACAGACGTTGATGGTGTTTATACCACTGACCCCAGAGTCGTGGCAGAAGCACGCCGGCTGGACCGTATTACATTCGAGGAAATGCTCGAAATGGCCAGTCTTGGCTCAAAGGTTTTGCAAATCCGTTCAGTCGAATTTGCTGGTAAATATAATGTTCCCTTGCGTGTGTTGTCATCCATGGTTGATGGTGGCGGTACACTGATAACATTTGAGGATGAAGATATGGAACAAGCATTGATCTCGGGTATTGCCTTTAATCGTGATGAGGCAAAACTGACTATCGTCGGTGTGCCTGATCAACCTGGTGTTGCATCTAAAATTCTTGGCCCAATCGCCAATGCCAACATCGAAGTGGATATGATTATCCAGAATATCGCCGAAGACTCATCCACAGACTTTACGTTTACAGTGCATCGTAATGATTATGACACTGCCCTGAACGTGCTTAATGATGTTTCTAAAAGTCTCGGCGCACGCGAAGTTATAGGTGACAACAAAATCATCAAGATTTCATTGGTGGGTGTAGGCATGCGTTCACATGCAGGCATTGCAAACACCATGTTCCAGGCATTAGCAGATGAAGGCATCAATATACGTATGATCTCTACATCTGAAATAAAGATTTCCGTCGTAGTTGACGAAAAATATCTCGAGTTAGGCGTTCGAGCATTACACGAAGCATTTGAATTGGATAAACCAATTGAAGCTTAGGGTAAGAAAATAACACGATCTATATTTTAAAATAATATATTAGAAAACATCAATACTATCAATAAGATACAAGTATAGTAATTGATTAAATTTGGCTACTACAGTTTATAGTCCGCAAGCCGATACATTGGCAATGGAAATTATAGTTTTTGTAAAACTGTAGTTATTTGGTGATAGAGGTAAGCAAGGAGATATGCAATGTTAATTTTAACGCGACGTGTAGGTGAGACCCTCATGATCGGAGATGAAGTCACAGTTACTGTATTAGGTGTGAAAGGCAATCAGGTTCGTATTGGCGTGAATGCCCCCAGGGAAGTCGCTGTCCATCGTGAAGAGATATATGATCGAATTCAAAAAGAAAATGAAGGCGATAATGATGTAGTAAGCGAGGAATAACTGCCAAAACATCAAAACTGACTTCATTAGTAAAAAAATGTCCATGGATTACGTAATTAAACGTCCATGGGCATTTTTTTATGCGCGACATTTTGGTATTCTAGTGCGCCCCATCTGACCGAGGGTTAGATCGGGGTTAAGAAGACAAGTTTTGGAGATGCCTTGACCCGAAGGGTAAGGTACTCATAATGAACTCGAAGGGTTCTTTGAGCAAGGCCGAGCGGCTGACGAGCAACGGAGTTGCGAACGACTGTATGGACACAGGAGGTAGGGCAAAGCATGGAGCAGTTGCCGAGAACGTTGGAGTACATCGAAGATGTGCGACGACGGCCCCGACAAATTCGTCTGGAACGAATTTGAACAGTGGAGTAAGGCGACACTGGCCCGTAGGGCGAAGGGCAGGAGCCCGGAGTAACGGGTGAGCGAAGCGAATAACGCGCGCATCGCGCCGGGCATGAAAACCTGGATATTAGAACGTAGCGAATAAACAAGTTTTGGAGAGCTGGCCGAGCGGCTGACGAGCAACGGAGTTGCGAAGAACGTTGGAGTACATCGAAGATGTGCGACGACGGCCCCGACAAATTCGTCTGGAACGAATTTGAACAGTGGAGTAAGGCGACACTGGCCCGTAGGGCGAAGGGCAGGAGCCCGGAGTAACGGGTGAGCGAAGCGAATAACGCGCGCATCGCGCCGGGCATGAAAACCTGGATATTAGAACGTAGCGAATAAACAAGTTTTGGAGAGCTGGCCGAGCGGCTGACGAGCAACGGAGTTGCGAAGAACGTTGGAGTACATCGAAGATGTGCGACGACGGCCCCGAAGGGGTGAGCGAAGCGAATAACGCGCGCATCGCGCCGGGCATGAAAACCTGGATATTAGAACGTAGCGAATAAACAAGTTTTGGAGAGCTGGCCGAGCGGCTGAAGGCGCGCCCCTGCTAAGGGTGTATTGGTTAATCCCAATCGAGGGTTCGAATCCCTCGCTCTCCGCCATACAAAAAGACCGCAATTGCGGTCTTTTTTTTATTCTGGAGAGCGAGGGATTCGAGTGCTGAATATAAGAAAGGTTTCACCTTTCTGTTCGCGGTGCTCACCACTCTCCGCCATATCAAACAAAAAAAGGTCTCACATGTATGAGGCCCTTTTTTATTTCATCATGCATTGAGGGATTAGAACCCATTGATCATGGATGTTCTTGTGCCGCATAGCACACGAAAGTGCGGGAGCGACCTCGCGGTGTATGGTCTATAGTGATATTGTTAAACTGATAATCTCAAGATTAAACCTCTATTAGTTCGTCTCCAGAATAAAAAAGACGACTCTCTTACACGCACTTTAGCA
>Ga0316206_1002256_pt1 | contig 13543 bp, 8 predicted proteins | sample 6monthpyrite_MG_FD_204942 | JGI IMG/M metagenome (GOLD analysis project Ga0316206, IMG submission 204942) | Microbial mat bacterial communities from mineral coupon in-situ incubated in ocean water Damariscotta River, Maine, United States -... | ecosystem: Environmental > Aquatic > Marine >...
CGCGAAAAACAGATCCTGGCACAGCATTTAATTGGCAATATTTCAAATTATGTCTACAAAAATATCAGTAAGATCCGTTATGATAAGCGCTAGCCTTAATTGGGGATTGGAATAACGATATGAGTTTGATCAGTTTATTAATTGCCTTAGCAGCTGAGCGTCATTTAAAATCGCCGCTTTGGCAGTTCAGTACCTATTATCAGCATTACTTCAACTGGTTAAAACGGCTTAGTTCCGCGACCTTATTATCAAAAAATGCTTGGTTACTTAATGGCTTTATTCTGCTACCAACCATTGCTGTGTATCTTCTTATGCGTTTGATTAGCGATAGCTTTTTACATTTGATACTAGCCACCGTTATTTTAATTGTGTGTTTTGGTTGTGTAAAATCGCGTAATATTTATAAGAAATTTTTACATGCTGCATTTCGAGGTGAACTCACAACTTGTGATGAGTATTATCATGAGTTAGAACAGCAAAAAAGTATTACGGTTGATAATATTGGAGAATTATTAATTTTGCTCAATTACCGATATTATATTGCCATTATGTTATTTTTTGTGTTGTTTGGCCCTGCTGGTGCGGTGTTTTATCGGTTACTTGTGACAGTCGTTGAGCAACGTGGTGATGCTGAACTCACGTTAGCAGAACCCGTGGTTAGCAGTTGCCGTAATTTATTACAAATTATTGATTGGTTACCTGTTCGTTTAACAACTTTTGGTTATATGTTCGTCGGTCACTTTTCAAAAGCGTTCAGTACTTGGTTAGAAATATTATTCGATTTTCATCAACCCGCAAATTCGGTGTTGACCGGTATTGCTAAAAAAGCCGAGGATTTTATGGTTGATCCTGATGATTGTACTGCGGAACCTTGCTTATTAGTGCGCCTAGCTAAACGCAATGTTTTATTGTTCCTTGCTATTATTTCGGTATTCACCATCACAGGTATTATTCATTAGTAAACATTTTTGGTAATCTTTGCAGTGTTAATTTACTCTAAATAGTGTGGTTTCAATTCCGAGAACAGAGAGCATTTGTTAATTAACAAATGCTCTGCGCTTAATAAATATTTTTTATATACAATAACTTATCATTATTTTCAACTAGGCTTTTAGGTGTTGTGCCAACATATATGGCCACGCGTTCTGAACATTCATGCCGTTTTTTTATTTACTTCATTACTAAAGCTTGTTATTTTATTACCCTAAAATACGATTGGTCTTACCAATTTACCATTGATTTTGAGTGGCGATTTTGAGGTGTGCTGCTTGTTGCGATTAATATAATTTTATCGCCAACAAAATTTAACTACGAAAGGACAACAGACTCAAATGGAGTCTTTTCCTGAACATAGATAGGCACAGCAAATTTGCAATAATTCTGGAGATGTATGAACGGCGTTACGCTTAAAGTACCAGTTAAACAGGCAAAATTAGCAGATGTGATCATGGCTCAATTAGAGGCAATGATCATTGAAGGTAGTTTGTTACCTGGCCAAAAATTACCACCAGAGCGAGAATTAGCGCAGCAATTTAATGTGTCGCGCCCATCGTTGCGTGAGGCTATTCAAAAATTAGAAGCAAAGCAATTAGTGAGCCGTCGTCAAGGTGGCGGTACTTTTGTAAGTAATAATATATTAGGTGGTTTAGCTGATCCGTTATTTGACTTGTTGTCAAAAAGCACTGAAGTTCAATTTGATCTACTAGAATTTCGGTTGGGCATAGAAGGTATGTCAGCATACTATGCGGCAATGCGCGGTACCAAAGCGGATTTTGCGGAGATCCAGAAAAAGCATCAAGCGATTGGTAATGCGCAATTGGAAGAAAATCATCAGCAAGAAGCGGAAGCGGTATTTGATTTTTATTTAGCGATTTGCGCTGCTTCACACAATGCCATTATTTTGCATCTGGCGCGCAGCATGGCGCCTTTATTGACAGAAAACATAGAACAAAATTTAACAGTGCTGGCTAAACGACCAGATATTTTCGCGCAAATTACCGATTATCGTACGCGTTTATTAGAAGCGATTATCAGTGGGCAACCACAAAAGGCGTGGAGCGCTAGTCATCGACATTTAGCATTTATTGAAGAAGTGTTATTGAAATTAACCCAAGAACAAAGCCGAATGCAGCGCTCGATGCGTCGATTGCACCGGTCTGAATACTAACCCAACGCGCTGATGCGCTAAAAATTCGCTGATTTTAGATAGCAGACTATCTTTAATCATACTAAATAGACTATTTATAATAACTTGGAGACTAAGTAAAATTATGTCTGAGCTCCCAAAAATTGATATTGATTCGTTAGAAACCCAAGAGTGGATAGAATCAATGGAGTCGGTACTGGAACATGAAGGTCCAGAACGCGCACATTTCTTATTAGAAAAATTGATTGATCGTGCTCGTCGTAGCGGTACTCATTTGCCGTTTGATGCAACTACGGCATATGTTAATACTATTCCTCCAGGGCAAGAGCCACATATGCCTGGCGATCAAACGATAGAAGCGCGTATTCGTGCAGCAATTCGGTGGAATGCCTTGGTGTTGGTGTTGCGGGCCTCAAAAAAGAATTTAGAGTTAGGTGGCCATATTGGTAGCTTTGCTTCTTCTGCTATGTTGTACGATGTAGGCTTTAATCACTTTTTTAAAGCGGCAACAGAACAAGACGGTGGCGATTTTATTTTCGCGCAAGGGCATATCTCTCCCGGTATTTATAGTCGTGCCTTTTTAGAAGGGCGATTAACGGAAGAACAAATGAACAATTTCCGTCAAGAATGTGATGGTAAAGGTTTATCATCTTATCCCCACCCAAAATTGATGCCTGATTTCTGGCAATTCCCAACTGTTTCAATGGGTTTAGGGCCATTACAAGCAATATACACCGCTCGTTTTCTAAAATATTTAACCGATCGTGGTATTAAAGATTGCTCAGGGCAACGTGTTTATTGCTTTTTAGGGGATGGTGAAACAGATGAACCAGAATCATTAGGTGCAATTGGTTTAGCGTCTCGTGAAGGATTAGATAATTTAACGTTCATCATTAATTGTAATTTACAGCGCTTAGATGGCCCAGTACGTGGCAATGGTAAGATTATCCAAGAATTAGAAGGTACATTCCGTGGCGCTGGCTGGGAAGTTGTGAAAGTTATTTGGGGTAGTTATTGGGACCCACTTATTGCGCGTGATACTTCTGGTAAGTTATTGCAATTAATGAATGAAACCGTTGATGGTGAGTATCAAAATTGTAAAGCTAAAGGCGGTAAATATACGCGCGAACAGTTTTTTAATAAACACCCAGAAACAGCCGAAATGGTGGCTAATATGTCGGATGACGATATTTGGCGTTTAAATCGTGGCGGTCATGATCCTGTTAAAGTATATGCAGCTTACGATAGAGCCATGAAAACCAAAGGTCGGCCCACCGTTATCTTAGCGAAAACGGTCAAAGGCTATGGTTTAGGAAATGCCGGTGAAGGGTTGAATATTGCGCATAACGTGAAAAAAATGGGTATTGACTCAATTAAGTATTTTCGAGATCGGTTCCACATTCCAATCAGTGATGACAAAATCGGTGATTTACCATTTTATAAATTCCCGGATGACAGCCCAGAGGCACAATATTTAAATGCACGCCGTGCTGCATTGGGTGGTTCATTGCCTGCAAGACGAATGCAAGCAGATGAAACACTGGAAATTCCGCCGTTGAAATCCTTTGATGCGATATTAAAAGGCTCAGGTGAACGCGAAGTGTCTTCGACTATGAACTTTGTACGGGTACTAAATAGTTTATTGAAGGATAAGAAAATTGGTAAGCGTATTGTGCCGATTATTCCAGACGAAGCACGTACTTTTGGGATGGAAGGCTTGTTCCGACAAGTAGGTATTTATGCCAGTGAAGGGCAAAAGTACGTACCACAAGATGCAGATCAAGTTGCCTATTACCGTGAAGATAAAAAAGGCCAAGTATTACAAGAAGGCATCAATGAATTAGGCGCAATGGCTTCTTGGGTGGCTTCTGGTACTTCGTATTCAACATGTAATGCTACCACTATTCCGTTTTACATTTATTATTCAATGTTTGGTTTTCAACGCGTTGGTGATTTAGCTTGGGCAGCAGGTGATAGTCAAGCACGGGGCTTCTTATTAGGTGCAACGGCGGGTAGAACTACGCTTAACGGCGAAGGTTTGCAGCATCAAGATGGCCATTCGCATATTCAAGCCGGTTTAATTCCTAATTGTGTTACTTATGATCCTACCTATGGATATGAAGTTGCGGTAATTGTGCGTGACGGTTTACGTAGAATGTATGAACAAAACGAAAATATTTTCTATTACCTAACGTTGATGAATGAAAATTATCAGCATCCAGCGATGCCTGAAGAAAAAGATATTGCCGATCAAATTATTAAAGGTATTTATCGCTTAGAACAAGTGATTGCCAAAGGCAGTAAAAAAACCAAAGCAAAAGTACAGTTGCTAGGCTCAGGAACTATTTTATTACAAGTACGAGAAGCGGCACAAATTTTGGCTAATGATTATGGGATATCGAGTGATGTATATTCAGTAACGTCATTTAATGAATTGGCGCGTAATGGCCAAGCAGTTACTCGCTGGAATATGTTGCATCCAGAAGCTGAACAGCAGATCCCTTATGTTACTAACGTGCTTACCGCTGAGCAGGGTCCTGCTATTGCTGCAACGGATTATGTGAAAAGCTATGCTGAACAAATTCGTGGTTATATTGACACTCCGTATCGAGTGTTAGGCACGGATGGTTTCGGTCGCAGTGATAGCCGCGCTAATTTACGTCAACATTTTGAGGTAAATCAAAATTATATTGTGATTGCGGCATTATATGAGTTGGCTAATCAAGGCCAAGTAGAGCGTAAAGTGGTGAGCGACGCTATTGCACGTTTTAACATTAATTCAGAAAAACTTAATCCGTTATTCGCCTAACTAGAGGAATTTATACCATGTCTGATATTCAAAAAATTCTAGTTCCCGATGTTGGTGGCGATGAAGTTGAAGTAATCGAAATCTGTGTCACTGTGGGTGATACCATTGAAGCTGAAGATGCCATTATTACGGTAGAAACAGATAAAGCATCGATGGATATTCCTGCACCATTTGCGGGCAAAATGAGTGCGTTATCAGTGACGGTGGGTGACAAATTAAAAGAAGGTGATGTGATTGGTGAGTTGCAAACAACTGCTGCCGACGCAAGCGTCACTGAGCCAGCCTCAACTACTGAAACTGTGCCTGAGTCAGTGCCAGCAGCAGTTGCTACACCGGAAGTAGCAGTTGCGGTTGATACCCCTGCGTCATCCACACCAGTGGCTAGCGAAATCATCGAAGTTACTGTGCCAGATATTGGCCAAGATGGTGAAGTTGATGTCATTGATGTATTAGTTGCTGTAGGTGATGAACTTGAACCAGAAGCAGGATTAATTACTTTAGAAACTGATAAAGCTACTATGGATGTACCCAGTCCGCAGGCTGGTATAGTGAAAGAAGTGTTGATCAGCGTTGGTGATAAAGTTAAACAAGGTAGTTTAGTGATTCGCCTTGAAACTAAATCCGCTAATGTGGCAACTACTGAAGTGGTTGCTGCACCAGCGCCAGCACCAGTCGAATCAGAGTCGGTAGCGGCGACTGAGCCAAAAGAGCCAAAAGCTGCGCCAGTGCCCCATCATCCACAAGCAGGGGCTAAGCCAAGTACCGGTGGTATATTTTCTTCACCTGCAATTCGTCGTGTAGCGCGAGAATTTGGGGTAGATCTAACGTTAGTCAAAGGTACTGGTCGTAAAGGTCGTATTTTAAAAGAAGATGTACAGTCATATGTAAAATATGAGTTGTCACGGCCAAAAGCCAATGCTGGTAGCGCGGTAACCAGTGGTGCGGGTGGTTTGCAAGTGGTTAGTGCCAAAGCGATAGATTTTACTAAATTTGGTGAAATTGAAGTTAAGCCGTTGTCACGTATTCAGAAAATATCTGGTCCATTTTTACACCGTAATTGGGTGACTATTCCGCACGTTACCCAGTTTGATGAAGCTGATATCACTAACGTTGAAGCGTTCCGTAAAGAACAAAATGTTGTTGCGGAAAAGAAAAAGCTTGGCTTTAAAATTACTCCATTAGTGTTCATCATGAAAGCTTGTGCCGATGCTTTGCGGCAATTTCCAACCTTTAACTCTAGCTTGAGTGAAGACGGCGAAAGCTTGATTTTGAAAAAGTACATCAATATTGGCGTGGCGGTGGATACTCCAAATGGCCTAGTCGTGCCTGTGGTTAATGATGTTGATAAGAAAGGCATTTACGAACTTTCAAAAGAGTTGTTAGAAATCAGTATTAAAGCTCGTGAAGGCAAATTAAAAGCGCAAGATATGCAAGGTGGTTGCTTTACTATTTCAAGTTTAGGTGGCATTGGTGGTACCGCATTTACGCCTATTGTGAATGCACCCGAAGTGGCGATTTTAGGTGTTTCAAAATCTGAAATTAAACCTAAGTGGAACGGTAAAGAGTTTGAGCCTAAATTAATGCTACCCTTGTCTATGTCGTATGATCACCGAGTGATAGATGGTGCTTTAGCAGCACGTTTCACTGTGCATATTGCCAGTGTAATGGCCGATATTCGACAATTAGTCTTGTAAATAGTTTACCAACCTGAGCTGGTTATGGCTTTGGTTGGTAGTTTTTCGATAAAAACTAGCGATTTTGGTGGAGTTTAAGTAAACTTCCAGCCAGAAAATCAGATCCAATGTCACTGTCGTTAAGATTTGGTAACGGCAACGAACCAATAAGTAATTGAGGTTAGCATGAGCAACGAAATTAAAACTCAGGTAGTAGTTTTAGGTGCAGGTCCTGGCGGTTATTCAGCGGCTTTTCGCGCGGCAGATTTAGGTTTAGATGTAGTATTAGTTGAAAGCCGTGAAACGCTTGGTGGTGTTTGTTTGAATGTCGGTTGTATTCCATCGAAAGCATTATTACATGTAGCAAAAGTGATTGATGATGCGAAAGAAATGGCGTCACATGGCGTTACTTTTGGTGCCCCTAAGATTGACCTAGATAAAATTCGCGGTTGGAAAGACAGCGTAATTGGCCAATTAACTGGTGGTTTATCAGGTATGGCGAAACAGCGTAAAGTGACTACCGTGTTCGGTTATGGCAAATTCACTGGTAGTAACACAATAGCCGTTGAAGGTGCTCAAGGCACAACTACGATTAACTTTGAGAACGCGATTATTGCGGCAGGCTCATCGGTTGTTGATTTACCGTTTATTCCCAAAGACGATCCACGTATTATTGACTCAACTGGTGCATTGGAGTTAGCTGATATACCCGAGCAAATGTTAGTGTTGGGTGGTGGTATAATTGGTTTAGAAATGGGAACAGTTTATAACTCGCTTGGCTCGAATGTATCTGTGGTTGAATTTGCTGATCAATTAGTACCGGCAGCCGACAAAGATATTGTAAAAATATACAACAACTATGTGAAAAAACGTTTCAATATTATGTTGTCTACTAAAGTGGTTGCGGTTGATGCTAAAAAAGATGGTTTATATGTAACCTTTGAAGGTAAAAATGCACCAGCTGACCCTGTGCGTTATGACAAAATTTTAGTCGCGGTAGGTCGTAAACCTAATGGTCATTTAGTTGCTGCTGATAAAGCCGGTGTGAATGTTGATGAACGTGGTTTTATAAACGTAAGCAACGAGTTGCGTACGAATGTAAATCATATTTTTGCGATTGGTGATGTTGTTGGTCAGCCAATGTTGGCCCATAAAGCGGTGCATGAGGCGCATGTTGCTGCTGAAGTAATTGCTGGTAAGAAACATGTGTTTGATCCGCGTTGCATTCCGTCAATTGCCTATACCGATCCAGAAATGGCTTGGGTTGGTGTGACAGAACGTGAAGCGCAAGAGCAAGGCTTAAATATTGAAGTGGCAAACTTTCCATGGGCCGCGTCAGGTCGCGCCATTGCCTCAGCACGTACGGAAGGTAAAACAAAACTGATTTTTGAAAAACAATCTGGTCGAGTATTAGGTGGCGCGATTGTTGGCATCAATGCCGGTGAAATGTTAGGTGAAATTTGCTTAGCGGTAGAAATGGGTGCGGATGCAGAAGATGTAGGTTTAACCATTCATGCACATCCAACCTTAAATGAATCAATAGGTTTAGCTGCGGAAATATTCGAAGGTTCAATCACCGATTTACCTAACGCGAAGGCGATGAAAAAGAAAAAATAAGCTCGAAGTTTCAACAGACCCAGTTAGTTGATAAAAAACCAGCCATTGTGCTGGTTTTTATTTGAGTAATAATATCGGGTTGAGTATATACTTTCACTAAGACTGGGCTGGGCTTTAGCGGTTCGTTAAAACCTACGAATAACAATGTTGGTATTAAATTAACGGGGTTTTATGGGTTATAAAATGCTTCAACGAGCGGTGCTGTTTATTTTGGCCGGTTTGTTATGTTCTTGTGCGCAGCCACATAACAATGGGGCAGTTGCACAGTGGGATTTTGATCATAATGTGCAATTTCAACAGAAACCTTTGGGTAAAAATCGCTACTTTATTTCGGTGCGCGCCAATGATAAAACCCATTTTTCTAATTTGGCTACGTTTTTACTCAGAAAATCTTATGATTTATGTCATACCTATGGTTTTAAAATAGAAGTATTGGCAGGTGTTGAAGGATATTATGACCGCAAATCTTTTCCAAATTTAATTATGGATTCATTATCGGCAAATGTTGAGTGCCCAAGCAAATAACTGCTCAACCAGTTTAGTTGACTAGTCGATGTTAACTGTCTGAAAAATAACTGCTATTCATCATGTTTATGATAGTTATAATTAACATGACTAATAGATATATTCTATTTTTATCTCATTTCGCCTATAATCGAGACCGAAATTTCTTAAATATTAGAGACATTGCTGATCTTACTAAAAATTAGACTATCATGTAATGACTACTTTCCCCTACCACAGAGGTGAATATCGTGCTTCAAGAATATCGTGAACATGTTGCTGAACGCGCTGCGCAAGGCATTGCTCCTATACCGTTAGATGCAGCCCAAGTTGCTAAATTAGTTGAACTCATTAAAAATCCGCCAGCGGGCGAAGAACAATTGTTATTGGATTTAATTACTAATCGAGTACCACCAGGGGTTGATGATGCGGCCTATGTAAAAGCGGGTTTTTTGGCGGCGCTTGCTAAAGGCGAAGTTAGCTCACCGATATTAACTGCCAATCGTGCTACTGAATTATTAGGTACTATGTTAGGCGGCTATAATATTCAGCCGATGATCGATTTACTAGATGATCAAGCAAATGCTGAAATGGCAGCTAAAGGTTTATCAAAAACTTTATTAATGTTTGATGCTTTTCATGATGTGCAAGAAAAAGCCGAAGCTGGCAATACACACGCTAAAGCGATTATGCAATCATGGGCAAATGCTGAATGGTTTTTAGATAAACCAGCAGTTGCTGAAAAAATCACCGTAAAAGTATTTAAAGTAACGGGTGAAACCAATACTGACGATTTATCACCAGCACCTGATGCTTGGTCTCGTCCAGATATTCCATTACACGCCAATGCAATGTTAAAAATTGGTCGTGACGGCATTACCCCTGATGAAGAGGGGGTCATTGGCCCAGTAAAACAAATTAAAGCATTACAAGAAGACGGTATTCCATTGGCCTATGTGGGTGATGTGGTGGGTACGGGGTCATCGCGTAAATCAGCCACTAACTCAGTATTGTGGTTTATGGGCGATGATATTCCGTATGTGCCAAACAAACGTGCGGGTGGCGTGTGTTTAGGTGGTAAAATTGCGCCAATTTTCTACAACACGATGGAAGATTCAGGGGCATTACCGATTGAACTCGATGTACAAAAAATGGCGATGGGTGATGTGATTGACATTTATCCGTATGAAGGCGTAGTTAAACGTTCTGGTACTGATGAAGTAATCGCTAACTTTGAATTAAGCCCAGTATTGATGGATGAAGTGCGTGCTGGCGGCCGTATTCCGTTGATCATCGGTCGTGGTTTAACTGGTCGTGCTCGTGAAGCGTTAGGTTTAGGTGAAACTGATGTTTTCAAAAAACCAGCGGATGTCATTGTTTCAAATAAAGGTTTTACATTAGCGCAAAAAATGGTTGGTAAAGCCTGTGGTGTAGCTGGTATTCGCCCAGGCCAATATTGTGAACCGAAAATGACTACGGTTGGCTCACAAGATACTACCGGCCCAATGACCCGTGATGAATTGAAAGATTTAGCTTGTCTAGGTTTTTCAGCTGATTTAACCATGCAGTCATTTTGTCATACCTCAGCTTATCCAAAACCAGTTGATGTAGTAACACATCACACCTTACCTGATTTTATTATGAATCGTGGTGGCGTTTCGTTACGTCCAGGCGATGGTATTATTCACTCTTGGTTAAACCGTATGTTATTACCTGATACGGTTGGTACTGGTGGTGACTCGCATACCCGTTTTCCGTTAGGTATTTCATTTCCAGCAGGTTCTGGTTTAGTAGCATTTGCTGCGGCAACCGGTGTTATGCCTTTGGATATGCCTGAGTCGGTATTAGTGCGCTTTAAAGGCGAAATGCAGCCGGGTATTACGTTACGTGATTTAGTACATGCCATTCCATATTTTGCGATTAAGAAAGGTTTATTAACAGTTGCCAAAGCCGGTAAAGTCAATGAATTTTCTGGTCGAATTCTAGAAATTGAAGGTTTAACTGGAGTAACGGTTGAGCAAGCATTTGAATTATCTGATGCATCAGCAGAACGTTCAGCGGCCGGCTGTACTATTAAAATGGAACAAGCAGCGGTTGCTGAATATCTAACGTCCAACATAACTATGTTGAAATGGATGATCAGTGAAGGTTATGGCGACGTGCGTACTATCACTCGTCGTATTAACGCAATGCAAGCATGGTTAGCTAATCCATCATTGATGGAAGCTGATAGTGATGCTGAATACGCGCATGTGATTGAAATTGATTTAGCTGACATTACTGAGCCAATTGTTTGCTGTCCTAACGATCCTGATGATGCTAAATTATTGTCAGAAGTTGCAGGCGATAAGATTGATGAGGTGTTTATTGGTTCTTGTATGACTAACATCGGCCACTTCCGTGCTGCTGGTAAGTTATTAGAAAAACATAAAGGCGCATTAACTACACGCATGTGGGTTGCACCGCCAACTAAAATGGATAGAGATCAGTTAACCGAAGAGGGTTATTATTCTATTTATGCATCGGCTGGTGTGCGTATTGAAACGCCAGGTTGTTCATTGTGTATGGGTAACCAAGCGCGTGTGGCAGAGAAATCAACAGTTATGTCTACTTCTACACGCAACTTCCCGAATCGATTAGGGAATGGTGCAAATGTTTATCTTGCTTCTGCAGAATTGTCAGCCGTTGGTGCAATTTTAGGTAGAATGCCAACTCCAGCAGAGTATTTTGAATATGCCAAGCAAATTAATGCTACCGCGGCTGATACATACCGCTATATGAACTTTGATAGAATGCCGCAATACACTAAAAAAGCGGATGAAGTGATTTTGCAAGTAGAAGCCTAATGATTACTTAGTTGCTAAAAGACTGAGTGGTTAGTTGCTAAATGCCATTGCTTTTGCAATGGCATTTTTGTTATTGAGGTGAGCGAGTGTCTTACGTTAGTGAGAATCTTACACATAAGCAAGAGCAACATTTACAATGATAAATAAATTGAGCATAACAAAATGAATAAATTAGTTTTATTAGGTATTTTATGGCTAATGTCGGTGGCGAGCTATTCGGCAGATTTGGGGTATCGAATTACGCAACAAATTAGCTTAGGCAGTGCAAAACATTGGGATTATGCGGCTATTGATAATGTGCGTAAACGATTATTTGTGACGCTTGGTGACCATGTTGAAGTGGTAAACATAGCTACCGGCAAACGAGTTGCTACGATAGCTGATACTAAAGGTGCGCATGGCGTAGCCTTTGCTCAAGATTTAAAATTAGGTTTTATTAGTAATGGACATTCCAGCACCGTTACTGTGTTTGACCTAGATACGTTACAGGTTAAAACCGAAATTAAGGTGCCGGGTAACAATCCGGATGCCATAATGTACGAGCAATCAGTGCATAAGGTTTATGTGTTTAATGGTGATAGTGAAAATGATAATAAAAATGTTGAAGTGATTGATGCTAAAAGTTTAACGGTTGTTGCTAGCATTAAAGCATCTGGTTCGCCAGAATTTGCGGTATCGGGATCAAATGGAAAAATTTATTTTAATATTGAAGAACAACAGCCGGCCATCAATGTTATTGATGTTGCTACTAATAAAGTAATAAAAACATGGCCTTTTACTGGTTGTAAAGGTCCAACAGGGCTTGCCATAGATACAAAAAATATGCGTCTATTTTCATCCTGTCGTAATGGTATAGTGGCCGTAACTGACGCTAGAACAGGTAAAAGAATCACCCAGTTTGCTATTGGTAAATATCCTGATGCGGTGATTTATGATCCCATAAACCATCTGGTATTCGTTTCTGCTGGTGAAGGCAATGGTATATTAACTATCGCTCACCAAACTAGTGCTGATCATTATACGGTAATGCAAAACCTTGAAACTAAAACTCGGGCACGTACTATGGCAATGTCAAAAAACTCTAAAGCAATCTATTTACCCACCGCAGTTAATGGCAACGCTATGGTTGTAGTTGCCTCACCTAGCCATTAATCATCCTGTTAAACGCCTTTGTGGTAAGTTACAACGGCGTTTATTTGCCCAGCTTATTTAGCACTTTAGCCATGTGATCGCGATACATTCGTTCTAATTTTGTAGAGCCACATTTAAAAAATTGTAGTGAAGTGATTCCGTCCATACCGACGCTAGTTAAATCTTGTTTTATGGTGCATGTACCATCATTACCCTTAATGATGGTAATACTAGAGCTTAAGGTTGTTGTATTACTAGTGGTACGTTGATCTTTAGTTATTTGCGCCTGAGAATGATTAACGGTTATCGGTTTATCATTAAAAATCGAAGGTCTGCTTGTTTGTTGTTGATGCTGGCGTACAGCTTGCTCAATAACACGTTGATCTAGTGCATTTTGTTGTACATGAAGATGTTGCATCATGGCAAAGGTATCGACATGAGCCGATTCTACTCGGGGAGTTGTTTGTTTGCTTAGCGCGTTAGAATTGGGTTGTTTAGGCGCTGCTAGATGAGCAGGTTTTAACGTGTGACGAGAGGTTTTCGGTAGATTGGTTAGCGGCTCTGACAGTCGCAATTTTTTGGGTTGAATAGCGATAGTGTTGCTATTACGCACAGGGTTAGAGTGGCTAACCGGCGTTCGGTAAACTAGATAACTGTGGATTGTAGGAGCTGATTTATTCACGATCAAATGAGGTTTATTTACTGAACTAGCCGTGAAGTCAAATAACAGTATCAGCCACAGTGCATGAATAGCAATGGCTAGTAATAAGTATCGATTGGGCAATTTAGTGCGCAAAACACTCAGTCCATTTAAGTG
>Ga0316206_1002257_pt1 | contig 13541 bp, 13 predicted proteins | sample 6monthpyrite_MG_FD_204942 | JGI IMG/M metagenome (GOLD analysis project Ga0316206, IMG submission 204942) | Microbial mat bacterial communities from mineral coupon in-situ incubated in ocean water Damariscotta River, Maine, United States -... | ecosystem: Environmental > Aquatic > Marine >...
ATAAACCATGTCACCTAACAGATCCTGCGCATGTGCGGTGATACCAACAACCACACTGCCATCATCTTCCTGCCTGATCCATTCATGACTTTTAGTGTATTTCAGCTCTACCGGGATTTCACTCATAACAACCTCTTCTTTGTTTATATTCTTGAAAATGACTTCTATATTTTCCCTCTCCCTCCAAGGGGAGAGGCAGAACTATTAAATACTCTCTGGCAAACACGATTTGCCATTACGCACAAACGGTGCTCTCACCACATGGGCCGCTACCAGTTTACCGCGCACTTCTATCTGACAGCTGGCTTCAGTACCTACGGGTACTTTTGCAAACGCAATTGCTTTACCCAGCGTTGGCGAAAAACTGCCACTGGTGATTTCACCATCCCCAACACCCGACACAATAACTTTCTGATGATTACGCAATACGCCCTTGCCCTGCAATACCAGACCAACCAGTTTATTTGCGGGCTTGCTTGCCTTCAGTGCTTCAAGGGGTTCACGGCCAATAAATTTTCGCTCGGCAGGCTCCAGTGCAATGGTCCATGACAAACCGGCTTCCAGCGGGCTGGTATCTTCATCCATATCACTGCCATAAAGATTCATGCCTGCTTCCAGTCGTAAGGTATCACGTGCACCCAGTCCGATCGGAGCAACACCGGCATCGGCCAGACTGCGCCAGAATGCCGCTGCTTTTGCTGCAGGTAATACGATTTCAAAACCATCTTCACCGGTGTAGCCGGTACGACCAATAAAATAGTCTTCATATTCTGTCGCAAAAAATACCCCCAACTGACTTAGCGCCTCAGCTGCTTCGGGTAAAATAGCCTTTACTTTGTCGACTGCATTTGGCCCCTGCACAGCGATCATTGCCAGCTCCGGCCTTTCCAGCACCTGTACATCAAAACCTTTTGACTGTTGCATGATCCAGGCGAGGTCTTTTTCGCGCGTAGAAGAATTCACCACCATGCGATACCAGCCCGGGCGCATATAATAAACAATTAAATCATCTATCACACCGCCGTTGGGATTGAGCATACAACTATAGAGTGCCTTGCCTTCGTCTTTGAGACGTGCAACATCATTCGCAAGCAAGGTGCGCAGGAAATCGGTCGCACCGTTACCTTCCAGGTCGACGACTGTCATATGCGAAACATCAAACATACCGGCATCTTTTCTGACCTGATGGTGCTCTTCTATCTGTGATCCATAATGAATCGGCATATCCCAGCCGGCAAAATCAACCATTTTGGCATTCATTGCGACATGTTCATCATATAAAGGTGTTCGGTTGCCCATCAGGCTTACTCCTCGGTTAAAACAAAAAAGGGGCGGCATTAACCCTGTAAGTTAGTGCCGCCCCTCTGTCCCGTAACCTGAAAGATTGAGATAGAACCTGCTATCTCTGCCCCGTCGGTGGATCACTGTGGTGATCACTCTCCAGAGTCAATAAACCAGATGGTCCTTTTGCCTGAGCGTTTCCGAGCGTGTTGCGCCTTCGGCTCCCGGTTAACCGGGTCTCTCCCACAAGGTTTTTGATTGAAACGCGAATATAACCGCTGGAGAGGTAAAATCCAAGTTAAAAATAGGTTATTTCGGATAGTGAAAAACCGTCAAGATTAGAACATATTGATTTTACTGGATATATTTTAAACCCGCTTTAGCAGTGTAAATGCCAGAAACAGATGTATTGGGAGTAAAAGAAAATCCTGTTGTCCTTGTTTAAACAGATTTATTCGTGGTTTAAACCATTCGCGGCCGGGAGCCGCTCCTACATTCATATTATGCTCGAGTATAATGTAGGAGCGGCTTCCGGCCGCGAACAAAAAAACCAATATGTCCCGTCATTCCGATGAAGACCAGAATCCAGCATGTATCCAGCCTACTGGATGCCGGTATGACGATGTAGGAGCGGCTATTATGCCAATCTTTGGAAAAGTAAATAACGGGTATCCTGGCCGCGAACAAAAAAGCTAACATGCCCCGTCATTCCAAAAAAGGACACCATTACTTGCGAATGACTTTCCCCAGACTCAAACCCTGTACCATGATAGAAAAAATGACAATGATGTAGGTTACCAGCAATATCAACTCACTTTCCCGCCCCGCTGGTAAAGACAATGCCAATGCCACCGAAATACCACCACGCAAACCACCCCAGGTCATGATCGTGATTGCATGGGGTGTAAATGGACGAAAAAATCGCATAATACTAACCGGCAGCCCCACTGATAAAAACCGCGCAAGTAACACGATTGGTATCATCAATAAGCCCGCGACTATATAACCGTCGGCCAGCGTTAGTATCAGCATTTCAAGACCGATCATCACAAACAATACCGCGTTGAGAATTTCGTCCACCAGTTCCCAGAATGTATCGACATGCTCACGAGTATGATCTGACATTGCGAGCACCCGACCATGATTACCAATCATCAGACCTGCCACCACGATCGCAATTGGTGCTGAAACATGGATCACTTCTGCGAGTGAATAGCCGCCCATCACCAAACCCAGGGTGGTTAAAATTTCAACCTGATACTGATTAACCGAGCGCAACATATAAAAAGCTATTGCACCAATCACCAGACCAAACAGAATACCGCCAATCGCTTCAGTTACAAACAGCATCGCAACATGGCCCGGGTCAATCTTGCCATCACCGCTTACCAGCCCGAGTAACACCAGAAAAATAACAACGCCGATACCATCATTAAACAATGACTCGCCGGTTATTTTTGTTTCAAGGCTTTTGGGGACACCCACTTTTTTAAGGATACCCATGACGGCAATCGGGTCAGTCGGTGAAATTAATGCACCAAACAACAGGCAATAAATAAACGATATATTTAATCCCAGCCAGTTAAACAACCACCAGGAGGCAAAACCGACCATCAGGGTAGACAGCATTATCCCGAATGTCGCCATTAACAGAATGACCCACTTCTGCTGACTCAGATCGGAGAGGTTTACATGTAATGCCCCCGCAAATAATAAAAAACCCAGCATCCCGTGTAATAACGTATCGTCAAAATCAATACCCTTTACCATACGCTCTGCCGTACCCACCATTTCCAGGCCGAGCCAGTCCAGTAAAATAATCAGCAACGAAAGGCATAACGACATCAACATCAAGCCGATCACACCCGGTAATTTTACAAAACGATGATTGATATAACTGAAAATTGCAGCCAGGGAAATCAGTGCTGCGAGTATTTGACCCAGTGACATGGAAGTCCTTTAAAAAACAGAAGGTGAATTTTTTACACGTGACGGCAACTCACCACGCATGCCTGATGCTCCTTGCAAAATCAGATCTTTCAGCGGTTGAATCGCATTGGTTAAGCGCATGCCTGAGTTGCGGACCTGCTTTAACGGGCCTGTCTCAATCGCAAACATGCGTTTGAAAGCATCCATCATATACATCATGGCGAGATTGTCTCCCTTGCGCCAACGTTCATAGCGACGCAATACAGCCATACTGCCTGTCGCTTTCCCTGATTTTTTTGCATCTTGTAGTACATCAACCAGACATGCCGCATCCAGAAAACCCAGATTAACGCCCTGACCTGCAAGTGGATGAATACTATGGGCAGCATCCCCTATCAACACGACACCGGGTTTCACATACTGGCTTGCATATTGTAATTGCAATGGAAAGACACCGCGTTCACTTTCAAGCTCAACTGTACCCAGACGTTGTTCAAACGCGTCTGCAAGTTGTATTTCAAATTCCTCTTTGGGTAACGTCTTTAATTCTGCGGCATGCGCTGGTGTTGTTGACCAGACTATGGAACACAGATTTTCCTGCAAAGGCAAAAATGCCAGCGGCCCTTGTGGATGAAAGCACTGCCAGGCCGTTGCATTAAGTGATTTTTCTGTTTTGATGGTTGCCACGACTGCCGACTGATCATATTGCCAGCCACTGGTATCAATGCCAGCCAGCTCACGTACCTTTGATCGACCGCCATCAGCACCGACGAGAACCGAGCAACTAAATGAAGTACCATTCTGCAAAGAGATCGTAACCGTTTCATCGCTGTTCATTGAAAACGATTCAAGCTGGCACCCAGGTAAAAAATCAATATTGTCTGCCTGCTCGATTTGCTTAAGTAAATAATACTGTATCGCCCTGTTTTCAACGATATAACCTAACTCATCCCGAGTGCCCTGATTTACGTCGAAATGTATTGCCGCATCGGTGCCTGCATCCCAGACAAACATTTCCCGGTAAGGCGCCACCCGAAAAGCTTCCAGTTCTGACCACACGCCCAGCGATTGTAAAAAACGCCGCGAGGCTTCAGTAATCGCAGATACACGAATGTCATAGGATTCGGGTAATGAATCAGTGGTATATGAACCCGCATCAATGACCAGTACTTTTTGATCAGACCCTTTGAAAGCAGCTGCCATGGAAGCACCCACCATACCGCTGCCAACTACGATGATGTCATAGAATTTTTGCATGGAAAAAGTTTGCCCGAGAAGGCCTCAGATAGCAATGAAAGAATTTCAGAAACCGCAAGCAGGATGAAAGCGGCCCATCAATCTGTTTTAAACGCCGACAACTCTCGCTGAAGCTGTTTAATTAATGGTTGTATAGCGTCATTTTCATTAGTCTGTTCAATCATGTCCACGGTATTTTTAATTGAAAATACTTTACTGCGTACTGACCCGACATTACGATTCAGTGATTCAGCAATACCTTGCAGATGATCCTGCTGACGTAATTTCATTTCTGTTGTCAGGTCACCCTCTCCCAGGCTTTCCAGATTGCGCATCAACACAAAAACAGGGCCTGAAACCCGATGCTCTATTCGAATCGAATAATAATAGGTCAGAGCTAATATGATAAAACCAAGGCCCGATACATAAAACAGCTCTTCTAACGACGTGCCTCCCAGCATGGCAGGGTCAACCAGCCACAACACACCCATAATCAGCGACATCAGTAATATAATTGCCGTAATCACTGCTAAAAACGATATCAGGATAAAATGTTGTTGAAAATCCCTGAGAACCAGCTTGTTTTGACGCATTGTTATCCAAAGCCCCGACTATGATTTTAATTGTTACTTCTTCATATCGGCAAACAGACAAGATAATTTAATTGAATAATGTACCCCTCACCCTAACCCTCGCCCCCAGAGGGAGAGGGAACTAGTACTGAAGAATAGATATTATCCTTCCCGGCACAGGTTCCAGACTTTACTCTACTATCTCCTTCATGGAAGTGTCATTCATGAACAAAGGAAGGCTGGATAATACGTACACCTCTGTTCCCTCAGGGCAAATTAGCTCTTCGCCCACTCAACCCCATTGTTCTGCGCGCGAGCGCATTTTTGAGAGGAGGAACTACATCCAGTAAGGTCAGCGCGGCACTACGTAATTTTTTTACGGGAAACAACGGGTTGGAAAAAACCCGTGCAAGGCCATCTGTAAATGCAATAACACGGCGATGATCCTGTTTACGCCATTCGACATAGTGTTTCATAACTTCTATATCACCTATGTCCTGCCCTGCCTGAGTAGCTGTAGCCAGTACTTCAGCCAATGCTGCTACATCGCGAATCCCGAGGTTATACCCTTGCCCTGCAACCGGGTGGATCGTATGGGCCGCATTACCGATTAATGCTACTCTGGCCTGCACATATTCGGTAGCACGGACCAGTTTTAATGGAAAACTGCATCGTCTGCCAACGCGTGTAAACTCACCCAGACGATGGCCGAACCGGGCTTGCAAGCGCTGCAAAAATTCAGCATCACCCAGTGCCATATACTCATCAACCTGATCGTTTCGTAATGTCCACACCAGTGAACAACGTGACAATGTCTGACCACCTTCCTGAAGGTCTTTCATTGGTAATAAAGCCAATGGGCCTGTATCAGTAAAACGCTCATACGCCACTTGCTGATGATGCCTGTGAGTACTGATATTACTGATCAATGCGGTCTGGCCGTAGTCCCAGGTTGTTGATGGTATTTCCAGTAAATCACGCACAGACGACTGACTGCCATCTGCAGCAACGACAAGCGAGGTACTCACCTGTGTAATTTGCCCGTCCTGCGCAATTGACAACAATGCCTGCTTCTCAGTCATTCTGATTTCCTGTACATCTGCAGGGCAAATCATTTCGATATTTGAAGCTTGCTGCAGGCGCGTATGCAGAATTTTTCCCAGCTCACGACTTTCAACCACATACCCCAGTGCATCAACGTCCATTTGCATACTGTCCAGACGCGTCGCACCAAACTGACCACGTTCCGAGATATGAATGCGTTTGATCGGCGAAACCACTTCCATTAATGCTTCACTGAGCCCCATATCATGAAAAATTCGCATGCTTCCCCAGGCCAGTGCAATACTGCGATCATCATATGCAGGCTGATCCGTATCCTTAAAAGGAAAACGTTCTACCAGGCCAATCTTCAATGATAATGGTGCCAGCGCGCATGCCAGGCTCGCACCTACCATGCCGCCACCAATAATTAAAAGATCATAATCTGTTTTCATTACAGTAAATTGCCTGTTATTTTGCCATCAGGGACTGAATATCATCTACGCTTTTAGGTGCAGCTTCAGTCATGACCTTGCAACCCTCTTTGGTGACCAGCACGTCATCTTCTATGCGTACACCGATATCCCACCATTTTTTTGCAACACCCTTGCTGCCAGCCGGTATATATAACCCCGGCTCAACAGTTAACATCATACCGGCTTCAAGCTCTCGCCATTGCTTGTCTATTTTATAATCACCTACGTCATGCACATCCATACCCAGCCAGTGGCCGGTACGATGCATATAAAAACGTCGATAACTTTCATCCTTGATATTTTTTCTGAGTGTACCTTTCAGTAAACCAACCGATAAAAGACCTTCGGTTAACACTTTTACTGCAGCAATATGTGGATCATTCCAGTGGTTACCCGGTTTTACCTGTTCGATAGCTGCATTCTGCGCATCCAGCACAATTTCATAAATCGCTTTTTGTGCCTTGCTGAAAACCCCGTTGACCGGGAACGTGCGGGTAATATCAGCGGCGTAACATTCACATTCTGCCCCTGCATCAATTAATAACAGGTCTCCGTCCTGTAACTCGGCATTGTTATCGGTGTAATGAAGAATACAACCATTGGCCCCTCCCCCAACTATTGAGGAATACGCCGTCTGCATGCCATTGCGCTGAAAATGATGCAATATCTCGGCTTCCACTTCATATTCCATCATGCCCGGCCGTGTCACCTGCATCGCGTGCTGATGAGCCTTCGACGAAACCTGCATTGCCTTGCGATGCAACGCTATCTCGGCACGACTTTTATAAAGACGCATATCATGAAGCAAATGTTCAAGCGAAACGAATTCACCCGGCGCACGGGAACCCGTACGATTATTGGACCGTATCTGATTAACCCATTGCATCACATGACGATCACAATCCGGGTTTGCGCCCATGGTGTAAAAAACCCGTTCAGAGCCCTCCATAATTCCTGGAAGAATGTCGTCAATATCCGTAATCGGAAATGAGTCATCGGCCCCGTATATCTCACAGGCACCTTCCTGGCCTGCTCTACGGCCATTCCAGGTTTCCTGCTCCATATCACGTTCACGACAGAATAAAACGAACTCACCGTGCTTACGCCCGGGAATAAGCACAATAACGGCTTCGGGTTCAGGAAATCCGGATAAATACTGGAAATCACTGTCCTGACGAAAGGGGTATTCTACATCGCGGTTACGAATCATGTGATGTGCGGCAGGCAGAATAGCAATAGAGCCTTCCCCCATCATACGCATCAATTGTTTACGTCTTTTTGCGAATTCTTTTACATTCATAATTCCAACTCTGCTATCTCCTGCCAGGCAAAATACAGGAGGCAAACGATACCATCACAGGCCTGTTTCTGTTATTGCAGGCGATTACTGCTTGCGGCGGGCTGTAAACTCATAAAGATAAACATCACACTCATGCGTATATATTCTTCAATTTCCATGCACGCATTTTCATCTTCATCCTCATCATCACCCGGGGACATATCAAGACGCGTAATCTCGACAAAATCCTCAAGCAAGCCTTCAATTTCTTCTTTTAATTCATTATGCAAATCATCGAGCGAACGTATACTGAAGCCTAATAAAAACCCCTGAACCCATTCACTTAAAGCACCTGCCTGCTCCTCAATACGTACATTATCGTCAGGCAAAAATATCTTGAAAGCAAGAGTCTCATCATCGTACATGCCCTTAAGCGTATCTTCATAAAGTGTTTCAAGCTGAGTCGTAAGCTCTGCTGCAAGAATATCGGATGGATCAGGTGACTCTCCCAATACCTGTTGCAGCCAGACAAGTTTATCAGCACGCCCGGCAGCGCACATCATTCCACAGAGCAGCCCCTGCGCTTCAGCCGCTTCCGCAGATGCATTTTTTTTAATCAACATATCAGCCAGATCATCAAAATCAGTGCTATAGGCCATTGCTGTATTCCTTAGTAAACGATCGTACAGATATGCTAACACGGATTAATAAATACCTGAACGAGTGGACATCCACACTCCTCATAATTATTCGGAAAAATCATATCCAGAACATAGCTGAAAATATGACATTCCACACAAAAACAGGCTTGCCTCTGTCAACAAACCAGAGAACCAGACATGTTCAGTGGTTTTCGGGCCTGAATTTTGCCTCATCCGGCTTTTTTTCGAGGGCACAGGGCATTGACCCCGACAGACAGGCAATCTATATTGTCTTCATGACAAACGATAATCCTACTCAAATAGCCGAACTGGAACTAAAAAAACTCGAAAACAGAATCGATGAACTGATTCATGTTTGTAATCGGCTGACAGAAGAAAACAGGGATTTACGTACTCAGCAAGAACAAATCAGTGCTGATCGTAAACAGTTGCTGAAAAAAAATGAACATGTAAGAACAAGGGTTGAAGCAATGATCACACGTCTGCGCTCAATGGAGAAACACTCATGAGCAATGAAAGCCTGCCGTTAAACGTCAAAATTCTGGATAAGGAATTTCTGATCGCATGCCCGGAAGATGAAGAACTCAGCCTGCGCACCAGCGCCCAGTACCTTGACCGTAAAATGAAAGAAATACGTGATGCTGGCAAAGTGGTTGGCATGGACCGTATTGCCGTCATGGCTGCATTGAATATTGCCCATGAATTACTCGCACACAAGGGTTCAAACCAGGATCTGAACAAAATTGTCAGTACGCGTATAAAAAATATTCAGGAAAAAATTGAACTTGCCTTGCACAAAGGCAAGCAAATGGAACTATAATAGAATTCCCTGCGGTGTTTGTTAGCAGCCGGATAAATTCTTGAGCCATACTTAACACCCCGGGTCTGGTGTTTTGAGACTGTTGTGCAAGTCCGCCTTGTAGCGGAAAGCCTGAAGTTTCTTCACTATTCCCACCTGAACCTCAGGTTCAAGGCTGAAAGCTGCGACGGCACTCGCGGGGACCTTCAATACATCAACACAGGTTTTCTTTTGACAGACAAGATACAGACCCTGCGAAAACATATCCGCGAACAACGCAACAACCTGGATCTTCATGAGCAGAGAAAAAATGCCTGGCAACTGCAGAAACGACTGAAACAAGACCCTTACTTTAAAAAGAGCCAGCATATTGCTATCTACCTGCCTGTTCAGGGCGAAATCGGTACGATGCCCGTGATACAGGAAGCTCTGGATCAGGGTAAACATGTTTATTTACCCATTCTGATGCCTTTTTTACATAATCGCTTGTGGTTTGCACCTTTTACATTACAAACACCCATGCGAATCAACAAATTTGGTATACCTGAACCCGTATATAGTGGGCGCTATCTAATCAATGCACAGCATCTTGACCTTGTTATAACGCCATTACTTGCTTTTGATAAAAAATGTAACCGTATGGGTATGGGTGGTGGTTACTATGACCGTACATTTTCTTTTTTACGCTATCGAAAACACTGGAAAAAACCTCGCATGATAGGTGTTGGCTATGAATTTCAGAAACAAAAGCAAATCATGACTGAATCATGGGACGTTTCTATGGATAAAATTATTACTGAACTGGATGTGTATCAATAGTCGTTATTACTTCTTCTGCATCTTTATAAAACATAAAAAAATGCACTGGATGGCTACAACCTGTCAAAAAATTCAACATCATGAATAAAATGATGGATTACACTCATACTTCATGTAAAACCTTTGCTTCCTTTCTATTCACGTCATAAATTAATCAAAAAACAAATATACATAAGTTTTTTGTTGCAAGTTGCAATAATTTTTTACAATAAAGCATTTATTTTTTCTTTAATTTAGATAAATTTTAATTTTTAATCCCGATAATGCGTAAATATATTTTATTCTGTGTAAATAATATCGACACAACAGAATTTTTTTCTGCTTATTCAGAAATCAACGTACCTAAACTTCATAATGTCCAGATATTGCCCGAATTTCATAACGCAGAACCCGGTTTTGTGAGTACAAGATACAAGTTTACAAATTGATCAGCGGTTCTTTAAGCCAACAATTAACTAAAAAGATGCAAACAAGGCTTTTAAAAAGTAAATTTAAAAAAATGCCGTGCTAAAAACTATTTTTTCTGTTTTTAATCATAAAAAACAAAAAATTTAATTCATTTGTTAACTTTTTTAACTAAAAAATGCTTTTAACAGGAAATAATTCTATTTTTTTATTAAAAAATAAACTTTAAACATATTTTTTTAGTAACTTTTTCTGTTTCTTCATAAAGATTCTACAAAAAAAGCCGACACACAAAATTAATTCAAAGTTATTTTATAAAAAGTAAAAAACGATCTTTAATATTTTTGTTAAGAACAAAACTATAAAAGTCAATTTATTTTTTGAATTTACTGGAATTTTCTTGCTACTGGTATATACTCAACCGCGAGCAAATGGTTCTTATCTTTATATTATTGGAGGTCATTAACATGGCAACTAAAAAGAAAGCAGCAAAAAAGAAAGTCGCTACCAAGAAAAAGGTAGCAGTTAAAAAGAAAAAGGCAGTGGCTAAAAAGAAAAAAGCCGTAGCCAAAAAGAAAAAAGCTCCTGCGAAGAAAAAGAAAGCAGTAGCCAAGAAAAAGAAAAAAGTAGCCGCCAAAAAGAAAAAAGCTCCTGCGAAGAAAAAGAAAGCAGCTGCTAAAAAGAAAAAAGCTCCTGCAAAGAAAAAGAAAGCAGCAGCCAAGAAGAAAAAAGCCCCTGCCAAGAAGAAAAAGGCAGCCGGTCGTAAGAAAAAACGTTAATTAAACGTTATTTTCATACGGAAAAGGCCCGCGAAAGCGGGCCTTTTTTATTGTTTTATCAAAGAGTTACAGGCACCTTTCATATCTTGTTCAGGTCATCACCCCTGTAGGAGCGGCTATTATGCCAATCTTTGGAAAAGTAAATAACGGGTATTGCGGCCGCGAAACTGCAGAAAATCAAAAAATAACCCAAATAAAAAATCAGCTAAAGATTACTTTAAAAATCCAGGTTAAATAATTAGCGCCTTCATGCTTTTTTTCGCGGCCGTGAGCCGCTCCTACATGGGTTTCTATTTCAGTTTATTCTTTACTATCCCTGATATTAAAAAACCTAACCTAAAAAAAGCCGATATGCCTCATTGTCCTGTTCTTGCCAATACAAATAGCCCAGCGACTCCAGAAAAGTTTCAAACGCTGCATAATCTTCATCCGGAACCTGTATACCAACCAGTACACGACCATAATCAGCACCATGATTACGATAATGAAACAGACTGATATTCCAGTTTTGCCCCATATGCGTTAAAAATCGTAATAACGCACCCGGACGTTCAGGAAACTGGAAACGATAAACCTTTTCATCATCGGCACTTCCTGAATGTCCACCTACCATATAGCGAATATGAAGTTTTGCTAATTCATTGTCAGTCATATCCAATACAGGGTATTCGAGTGATTTTAATTCAGCAATGAGTTCCTGCTTTTCTTTTTCACCATTTCGTAACTGCACGCCCGCAAAAATATGCGCACAATCATTATCTGCATAACGATAATTAAACTCAGTTATGCCTCGATCGCCTATAGCTTCACAAAATTTCCTGAAACTGCCTGGTTTTTCGGGTATTGTCACCGCGATCAATGCTTCTGCATGTTCACCTAACTCTGCACGTTCTGCTATATGTCGCAAGCGGTCAAAATTTACATTTGCACCACTGTTTATCGCAACCAGTGACTTATCTTTCAACTGATGTAACTCGCAATATTTTTTCAGCCCGGCTATTGCCAACGCTCCTGCAGGTTCCATGATAGAGCGGGTATCATCATAGATATCCTTGATTGCAGCACATATTTCGTCCGTACTCACCAGCAACATCTCGTCGACACAACTGCGCGCTATTCTGAATGTTTCCTGCCCGACCTGTCTAACTGCGACACCATCAGCAAAAATACCGACCTGATCGAGTATCACTCTCTCACCCTGTAATAACGCCTGCTGCATACACGGTGCATCATCCGGCTCAACACCAATGACTTTTATTTCGGGTTTTAATGATTTTATATAGGCAGCAACACCCGCAATCAGGCCGCCACCTCCGACAGGAACAAACACAGCATCAATTGCTTCATGGCATTGATGCAATATTTCCATTGCCACTGTGCCCTGCCCCGCGATGACATCCGGGTCATCAAACGGGTGTATAAATGTCAGTCCCTCATCCTCACATAACTGATACGCATGCTCGCTGGCTTCATCATAGGTATTACCCTTAAGAACAATACGTGCCCCCAGCTTGCGCACCGCTTCTACCTTGATATTGGGGGTCGTTCTGGGCATCACAATTGTGGCATCAAGTCCCATTTTGGCAGCCGACAATGCAACTCCCTGTGCATGATTGCCCGCAGAAGCCGCAATCACTCCTTTTCGAGCCTCTTCTGTCGTTAGCTGCGCCATTTTATTGTAGGCACCACGCAACTTGAACGAGAAAACAGACTGCATATCTTCCCGTTTCATATATACCCGACATCCAAGTCTGTCACTCAGGCGCGGAGCTATCTCCAGCGGCGTCTCTTGCGCGACATCATAAACGGGGGCTTTGAGTATTTTTTCAATATATTTTTCTGTCATGGTGTAAAAATAACAGTTTGTCTGAGTTGATGAAACCTATTTAAATTGTTTTATATGTTCTGCTGAATTAAGTGATATTTTCAGGGTGTTCAATTATTGAGTCGTTATCATGGATTCCGGCCTGCGCCGGAATGATATGGAAAATACCTGAACCAATAGCCTACTCAATAACACAAAGATAAAAAGTCATAACTATTTTTCTCTGCCGGTCAGATTATGGCACTAACAAGCAACCTGTCGTCATGCCGGCGAAGGTCAGCATCCACCAGGTCAGGGTTTATTTTCCTTAATTCACTAAAAACCCGTTAAAACATGACTTTTCCTGCTCCTCGGCGTATCATTTCGCCAGTTATCTAAAATAGATTGGAGTCAGGCAAATGACACAGGATGAACTCAAAAAAATGGTCGCAGAGGCCG
>Ga0316206_1002259_pt1 | contig 13539 bp, 16 predicted proteins | sample 6monthpyrite_MG_FD_204942 | JGI IMG/M metagenome (GOLD analysis project Ga0316206, IMG submission 204942) | Microbial mat bacterial communities from mineral coupon in-situ incubated in ocean water Damariscotta River, Maine, United States -... | ecosystem: Environmental > Aquatic > Marine >...
TCGGTGAGTCCCATCGAATAGCTCCCCTGACGATCGAATGACTTATCGCTCACCCCACGGAAGTCCTTGATACGCGGCGTGGTGAGATTCATCAGCCGATCGAGGAAGTGCCACATCCGATCGCGACGGAGTGTCACTTTGTGCGCCGTTTCGTAGCCCTCGCGGACCTTAAAGTTCGACACGCTCTTCTTGGCCATGATGATCTGAGGCTTCTGGCCGGAGATCGTGGTCAGCGTATGGACCGCCGCGTCGCGGACATTGGCGGGAATCTTTGTGCCATCAAGATAGCGACCAACATTGACATTGATCGTGATCTTCTCGAGTTTGGGCATCGCCATCGCGTTCTTGATCCCAAACTCAGATGCGATCTTCGGGCAGATGACCTCGTCATACATTGTCTTCAGTCTCGGAGTCTGAGGCTTGAGCGCCTCGTCGATCGTCGCCTGATCATATTGTGCTTTCTTTGCCATCACTTGGCCTTCCATTACGCCCATCCGGGCTGGTTTTCCGTGTCCGGTTTCCATCCGGGCACAACCGTTGTTCATTGCGCTTGTCGCCGTTCTTACCCTTTGGCCCCGCTGACCTGCCCGAGCGATTTCCCGTTGCGGACCGCCACGCGGTTCTTGGACCCATCCTTGGCTGTCTCAAAGCGAACCCGTGTGGGCTTGCCATCGACAACCGGACTCACCTTCGAGATATGGATCGGCGCCTCGACCTGCACGATCCCGCCCTGAGGCGTGAGCTGTGTCGGGCGGATATGCTTAGTGCGAAGATTCACACCCTTGACGATCACATGATCGGACTTGGTAATCATCTCGGTGATCTCGCCGGTGACGCCCTTATGGTCGCCAGAGGTCACGATAACCGTATCGCCTTTTCGTACATGCTTTGGCATCACACAACCTCCGGTGCAAGCGAGACAATCTTCATATAGTTCTTCTCGCGGAGTTCACGGGCGACAGGACCGAAGATCCGGGTGCCCTTTGGGTTTCCATCATCGTTGATCAGCACGACCGCCGACGAATCGAACTTGACATAGGATCCGTCCTTGCGACGCGTATTGCGGGCGGTCCGGACGACCACGGCCTTGTACATCTCGCCGGACTTGACATCCGAGCCAGGCAACGCCTTCTTGATACTGACCATGACCTTATCGCCGATCGTCGCGGTCTTGCGGGTATACCCGCCGCGACGGGTCGAGCCGCCATACACACGGATGACATAGGCGATCTTACCGCCCGAGTTGTCCGCCACTTCGCATCTAGATTCTTGCTGGAGCATCGTTCGCCCTGCCTTCATTCACACCGCCGGGTCGGCAGTGGTATACATTCAATCGTTCCATTCTCAGCGTCTGAGGATGGGCTACATACTCCGCTTCTCGACAACACGCGAGAGCGTCCAACTCTTGGTCTTAGAGACCGGTCTGCACTGGACAATCTCGACAATATCGCCACTGTGCGATTCATTGTTCTCATCGTGAACATGGAGCACGGTCCGCTTGCTCACATACTTCCCATATTTGGGGTGCTTGGATTTGTAGTGAATCACGACCTTGCGGGACTTATCCCGGGCGTCGGATTCGACCACGCCAATCTTGGCACCCTTATTATCAGCATTTGTATCGTTTTGACTCATCGTGTTCTCCTGACCAACCCATCCGGATCAGCCGATCCTGCTCAGCTTGCAGCCCGGACGGTCTGCTCGGTCAACAGCCGAGCGATATCCTTGCGGATCTTGCCAAACTGGGTCGTGTCATCAATCTTCTCGCTCACGCTCTTGTTCTTGAGCGCCAACAACTTGCCACGCAGGTTGCCGAGTTCAACGGTGATCTCTTCATCATTGAGTTTGCGTACTTCTGTTCCAGTCATCGCTCGTTCCTTCCGCTTACGCCTTAGGCTTCCACCCGCCGACCAATCATTCTGCACTTGATCGGCATCTTCATCGACACCCGGAAGAATGCGCCACGCGCACGCGCCTCGCTCACGCCGGCAAGCTCAAACATCACGGTTCCTGGTTTGACACGAGCCGCCCAATAATCAACATCCGCCTTGCCCTTGCCCATGCGGGTTTCAAGCGGCTTCTTGGAGATCGGCTTGTCCGGGAACACCCGGATGAACAGCTTGCCCTCACGCTTGAGAAAATGCTGACAGGTCACACGCCCCGCTTCGATACAGTTGCTCTTGAGCCAGCAGCCCTCGAGCGCCTGGAGCCCGTATTCGCCAAACGCAACATAGTTGCCCTTGGTCGCCTTGCGGTTGCGATCTCGAACCCGGCGGAACTCTTTGCGATGCTTCACACGCTTGGGAATCTTATATGGGGGCATGTCTTCTATCCCTTCATCGCTGATGAACCATCATCAACGAAAACTATCATTTACTTACCGACGACCACGGGCCCGTGCCTGGGCACCCGCCGCGTTGGACTGATTCTCTTCTGTCTCACTTGAATATGGACCCTTGTAGATCCAAACCTTCACCCCAAGGATGCCGTAAGTCGTCAGACTCTCAGCAAACCCGTAGTTGATGTTTGCCTGGAGTGTCGAGAGCGGCAACGCCCCCAAACGCACATCCATCCGACGGGACATCTCGGCACCGCCGAGCCGACCAGCGATCTGGATCTTCACGCCCAACGCACCAGCCTGCATCACCGCTTCTGAACGCATCTTGACCAAGCGACGGAAACCCATCCGCTTTTTAAGTTGCTCGGCGACATTCTCGGCGACCAGCTGTGCGTCCATGTCGGGCTCGCGGATCTCGATGATCGAGATCGACACCTTTCGTCCGGTCATGTACTGGAGTTCTTCGGTCATCCGATCGACCTCGGCGCCCTTCGGCCCGATCACCAGCCCGGGACGCGCGGTCCGGACGATGATCTTGAGTTCCTCGCGGGTCCGCTCGATATGAATATCGGAGACCATCGCGTTTGGCGGGGTTCGATTCAGACGGTTGTCGAGGTACTTGCGGATTTTTTCATCCTCAACAAGCAACTCGCCATAGAGGGCCTTTGGAGCATACCAGCGAGAGCGGTGTGCTTCGGTGATCCCAAGTCTAAATCCGAATGGGTGAGATTTCTGTCCCATTAGCTTCGCTCCTGAACAGACAATGTGATATGGCTTGTGCGCTTAAGAATCGGATGGGCACGCCCACGATCCTTGGGACGGAAACGCTTGATGTGCTGACCGCGATCGACCGTGATCTCGGAGACAAACACGCTCCCACGAACAGCACCGAGTTGCTCGGCATCCGAAGCAGCCGCATTGAGCGCCTTGTGGATATTAACCGCGGCCCGCTTGGTCGAGAACGCGAGCATGTTGTTCGCTTCCTCAAAGCTTTTACCACGGACCATGTCCGCGACCAGCTTGGCCTTCTTTGCACTCCCACGGTGGTTGTTCACCTGAGAAGTAAACTTGGCGATGTCCTTGGAGAGACACCCCACCGAAGTGGCCATCGCTTCAATATCGGCCTTGGTGCAGGTGGGCTGATTCTTCCCGCCCAGCCAGTTCCTTACAGCCGAGACGGCCTTGTCGCCGCTCAGCTTATCGCGATTGATCGCCTCGGCGAGCTGATCGACGCTCACGCCTGCTTCATCTGCACGGGTTTTCAGTTCTTTGGCTCGAAGTCGCACGGTATATTCCTTCCCTTATACGGCCGCTGAAAAATCAGCGTCCCGCTTTCAGGCCTTCTTTCTTGTTGGTATGTCCACGGAAGGTACGAGTCAGCGAAAACTCGCCGAGCTTGTGCCCAACCATATCTTCCGTCACGAACACATCCAGGAATGCTCGCCCGTTGTGCACCTGGAATGTGAAACCCACAAACTCAGGGACAATGGTACACGAGCGTGCCCAGGTCTTGATCGGCTTGTTCTCGCCCGTCTCTGTCTGCTTCATGACCTTGCGGTACACGCTCTCGACGACATACGGGCCCTTTTTCAGACTGCGTCCCATAGGGTATCTCCTCAGCTTACTTCAGTTGCCCGTACCGCTTACTCTTGCGGCGACGGAGGATCAGATCTTGCGATGGCTTCTTGCGGTCTCGCGTGCCGCCACCCTTCGAGAAGGTACCGGACTTGCTCACCGGAGCACGCCCACCCTTACTGCGACCATCACCGCCACCCATCGGATGAGCATGGTGACTCATCGCCACACCACGGGTCTTGGGACGACGCCCCAGATGACGGCTAATACCGGCCTTGCCCAGACGACGGTTCTGGTGATCGGTGTTGCCGATCTGCCCAACAGTCGCCCGACAATCGATCAACACACGACGAGTTTCGCCCGAAGGCATCACCAAGGTCGCGTATTTGCCTTCCTTATTCGTCAAGCGAGCCGACGAACCGGCAGAGCGGCAAAGCTTGCCACCGGCACCGGGGAGCAACTCGACGCAATGCACATTCATGCCCGAAGGAATGAAACGCAATGGCATCATCGAACCCGCGATCGGCTCGATCGACTCAGTCGATGAAGCCATCACTTTGTCGCCATCGGTCAGCCCGACCGGAGCAAGGATGTACCGCTTGGCGCCATCCTCATATTGAATCAATGCGATGTGGCAGGTCCGGTTCGGATCGTATTCAATCCCAATAACCGTCCCTTCGATCCCGTCGCGGTCACGACGCTTGAAGTCAATCTGGCGGTACATGCGCTTGGCACCCCCACCACGACCACGGACGGTGATCTTGCCCTGATGGTTGCGACCGCCCTTGCGGGGACGCGGCGAGAGCAGGCTCTTCTCAGAAGTCTTCTTGGTCACCTCTTCGTTGAGGTTGACCGAAGCGTTCCGTCGGCCCGCACTGGTTGGTTTGTAGACACGGATGCCCATATCTGCAGTCCTTTCTTACGAACCGGCTCAGAAGAGCTCGATTGATTGACCCTCAGCCACCTTGACGGCTGCACGCTTCCAGCTGTTCTCAGCGACCGTGCCGTACTTGAAGCGGCGTGAGCCACCCTTGCGTACCTGCGTGGTCACCTTGACAACCTTGACCCCATACGCCTTCTCAATCGCGGCCTTCACATCGTCTTTGGATGCTCGCCGATCGACCTCAAAGGTGTACACATTATCGCTTTCCATGTTCGCGGTACTCTTTTCGGTGAGCAGCGGCTTACGCAGAATATAGTGTGGCTCGAGCTTCACTTCGCACCCCCCACTGATTTACCGGTTTGCGAACTCGGACCCGCAAGCCATGCTTCGAGATCCGCCTTATCAATCACCAAGAAGCGATTGTTGAGCATCTCAAATGCATTGAGTTGATCTGCACGACAGAGTTGCACACCATCGACATTACGAGCACTCAGACGAGCATTCTTGCTCTTCTCTGCATCACCTGATAGTGCAACAAGCGATGCACGATCAACCTTGATTGCTTCGAGGAATGCAACAAAATCCTTGGTGCGGGCACTGTCAAACGACAACCCATCGATCACGCGGACCTCGTTGTCGAGCAGCTTGCAAAGAAGAGCGTTGCGATTCGCTTTGCGACGCATCTTCTTGGGCATGTCTTGGTGATAATCTTCACGGGTGCGGGTTTTCTGGTGGGCATGCCCACCGCCACGCATCGTGTTGGACTTCTTATCGCCGTGACGAGCACGCCCCGTACCCTTCTGCTTATATATCTTGGCACGCGAGTACGCAAGAAGAGCACGGTTTTTAGAACGAGCAGAACCCTGGCGGCGGTTGGCGTGATACATCACGAACGCCTGCTTGAGCAAATCTGCGTTGATTGTTTCGCCGAGCGAGATCTCGTCTACAGACAGTGTGCCTGCAGCCTTACCACTCATTGAATAGACGGGGACATCCATCGGTCTTTACCTCGTCGAACGCCTTTCGGACCACCCGGAAACTCGCTCATGCGTTTCTCCGGCCCAATACGCCGCACCCGGTTCTCAATATCGCCACATGGGCCACACCCCAAGGGATGCGTTGAGAGACACAAGTTTGACTCGGCATTGCGCTCCCAGTATTCACACTGGGGACAATGACTAATTTATTTCAGCGGTTTCGTCGATACGACCTGCTGAACACAGAGCGGAGATTATTGACCGCTCAAATACAAAGATCAACTATCTGTTCACGCTTTTGACGCTTTTGAGCGATAAAGACGCGTTGCCGGGCGAACTTCCACCCAAGCGTTGTTGTGCCCCGGGACTGGACCCTTGACCAACAAAAGATTGTTCTCGGCATCAACCCGGATCACATCCAAAGAACGGGTCGTGATCTGACGGGCGCCCATATGCCCAGACATGTGCTTGCCCTTCTTGATCCGACCCGATTTACCAGCGTTATTGCCGTGACCACCGATCGAACCCGGCGAGCGATGCTTGCGCTCGACGCCGTGCGTCGCCAGTTGGCCCTTAAAGCCCCACCGCTTCATCCCGCCGGCAAAGCCCTTACCCTTACTGGTCCCGATCACATCGACATATTTGATCTCATCGAACTCCGCAACGGTCAGCACTTGACCGAGCTCCCAGTTTGATTCCTGCCCATCCTCAACGCGAAACTCGTGGTGTTTGCGCCTCGGGGCGGCACCGGCGTTGGCATCGTGCCCAATCATCGGCATCGTCGAGTTGCGTGGCTTGATATCCCCAGCACCGAGTTGAACCGCGCTGTATCCGTCGGTTTCATGTGTGCGAATCTGGGTCACCGTGTTGGGCATGATCTGGATCACGGTGACCGGGCTCGAAACCCCGTGCTCGTCATAGACCCGAGTCATACCGATTTTTTGACCCAACAGGTGGGCTGATTTACTTGGAGCGGTCATTTCTGTTTTCCTTCATCCCCACATCGGGTGGGAACCGCTTCGTGCCTTGTCTTGAAGACAAACTGGCAGAGGAAGTCTCGTTATCTTGCTTACATATACAAACTCAGGCCCACCCTTGCGAGTAGACCTGTCAGAAGTCAGTTCAGTTATGCTTTGATCTTGACAAACACGCCCGCCGGGACGACGAGCCGATTGAGGGCTTCGACGGTGCGGTTGTTGGGCTCGTGGATATCGATGATCCTCTTGTGTGTACGGATCTCGAACTGCTCACGCGATTTTTTATCAACAAACGGCCCGCGGAGCACGGTATAACGCTCAATCCGGGTCGGCAGCGGCACTGGGCCTTTGACCTTGGCGTTGGTGCGCTTGGCATGATCGACAATTTCTCGTGCCGAGGCATCGAGTGCGATATGATCGTATGCTTCCATACGGATACGGATTCGGTTGATGGACATATCCATCCTTTCGGGTTCTGAGCCTCGTATAAGGCACCAACAGCCCACGCTGGTTCGATGCGGAAACCCTTTCCGCATTCATCATCGCCAGTGCGTACAAGCCAAAATCACCCGCCAAGCGATCGATCGACCACTGGTGGGAGGAGAAGCGTAGACATGCACCCCCGTGAGTCAATCCGATCTCACCAGACACCAAAGATTATTTTTCAATGGCGATTGCGCCATATCTCGATTGATCTAAATGAAACTCGCCCGGGTACCAGCATAATGCCGACCAAATGGACAGAATACACTCAAAAACGAGACTGAACCATGACCACTGTTCAACCACAACAAGCACCGAACTCGCCGCGAAGCAACACCCGCTCAATGAGCCGATGGATACTCTGTGGATTGACGACCATGCTCACGCCTTTCGCCTCCGGCGAACCAACCACACCACCCCCAACCGAGAATGCCCCTACGCATCTCTCCACCACCATCGCCCCTGTCGAACTCGAAAACGACCCGATCCGCATTGATGCCCTGAATCTCAGCATCTCGCTCCCCAGGGGTGCTGTCGCTGAGACAACCCGCTTTGGCACCAACGCCACGATGGGCATCGGGCTCCCGGACCAGACGGGGGTCATGATTATCAAAGAGCAGAAAACATCGAATCCTGATCTGACCATCGCCCAGGTTTCGGACAACATCATCAAACAACTCACCCGGTTCGCCAACTCCTCAACCGGGGCTATTTTGGCACGCGACCCGAACCTCGTCATCAACAACTTGTGGTCCGGCGAACGGTTCTATGTCAAGATCCCCGGATTGAACGGTAAACCCGATACGGTCCGCGGGATGACGATCTTCCAGAGCCAGCCTCAGAAGTTCATTATCTTCGATCTCACCTCGACCTATGACAACTTCGACAAAGCCCGGCTCTACTACGAGACCTCGATCGGATCGATGGATCTTGGCAACCCCACCGAAGACGATGTCCGACGGGCTGTCGCCATCAAATCCATGCTCGCATTCCTCGACCAGCGCTCGATCGAGGATTATCAAGACGCGATGACGGGCAAAAAAGACCGGTGGGAACGGCTTTATAAGCCCGCAGAATCCGGCGACGAGATGGACGCCGAAGAGTTTGGATACCGCCGAATCCGATCTTGGGGCGGGTTCAAGGGCGAACTAACCGACAAGCCCCGTAAATCATGGAACGACGACGATCGATCACTGGGATACTTTGTCCAGATCGATGCGATGGCGATCGAGAACGATTTCCGCGTCGATACCAAGGCCACTTTCTATATGTCGGAAGATACCAACGACGAATCGTGGACCATCAAAATGTCGCTTCGACGCGACGGGCAACAACGGACCTCGACCATCACCGGAGCACGATCGGGCTCGAGCATGGCAATCATGCTCGATGAGTCCGATGCACTCGGGGCCACGAAATCTCACCCGCTGATCGAAGGCGAGGGGTATATCTCGCAGGTCCAGACCTACCTCATCGGGTCCATGCTCGCCAATCACGCCGATCCCGGCCAATACGCTTCCTACGCCTACAACAGCGCTCAGGGCAAGATCACACTCCGGTGGGATGTCGTCGAACGCCCCGAAGAGACCCCCGGCTTGACCATCGTCACAACCAAAGTATCCAACAACACCCCTCCGACCGTGACCCGATATAACGAACGGGGAGACCTGATGCGGGTCCGGCTGAGCAACGGGCGGATCTGGGAGCCCATCGAGCTCAATCGGCTCATCAAGCTCTGGAAGAAAAAAGGACTCCCGCTCGATTAGATCCAAGATCCTGCCCCGGACGCTCCCCTCAACTCGATTCTGCCCCTAAAGTGGATCCCCGCATGATTGTCTGCAACGCGAGCCAATCTTGGCGGTATATGCACACACGGATAGTTCTATCCAGCACACCCCTCAAGGAGATTCCCAATGCGAAACCCGTCTCGCTTTGCTGTCTTGGCACTCGCTGGCACCGCCCTCACACTCGCGGCCTGTACCTCATCCCAGACCCGCGATACCGATTCCTATTCCGTCATCAGCGGCGAGCACGCTGACATCCCACAGATCAAGATGGGTGACCAGAAGACGATCAACGCCATTATCAACGAGGGCAAAAACAACTCGCAAGTACTTGCCACGCTCACCGAGATGTGTGATACATTCGGGCCTCGGCTCACCGGGTCCTCACACCTTGAAAAAGCACAACGCTGGGCTCGCGAACGCTTCGAGTCCTACGGCATCGACAACGCCCACCTCTTCAAATGGGGCGAAATCGAGACCCGTTTCGATCGCGGCCCATCGACCGGGCGCGTCCTGATGGTGACGAGACGGAGCAAGGGGGAACCCAAAGAGGTCCGCTCGCTCGAGTTCTCGACGCTTTCATGGTCGAAGGGCACCGACGGCCCAACGACCGGTTCCGTGATCCACCTCCCCGAAACCATGGACGAGTACGAAGCACACAAGGGGCAGTTCAGCGACGCGTGGGTCTTGCTCAACCCAAACTATGGCGGCAAGGGCGGTATCCGTTCGACCGGATACCAGATGCGAGAACGGATGGACGAACGCCAGAGACTCCGCCAAGGTCACGAAGAGCAGAAGGAAATCCCCCCAATACTCGCTGAGAATAACGGGAACACATGGGAGGGCACCTTCGATTACAACGGCTCGTTGATCCCCGCGACCTTTGTGCTCGACGAGAGCAGTGATGAGCCGACCGGATCCATCTCGATCAAGGGGTTCTCCGAGGGCCCGATCACGGACTTCGCACGCGATGGCGATACCGTCACATTCAAATGGAAGCACGAAATGGGCGTCTCAGATATCGAGATCACATTCGACGGCGACGCTGCAAAGGGTGTCTCGCGAGCCAAATCCGGCAACGAGTTCCCGCTCGCTTTCAACCGTTCAGATTCTGCATCGGCTTCTGCTGAAGTAGTCGCCGAGGACACGATAGAAGCAATCCTCTCCGCGGTGCTCGCCGAGAACCCCAACGGGTTCGTTTCATCATCGAAGGACGAACGGGTCTGGACGACCTCATCGAACGACTGGCGGACACGCAAGCTCGCCGACTATCCTCAGGACACTGAGGTCAATGTCCGTCAGAGCGACTTCGATTATCTCTCATCGAGGGTCCACGAGGGTGTTGATATCCAGGTCGAGTTCGATCTCCAGAACAACCTCTACGCGGGTCCATTCCCGGTCTACGATGTCATCGCCGAGATCAAGGGTACCGAAAAACCTGATGAAGTCGTGATTATCTCGGCCCATATCGACTCTTGGGATGGGCCCGGATCAAGCGGGACCGTCGACAACGGGACCGGCACATGTGTCACCATCGAAGCCGCCCGGATCCTGATGGCCGTTGGCGCCAAGCCCAAACGGACCATCCGCTTTGCGCTCTGGGCCGGTGAAGAACAGGGGCTCCTCGGCTCGCGCGGATATGTCAAGAGCCTCTCCGAAGACGATCTCGCCAAGATCTCGGCGGCCTTCGTTGACGACGGAGGCACAAACTACGAGGGCGGGATCCCGGCTGCCGATTACATGGTGGACTATCTCGCCGCTGCAACCGCCCCGATCAACGGCGCGTTCTATTCCGAGACCGACGACAAATTCCTCAATGTCAACATCCGCCCGACCGGTGACAAAATCGAGACCCACGGCGGGTCCGACCACGCCTCCTTCAACGCTGTCGGTGTCCCCGGATTTTTCTGGGACGAGATCGGGCGTGCCAACTATCAGTTCGGATGGCACACCCAGAATGACACCCTCGATCTCGCGATCGAGGAGTACCTGATCCAGTCGGCCACCAACGCTGCGGTCGTCGCCTACAACCTCGCCAACGCGCCGGATCTCCTCCCACGCGAAGACGAAAACGCGGAAGAGACCGCCGACGAGCTCGCTGGCGACGCGCCTGCCCACTAAATCATTGAATACCTATATCTCCACGAAGGGGAAGCGAACCGCTTCCCCTTCTTTGTGCGCCCAAATCTGGATATGGAGCCAGAAACTCCGAGATTCCGCCCTGTTTCACGCCCAACCCGACCAAGACCCGATACACTCGACACATGGCGACCGATCGAATCATTGCACCCACCACGACCCCGGCAGAAGAACATGCCAACTGGGCGCTGCGCCCACAGACCATCGACGAATATATCGGTCAGCCAGAACTCATCGAACGGTTGCTCATCGCGATCGAAGCCGTCAAAGCCCGACAGAAGAACACGACTGATCTGGATCGGTGCGAGCATCTCGAGCACATCCTCCTCCACGGCCCGCCCGGGCTCGGCAAGACCACCCTCGCCCATGTCATCGGTGTCGAACTCGGCACCAAGGTCCATACCACCTCTGGACCCGCCCTCGCCCGTGGGACCGACCTCGTCGCGGTGCTGACCCGTCTCCAGCCCGGCGATGTGCTCTTTATCGACGAGATCCACCGCTTGCCGGTCGCGGTCGAGGAGTTCATCTACCCGGCGATGGAGGATTTCCGCATCGATGTCTGCCTCGATACCGGGCTCAACGCGCGGACAGTCCAGATCAAATGCGCGCCCTTCACACTCATCGGGGCAACCACGCGGGCGGGATTGCTCTCGTCGCCGATGCGCTCCCGGTTCGGGATCACCCACCACCTCAAGTACTATGACCAGAACGATCTGATCCATATCTTGGGGCGTTCGAGTTCGCTGCTCTCAATGGGCAAACCCGAACCCCAGGCCCTCGGATCGATCGCCACCCGCTCGCGGGGCACGCCGCGGATCGCCAATCGGCTCCTTCGCCGGGTGCGTGATTTCGCTGCGGTCCGCGCCGACGGGCTCGTCAATGATTCGATCGTTGACGATGCGCTCAGGCTCGAAGGCGTCGATGGGCTCGGACTCGACGAGCTCGATCGCACCTACCTCAAGACCATCCGCACGATCTACAACGGCGGCCCGGTCGGGCTCGAAGCGATCGCCGCGACCCTCAACGAGGATACCGGCACCCTCGAAGATGTGGTCGAGCCCTACCTTCTCCAGATTGGGTTCCTTGCAAGAACCAAGCGAGGGCGGATGCTCACCCAGCGCGCCTGCGAGCACCTCGGGCTCAAGGCGTTGGCGAGCGACACGGGCAACAATGGCGCGATCATCGAAAAAAAGCCGCCAACCGAATCGGTTAGCGGGCTGTTCTAAGTTCTCTGTTGTAGAACACTCGATAAGGGTGTAACTACTTCTTGAAGATCTTTGCGAGTTCTTCTTCTGCCTCTTCGGTCAGGTAGAGGATGCAACCGTCGTTTGGCGAGATGGTCAGCTTGCCCTGGATGAGCGACGCGGCGACCTCGACGGGCACGGACATCATTGATGAGCCGCAGACAAACTCGTGGCGTTTGATATCCACGATCTCGAGCGGCGCCATCGCGTCCTCGCCGCGTTGTTCGAGCAACTCGTCATAGATCGCGATCGCGCTCTTGGCGACATCGGCGATGAGTTCCTCACGCTTGGCGCGGAGCTCAGCAAGCTTGTCAGCGATCTCGTCCGCCCGGTTCTGGCGATCAGACTCGGCGACGCCGCGTACCTTGTCACGGTCTGATCTTGAAGCCTCAAACTCGTTGAGTTTGGCCTCGAGCTCTTCGATCTTCTCGATCCCCTCGATCGCCTGCTCGTCGTGCACGGCCCGCTGCTCTTTGAGGTTGTTGACCTCTGAGAGAAAGGCCTTGTATTCTTTGTTGGTGCTCGCGTTGTTCATCTTCTCACGAAGATCGTCGATGTGCACCTTGAGCCGCTCGCTCTCGCCCTCGGCGTTGGCGGTCGTGGCTTTGAGTTGTCGGATCTGTGCCTGGAGCGATTCGGTCTGGGTGCCGAGGTCGGCGAGCTTACGGGTCTGATCGCCGAGGAATCTTTCCGCGGCTTCAAGCCTGCTTTGAAGACCTTGAATCTCTTTATCGACTCGGAACACACAAAGCAACTGATGCGTTACGGACATGCATCCCTCCTGGGCTGACGCTTCGATCATGGATGAGTCTAGGCCCCCCACCCGCTCAAGTGGGAATGCTCCCGAGATCTTATGTCACTTGCAGCACCCAATACGCGAACGGGGCGACAAGAATCGGAGAATCGATGATGTCGAGCACGCCCCCGAATCCGGGCAGGCTCGTCCCGGCGTCCTTCACCCCTGCATCTCGCTTGAGCAGGCTCGCCGTCAAATCCCCGCACTGCCCGAGCCCCCCCATCAACACCCCCATCACACCGCCGACGAGAAGTGACGGCGCCGAGATCCCCGCGTCGTGCAAGAGCCAGACTCCCACCCACCCCACAAGCCCGGAGGTGATCATCCCCCCGACAAGCCCCTC
>Ga0316206_1002260_pt1 | contig 13531 bp, 13 predicted proteins | sample 6monthpyrite_MG_FD_204942 | JGI IMG/M metagenome (GOLD analysis project Ga0316206, IMG submission 204942) | Microbial mat bacterial communities from mineral coupon in-situ incubated in ocean water Damariscotta River, Maine, United States -... | ecosystem: Environmental > Aquatic > Marine >...
TCAAACACATCTCTGGCTGGCTCAGCTAATCCTTCACTCACATAACCAGTAAATCCTGAAGATATTTCTGTGACATTCGAAGTCACCTGATTTTCCTCACCGGATTCTTTATTATTTATTGCCTCGTTTTGAGCCTGTAACTGCTCTCTTTGCTGAATAGCAATATCTACTCGCGCTCTTGATGCCAGCCGGGTTGCATTTGAAGCAACTCTTAAATCCTGAGGGGAAGGCTGTGCAGGTGCTAACGCCGCTCTTCTGACAACCTCTGCTTTATCTAACGTCGCGTGGGGGTCTGATGGTATGGCAGAAACATCGATATTAACCTCTCCGCCAATAGCATAAAATCGGCCATTTGGACCACGCTGATAGGTATATGACGGACCACCCGTAACAAACCGGCCACCTGCTGCAACATGCGCCGCTTCATGAGCACGAACTTCTCTGTCACGGGCCTGTAATTGCTGTAACTGTTTCGCCACAGCCTGATCATAATTTTGTTGTTCTCTTTTTTGTGCTGCTGTCTGTTCTTCATCAGAACCGATTTGTTCAGATGATTTAGGGGGTTGAGCTGGCGTAAAATTAGACGGAGTGGGACGAGTGGTTTCAACACCACGAGAAGTATTCAAATAATGTTGAGAAGTTATCTCCACTATTCACAACTCACCATTCAGGTTAAACAACTACTTGAAACTAAGCTTCGGTATCTAGCAAAGTCCCGAGTACTTCATCAACAGCTGAAACAACTTTGGCATTGGCCTGCACCTGAATCTCGCTTTGTTTCAAACCAACTAATGAACCGGTCAGATCAGTTTCACTGCCAGCCTGATTCAGTTGATCGGCACTGGCTATTTCAGACGCATTACGGCGTAAGTTATTCAGGCCTTGCTGAATACCCATAACCGCGCTGTTTTGTACTGATAAAATACCCATTACACACTCCAAAGGAGAATCACTTAAACAAATTTATAGCTGTTTGCTGATCAAAAAACAATCAGCTGTAGCAATTCTAACTGATTTCAGCTTCGCTTGACTCAATTTCCTGACTAGCGGTTGAGTCTTCAATAGCGTTTTCTGCGCTTTCATCGGTTTCTTTGTTAGTTTGTTTAGAACGTCGCATCCTTCTCATTTGTCTGATCTGGATTTTTCGTTTATCTTCAAATTCACTGTCTGCATTAGCATGCCCGGCGTTGTCTTTTAACACCGCTGCGAGTTCTTCTGTTTTTTCGCTTAGCGCAAGCTCAGGAGCGATTTTATCCAGATCTTTTATGTCTGTCAGAGATGGCAACTCATCCAGTGATTTCAGATTAAAGTAATCCAGAAACTCTCTGGTTGAACCATAAATGGCTGGTTTGCCGGGCACATCTCGGTGACCTATGACTCTAACCCAGTCTCTTTCCCTCAGGGTTTTAATGATATGACTACTAACACTAACACCGCGAATCGCTTCAATTTCACCACGTGTTATCGGCTGACGATAAGCAATTAAAACCAGCGTCTCAAGTAATGCACGAGAATATTTACTTGGTTTTTCTTCCCATAATTTACCAACATGTTCTGCATAATCCTGACGTACCTGAAAACGATAACCCGAGGCAACTTCTTTTAATTCCATCGCCCGGTCAGCATAATCATTTTGTAAAATTTCAAGCACTTCTTTAATACTGCGCTTTAAACTGGTTGTTTCTGTAGACTCAGTTTCATTTGAAGCAGGTTCAGAACTGGTTTCTGTATTTTCTTCAGAAGACCCATCAACTGTCTCAGGTTTTTCAACAATGACAGCATCATTAGCTGCATGGCTTTCAGATTCTGTTTTAACAGGACTGGTTTTCTTTTCTGTCAGCATTTTTTCAATCTGACTTAAACTCAGAATTCGATCCGAAGCGACCAGAATTGCTTCAACAACATTTTTTAATTTAATTTTATCCATTACATTACCTATGACGAAGAAGAGTCAGAGTCATCGTCCGAAGCAAAAGAATCATCAACTGAATCTTCATCGACTTCCTCTTCTTCAATTACAGTGTCATCACTACTTGTTGATAACGCTTTAACATGTATTTCTGCATACGGTTCTGACTGAACCATATCAATCAAACGTTCTTTTACCAGCTCAAGAATGGCTAACAAAGTCACGACTAAACCTCTGCGACCTTCCTGAACATTAAACAACGATGTAAATTCTGTAAATTCCGAGCTGGAAATTTTCGACAACACAATCGTCATTCGTTCTCGAACCGAAATCGGTTCACGTGAAATATGATGATGGGATGTCATTTCAGCTCTTTTCAGCACATCCTGAAACGCTAACAACAGTTCACGTAAATCTATTTCAGGTAGCGGCTTATCCTGCTTTAAATCAGGAAGCTCTACATTAATTTCGTAAGTATCACGATTCATTCGTGGCAGCTGATCAACATCTTCTGCTGCTTTGCGGAAGCGCTCATATTCCTGTAATCGACGAACCAGTTCTGCCCGAGGATCTTCTTCATCTTCATTTTCATCAACCCTTGGCAATAACATGCGTGACTTGATTTCAGCCAGCATTGCCGCCATCACCAGATACTCTGCCGCCAGCTCCAGTCTGATTTCCCTCATCAAATCAATGTACTTCATGTATTGAGAAGTGATTTCAGAAATAGAAACGGTTAACACATCCATATTCTGGCGCTTGATCAAGTACAGCAACAGGTCCAGCGGACCTTCAAACGCTTCAAGAAATATTTCAAGCGCATCAGGTGGAATATATAGATCTTTTGGCAATACCGTTAACGGCTCACCCTGAACCAGCGCAAAGGGCATTTCATCCTGCTGTGGATGATGGTTAACAACGCCTTGATTATTTTCTTCAGTACTCAATAGAGTTACCCCAGCCCCATGGCTTTACGAACTTCTTCCAGTGTATCTCTGGCAACATCACGCGCCGCTTCACAACCCTCATCGATTATTGCTTTAACTGAGTTAGGATCATCTATGTAGTCTTTAGCACGTTCCTGAATTGGTTTTAATTCGGCAACAACTGCATCGATCACAGGTTGCTTACACTCAACACAGCCGATCCCTGCACTTTTACAGCCATTCTGTACCCAGTTCTGAGTTTCTTCATTTGAGTACACTTCATGGAATTGCCATACCGGGCAATTTGAAGGATCGCCCGGGTCAGTGCGACGAACACGGGCCGGATCAGTTGGCATCGTGCGTAACTTCTTAGCAACCTCATCGGGATCATCACGCAAAGAAATGGTATTACGATAGGACTTAGACATTTTCTGGCCATCCAGCCCGGGCATTTTTGATGCTTTGGTTAACAATGCCTGTGGCTCTGGCAAAATAATTTTACCGGATCCTTCCAGGTAACCAAACAAACGTTCTTTATCGCCGATCGAAATATTTTGTTGTGACTCCAGTAACGCCCGCGCCACTTCTAATGCCTGCGCATCGCCCTGCTCTTGATAGCTCTTGCGATACTCACGATACATTTTGGCGTTCTTTTTGCCCATTTTGGCCACCGCCGATTCGGCTTTTTCTTCAAAGCCAATCTCTCGACCGTATAAATGATTGAATCGGCGCGCGACTTCACGTGTTAATTCAACATGGGCTACCTGATCTTCACCAACCGGCACCTGACCCGCTTTATAAACCAGAATGTCCGCACTTTGCAGTAATGGGTAACCTAGAAAACCGTAGGTTGCTAAATCTTTTTCTTTAAGTTTTTCCTGCTGGTCTTTGAACGTAGGCACGCGTTCAAGCCAGCCTAATGGTGTAATCATCGAAAGCAATAAATGCAGCTCCGCATGCTCAGGCACACGAGACTGCACAAAAATCTTAGCAGCGCCGGGGCTAACGCCAGATGCCAGCCAGTCAATCACCATATCATTGGTGCTCTCAGCAATTATGCCGGGGTTTTCATATTCAGTGGTTAAGGCATGCCAGTCGGCAACAAAGAAAAAGCACTCGTATTCATGCTGTAAATTAACCCAATTTTTTAAAACCCCATGGTAATGGCCTAAATGAAGCAGACCGGTCGGGCGCATACCCGACAATACGCGTTGATGCTGAACAGGAACGGTATTCAAAAACTAACCCTCTAATAACCTAACAAGTTGCCTGACTTAAATACGGCATTATTATCGACACTACAAACCAATGACGGCATAAATGATCGTCTGAATCTGATCAATAACCGGACCCAGAATTTTACCTAATATGCCGCTAAACAACAGCAATAACAAAATAATCAGACCATATGGTTCAATTTTCATGAATTTAATGGCCGCCTGAGGCGACAGAAAGCCCGCTACAACGCGGCCGCCGTCTAATGGCAGTAACGGCAGTAAATTCAACGCCATCAAAACAATATTAATAAAGATGCCGGCTTGTGCCATCATCGCTAATGGTCTTTTTAACCACTGATCAGGCTCCAGCCAGTTAATGGCAAAGGCCATTATTAACGCCCAGAAGCAGGCCATTAATAAATTCGAAACCGGCCCGGCTGCTGCCACAATCGCCATGTGTTGAATCGGCTTTTTAAAGTTTCTGGCATCAACAGGCACCGGTTTAGCCCAGCCAAACACAAAACCACCGAGAGTAACCAGTACCAAAGGCACAACCACTGTACCAATAAGATCAATATGCTTCAGTGGATTAACTGTAATACGCCCTAAAGACCGGGCTGTAGGATCACCCAGTTTATTGGCAACCCAACCATGAGCAGCTTCATGCAGAGTAATCGCAAAAATAACCGGAAGTACCCAGATGGTGACGGCTTCTAGAATTTGATCGAAATTCATTCTTATCCTTTTCGTTCTGACTCATCTTAAAGATAAATCAGGCCATTTCAAGCCCGTGATCAGTGCCTTTACCTTCTCGCCTGACAACGGGTACATCACCTGTTAAATCAATCACTGTGGTTGCTTCAAAACCGCAATGACCACCATCGATAATCAGATCAAGCTCATGCTCCAGAGTCTGGCGAATTTCCCAGGCATCGGTCATAGGTAATTCTTCTTCAGGTAAAATAGCTGTCGAACTCAGAATAGGCTGGCCAAGTGACGATAGTAATTCAATAACAATTGGATGATCGACTACGCGAATGCCGATGGTCCTGCGTTTAGGGTGCATCAAGCGTCTGGGCACCTCATGCGTAGCGGGCAATAAAAAAGTATATGGCCCTGGCGCCAATGACTTTAGCAAACGGTAATCACTGTTTGTGACTTTCGCATAAGTGGATATTTCAGAAAGGTCTTTGCACACCAGCGTGAAGTGATGTTTGTCATCCACTTTTCTAATCCGACGAATGACTTCAATCGCTTTTTTATCACCAATATGACAACCAAAGGCATAACTGGAATCGGTCGGGTAGGCAATAACGCCTCCCTTATCCAGAATAGCAACAGACTGCTGTATTAAACGCCCTTGCGGATGTGTTGGATGAATTTCAAAAAACTGGCTCATTTATAATTTTTCTATTTTATAGTGGCCGGCATTCTAGCATCCATAGTCCGGCATAGCCTATCAAAATAACAACAACACTGAGTATCGTACTATGGGAACTTATGGTAGATTAATCAGCCCAAAATAGGTCACATAACTACTTACAAACAAAATGAAGCTATTAATAGATTTTTTTCCGATTATCCTGTTTTTTATCACCTACCATCAGGCAGGTGTTATTACTGAAAATACCCCGTTAGGTGGTTTGTTTGATCCGTCACAACCTGAGATTATCGTTGCCACCATATTGGCTACTGGTGTTGCTATTGTCGCCAGTTTTATTCAGGTTGGTGGCTACTGGTTAAAAAGTCGCTCAGTTGAAAAAATGCATATTTTCTCTCTTGTATTAATCACCGTATTGGGTGGTATCACGATCGCTTTTGGTGACCCAGCCTTTATTCAATGGAAACCAACCGTGCTTAACTGGGTCTTTGCTGCAGCCTTCTTAATTAGTCAGTACGTTGGGAAAAGTAGCCTGGTTCACCGCATGATGTCATCTCAAATCAGCCTGCCTGAGGCTATCTGGACACGACTCAATCTATCATGGGTTGTATTCTTCATCATAAGTGGCCTGGCGAATATTTACGTCGCCTTCTACTACGCGGTCGAGCTCGATGAAAAAACCCGAATGGATACCTGGGTCAACTTCAAGTTATTTGGTCTGTTAGGTTTAACCTTTATATTTGTTATTGCACAGGCTCTTTATCTATCCAAATACATGACGCCAGAAGAGGAAACGATAGACAATAACGAGGAGAATTCCTGATGTTATACGCTATCATTGCAACCGATGTAGATAACAGCCTGCAAGACCGCTTAGCTGCACGCCCTGCCCACCTTGAACGACTACAACAATTACAAAAAGAAGGCCGTTTGATTATAGCTGGTCCGCACCCGGCAATAGACAGCGAAGATCCGGGAGATGCTGGTTTTACTGGCAGCCTCATTGTAGCGGAATTCGACGCGTTAGAAGCAGCACAAGACTGGGCCAATGCCGACCCTTATAAAGCGGCTGGCGTCTATGCAGATGTCGTTGTTAAACCATTCAAAAAAGTATTCCCGCAGTAAGTACTTGCTGATTTTAGAATCAATCAGGTAGAATACGCCGCTTGGTCAGATCATCTGATCAAGCAATGAAGAATCGTTATGCCAGAGTGATGTTGTGATGGCATGAATGATAAGAATTAAAAAACACAACATTGAATCTTGTAAATGCCAGAGTGATGAAATTGGTAGACATGAGGGATTCAAAATCCCTTGTCCTCACGGACGTGCCGGTTCGAGTCCGGCCTCTGGTACCATTATATTAAATAGTTACCCTTCATAATATTTCATTTCTAAAATCAGATAGCACTATACCCCTGATATTGATAATGCTCATGAATCGGACACAGTTCTGATATTTTCTGGTTTATTCTGGTGTATATTTTGTTTTAGAATGACTGCCGGTCATTAAACTAAAACCGAGTGCTATAATAATCAAAAAGATAAGTACTCTCACCAATATTTGGCGACATATCAGGAGTTTTGAATGTTTTTTCGTTTTTTTGTTTCTCTTTTCTTAAGTCTGCTTTTTCTCAACGCAGCTTCTGCTAAAACCTATATCCGCGACTACAACTACGAAGCATCTGAGGCTGACAGTAAATTATCCAGTCGTGCGATTGCGATGGATCAGGTTAAAAAGCTACTACTTCAGGAAATTGGTACTCACATACGCCAAAAAATCAATATCCGAAAAACAGGTGATGGTAAGTCAATGGCTTCAGAAGATGTTGAAGCAATTACTGCTGGTCTAACCAAAGTCGAGATCCTTGCCGAAAAATGGAATGGCGTTACTTATTATCTCAAAGCTCAAATTGAAGCTGATACTCAGCGCGTGTTGAACGCGTTAGAAGAGTTCAAGAAAAACAATACCGAAGAAAATAATGAACAGCTGGAAAAATTTAAGGCTAATCAAAAAGAACTCGAAAAAGCCCGCTCCGAAATAGCGCGACTAAAAAACAAAATCAGCTCAGCAACAACATTTGAACAAAAACGGGAAGTCATGGCAGACTACCGCGACTCAGTAGAGTCTCTATCCAGTTCAGAAATGGTTAGTAAAGGTTATGACCATGAGCAAAATGGTGATTATCAAAGCGCGATAAAGTTTTACCGCAAAGCCGCTAAGCTGGGTAATGCACTGGCGATGAACAATATCGGCAACATGTACCTAAAGGGGCGTTATTTAAATAAAGATTATAATGAAGCTCTGAGACTTTTCCGTCAAGCTTCAGACAAAGGCAGTGCGCTGGCCAAAAGTAATCTGGGTTATATGTATTTAATGGGTTACTCAGTTTCAAAAGACTATTCCAAAGCCATCAGACTATTCAGAGAAGCAGCTGAAGAGGATGTTGCACTGGCGATCAGTAATCTCGGGTATATGTATCTTCAAGGCTATGCCGTTAGTAAAGATTATAGAGAAGCCGTTCGCCTGTTTAGAAAAGCATCCGACAAGGGCAACAAACTGGCTCAAAGCAACCTTGGATTTATGTACCTGAACGGCTATGAAGTAGAAAAAAACTATTCTAAAGCTGTCGATATGTTCCGAGATTCTGCTAACCAGGGCACTGCTCTGGCAATGAATAACCTGGGTTACATGTATTTAAATGGCTTCGGTGTCAGTGAAGACCTGTATCTGGCAAAAAAATGGTTTAAAAAAGCTTGTGACAATGGCAATCAGTTAGGTTGTGACAACCTGAAGATTGATGCTTTTAAGTAAGCTTTCCGAGTCGCTCGTGACCGAAAAATAACATGTTCACGAGCCATTCGAACACAGTACCAGCTTTATCCTGGTCAGATCACGCAAGCTATTATATTAACATTAGCTTATAATCCATCTTTACCATTCCGTTATTGGCTTTTTCTGCCTGCTTAATAACAGTGTTATCCATATTTAAGAGACTATTTTATGAGTTTTGCCTCTCTAGGTTTATCTGATCCTCTTGTTCGTGCTGTAACCGATGCAGGTTATAAAACCCCTTCTCCTATACAGCTACAAGCTATTCCCGCTATTGTTGAAGGCAATGACGTGATGGCTGCCGCCCAGACAGGAACAGGTAAAACAGCTGGTTTTACACTGCCATTACTGGAAAAACTATCGAAAGGTAAGCCGGCTCATGCCAACCAGGTACGCGCTTTAATCCTGACTCCTACTCGTGAGCTGGCGGCACAGGTTGCCGCAAGTGTGGAGACATATAGCAACAATCTACCATTACGCTCTACGGTAGTGTTTGGTGGCGTAAAGATTAACCCTCAGATGCAAAAATTGCGTAAAGGTGTTGATGTGCTGGTTGCCACACCGGGACGTTTACTGGATTTATACAATCAGAATGCAGTGAAATTTAACCAACTTGAGATATTAGTCCTCGATGAAGCAGATCGTATGCTCGATATGGGATTTATTCACGACATACGTAAAATTTTAGCTGCCTTACCTAAACAACGTCAGAACCTGATGTTCTCCGCGACCTTCTCAAATGATATTCGCAAACTGGCAAAAACCATTGTTAATAATCCTGTCGAGATTTCGGTAAGCCCACGCAACACAACAGCACAAACAGTTGAGCAGTGGATATGCCCGGTTGATAAAAAACAAAAGCCTAAACTACTGAGTAAGTTAATTCTTGATAATGACTGGCAGCAAGTACTGGTTTTCAGCAGAACAAAACACGGCGCTAACAAATTAGTAAAACTACTGGATGCGGACGGCATTCATGCTGCTGCTATTCATGGCAATAAAAGTCAGGGAGCACGTACCAGAGCATTAGCAGAATTTAAAGATGGCACGACTCGGGTTTTAGTCGCAACAGATATTGCCGCTCGTGGTATTGATATTGACCAGTTACCACAGGTCGTTAATTTTGATTTACCCAACGTTGCAGAAGATTATGTTCACAGGATTGGACGTACCGGCCGTGCCGGTGCAACGGGTCAGGCCGTATCTTTGGTATGCGCTGATGAGTTTGAACACCTTTCTGGCATTGAACACCTGATCAAACAATTATTAACCAGAAAATTAATTGATGGTTTTGAGCCCGTACACGATCTCCCTGAGTCTCGTTTGGATACACGACCAATCAAACCGAAAAAGCCCAAGAAACCTAAAGTGGGTCACCGAGATGGACAGCGTTCTGGCGAGAATGCACAGGGTCATGGCCAGAAAAAACAAGGTCAGAAATCACGCTCTCAAAAACAAAACGATGGTAAACCGAAAACTGGCAAACCACCTGCAAACAGACGCAGAAGACCAAAACCAGCTGGGAACAAACAAAATAGTAACTAATCAATATTTATCATCCTCGTTAATACGGGGATGATACTGTTTCTGAATTAACCGAGGCGTCTGACTCTAAATGATCGCCCTTTTAGCTTACCTTCATCCAGCTTCTTAAGTGCCAGTTTGGCTGCCGCTCTGGTAACAGCAACATACGCTCTGTTATCAAACAATGAGATCTTACCAACCTGTTTACCTGCTATTCCATCTTCACCGGTAAGTGCACCGAGAATGTCTCCAGCCCTTACTTTTTGTTTTTTACCACCATCAATAAGCAAAGTAATCATGGCGGCTTTAGGTGGATCTTTTTCCAATAACCTTAGCGGTGGCAAGCTCTCCAAATCAATACTGTGACCTAAGTAGGCTTCAAGTTGCGCGACTTTATAATCTTCATTTTCATCAAATAAAGTAAATGCCATGCCCTTATTACCAGCTCGACCTGTTCTTCCGATACGATGAACATGCACCTCTGCATCGTGAGCAATATGGTAATTAATCACCGCATCTAACGCATCAATGTCCAGCCCACGGGCAGCAACGTCTGTTGCTACGAGAACAGAAATACTTTTATTGGCGAACCTGACCAGCGTCTGGTCACGATCTCTTTGCTCTAGATCACCGTGTAATGCCTGTGCAGAAAAACCATATCGATACAGTTCATCAGCAACTTTCTGCGTTTCTTTTTTTGTATTACAAAAAACCACGGATGACTCAGGTGTGTACTGAAGCAATAACAAGCGCACAGCAGTTAATCGGTCTGTCTCTTCATCAACTTTATATAAATGTTGCTGAATACTGCCATTGTCATGCGTTGAAGCGACCTGAACATGTTCTGGCGTTTTCAAAATACGCTTTGAGATTGCCTTAATCTGATCCGGGAACGTGGCACTGAATAATAGGGTCTGCCGATCCGAAGGTGTTTTTTCTACAATAGCATCCAGCGCTGGCTGAAATCCCATTTCCAGCATACGATCGGCCTCATCCAGCACTAAGGTTTTCAGCTTCTCAAGTTTAAGCGTCCCCTTTCGTAAATGCTCTTCGATTCGTCCGGGAGTACCAACAACGATATGAGCACCATACTCCAGTGAACTTATCTGTGGCCCAAAAGGCATACCACCACACATAGTCAGCACTTTTATATTGTGAATACTTCTGCCTAACTTACGAATTTCTTTCGCAACCTGATCCGCCAGTTCTCTGGTCGGGCATAAAACAAGTGACTGAACCTGAAACAACTTCACGTCTAACTGTTCCAACAGGCCAAGACCAAAGGCTGCTGTTTTGCCTGAGCCAGTTTGGCCCTGAGCAATCAGATCAACTCCACCAAGTACATAAGGCAAGCTCTGCTCCTGAATAGGAGTCATTTTCTCGTATCCTAAGGACACCAGGTTTTCGGTAAGGCTGGGGTGGAGATTAAGAATAGAAAAGTCAGTCTGGCTCACAGTAATAATCCTGCATCATTGAGTTTTTGAGGATAATCAGCCAGGGATGGATTAATAGCATACGAAAGATAAGGTTATCTAAACTATTCAATCTGACCAATAAAAAAGGGTAAGACCGCTAGGACTCACCCTTTTCAATGCTCATTCAGTTATGAATGAGTTGGCTAGCAGGTGAACCTGCCAGCCAGTAGCACTTTAAATTAAAGAGCTACAATGTTCTCAGCTTGAGGACCTTTCTGACCTTGAGTTACAGTGAACTCAACTTTCTGACCTTCAGTCAGAGTTTTGAAACCTGAACCAGTGATTGCGCTGAAATGTGCAAAAACGTCTGGGCCATTTTCTTGCTCAATAAAACCAAAACCTTTAGATTCGTTGAACCATTTTACTGTACCAGTAGTAGTAGACATATTGTGTATCCTATATTTTTTTTCAAGAGTAATTAAAGCCATTATGGCCATTTGTGCTGGAAGTGTTGCTATTACTTATGAAGAACAGGACGAGGTACTAAATTGGAACATCGAAATGTGGTGTGCATAAATAAGGTCGTACTTTCAAGCTAGTCGGGGATTATATAGTAAAAAAGCAACACAACACAATTATTTTTATTAATAAATACAATATACTTTTACTTATAACTTCACCTAGAGTCGTATCTTTTCTAGCTAAATAAGTTGCTGTTTTACAGCCTCTTAAGCGCCTTGAAGACTTTGCCAGTAAAACCATGCTCTGATGAGCTCTCCGACCGACCGAACTAAGGCTTAATTGAGTTAATAACGATACTAATTGAAGATGTGGCATTCAACTGAACTGACTCTACAATTCCTTGCAAATCACCCGTCTGACCTATTGCAGAGCCACTCTTAGATATTCTTGCTCCCACATCTACCACAGAAAAAGAAGACAATTTCATTTGCGGCATCATCGCCATACTGTCATCCAGTGTAACCGTTACCGGCAAACCGGATACAGACTGACGAACTGCCGCCAGTGGCATCGGTGGGCCCGTGTGCGCTTTGGCATAAATAAAGACAACATCAGTAGGTTTGACTGATTTTCTGAGTTTTTCATCCAGACTAACGGTTACATTTATCGACGCCTTTTTGACTATGTCTTTTGGCTTACTGACTTGCTTTGTTGCTGCTGCAGAATCTGGCAGACCTAACTTCGCATTCGCCTGATCGATTAAGCGCTTTATTTTATCTTCAGAAGCTGTATTTCCTGCCATCAGAGGTAAAAGCTGCTGCCAGCTATTAATCGCATTTTTGAAGTCACCTTTTTCTGAATAACCAAGGCCTGCGAGCCACAATCCTGTGGTGCTGTCAGGCTTCTTCTCCAGTGCAGTTTTAACTAGCTGGAATGGCAAACCACTTATTTTCCCATCACGAGACATCGCCAGCGCATCAGCATAAGCCAATAACACCGGAACATCATCACCAACCTGACGATATAAATTCTCATAAGCCTCCGCGGCTTCCTTATAACGATTCAAACTCATGTAACTACGCCCCAACATTTGCCAGCCTTTTACATTCTTGGGGTTTTGTTTTAATTTCTCCGATAATTTCTTTAATGCCTCTTCCATTGATAATGCCATACCCTGTACGCCCTGAGCATGTTGCTGTGCACCACTGGCTTGCTGGTTATTTCCCGGCTGATAGGACAAAGCATCAGAGCGACCTAAGTAAAAATAGCTTGGGAGAGATATTAAAGAAATAATAACCAGTGAAAAGAGAAGAGCATATTTTGGTGATATTTTTTTTGTATCAACATCATCATTCGAATAATCGACATTATCAACCAGCCCCTTCTGCAATTCTTCTTTACGCTGTTGGTATTCATCTGAACTTATTTGATTGACTTCCTTTTCTTTCTCAATGATATTTAATTGCTCCTTTGCAATATCAATATTTTGTTTGTTCTGATCCGCATCACTCAGCATCGTTTTTTGAAAAAATGCAGAAACCACAAACCAAACGGCCAGTAATAACAGTAAAGCCGAAAGTACCCAAAATATTGTCATTCTTTATCGTCCTTCTCATCCGACAGCGTATTCAATAAACTCTCAGCATATTGTTTGTCATCATCACTTAATGCAGCTTGTTCTGTTTGTTTTTTCTTTCTGATAAAAACCAGCAAAAATACAACTGCAGACAGTAATATTATAAAAGGTCCTAACCACAGTATTAGAGTCTCTGCTTTGAATGGTGGACGGTATAAAACAAAGTCTCCATAACGAGCAACCATAAACTCAACAATTTCGTCACTGCTTTGCCCCTTCTGTATCATC
>Ga0316206_1002262_pt1 | contig 13525 bp, 13 predicted proteins | sample 6monthpyrite_MG_FD_204942 | JGI IMG/M metagenome (GOLD analysis project Ga0316206, IMG submission 204942) | Microbial mat bacterial communities from mineral coupon in-situ incubated in ocean water Damariscotta River, Maine, United States -... | ecosystem: Environmental > Aquatic > Marine >...
CCCCAACGTAAAGTTTCTGGGACGTGTAAACTCCGAGGAACTGGATCAGTATTACCAGCATGCAATTGCCCTGATTGTACCGTCAGTTTGTTATGAAACTTTTGGTATTATTCTGATAGAATCATTTCGACAGGGTACACCGGTCATTGCCAGGGAAATTGGACCCTTCCCTGAAATTGTCAGTCGTAGTCAGGGGGGCTTGCTGTTTAATACCCCCACAGATTTATTGAAGGCCATGCAGGAAATGCAGGCTAATCCGACATATAGAAATAAACTGGCAAAACAAGGAAGAGAAAGTTTCACTAAATATTGGTCAGAACAAGCCATTGTGCCCGAGTTTCTTCAGATAGTTAAAGATTCAGCCATTCAGGCAAACCGGAGCAATATTGTAAAAAAACTTGAGGAAATAACATGATACGAATACTGGTAACCGGTGGAGCCGGAAACGTAGCAAGTGCATTAATCGCAAAACTGGCATCTGATCCTGACAATGAAATTGTCATAGCAGATAATCTGTTAACCGGTGATATGCGAAAGGTGCCTCAACATCTGGATAATGTTAAATTTATCAAATGTGATGTCAACAACTACGAAGACATATCCCCACTTTTTTTTGCATACAAATTTGAATATGTTTTTCACTATGCAGCTGTCGTCGGGGTGCAGAGAACATTAGACAACCCAATTATGGTTCTAAATGATATTCATGGAATAGAAAATATACTTAATTTATCCAAAAGCACCGGCGTCAAACGCGTTTACTACACGTCCTCATCTGAAGTTTATGGTGAACCCTTTGAGATCCCTCAAAACGAACTCACAACGCCACTCAATTCCAGACTACCCTATGCCATTGTTAAAAACGTTGGCGAAGCTTACCTGAAAAGCTATCACCAGGAATTTGGACTCAATTATCTTATTTTCCGTTTTTTTAATACTTATGGCCCCAATCAGAGTGACGATTTTGTTGTTCCAAGGTTTTTGCGCCAGGCAATGAATAACGAAGATATCACCATCTATGGCGATGGCTCACAAACGCGTACATTTTGCTATGTAGATGATAACGTGGAAGCGTGTATGATTGCTCATACCACAGGAATAATTGAAAATGACACCATCAATATTGGCAGTGACAAGGAATATTCCGTCAAGGAACTTGCAGAAGCAATTATTAATATCACTCAGTCTGATTCAAAAATAATATATTTACCTCCACTAAAAGAAGGCGACATGACACGTAGACAACCTGATATAGCAAAAATGAGGAAAATACTAAATCACGACCTTGTTCCATTAGAAGTAGGAGTAAAGAAACTAATTGACCACATTAAACAGAGTGAAGGAAAATAGAACCGCGCCATTATTGAATATAATTTCGCGGCAGATATTATACTAATGATTGTGCTTGCATATCTGCATAAACAGTTTTAATTTTTTTCATGATATCGTCAGATACGTCACCCACGCCAACATCATGAGGCCTGGCAAGCTTGATTCGTGAAGCCTGATCAAATAATAAATCTGTATCCGTTAACTGAAGGTGATCAGCAAGTTTTTGCAATCCGTTAGCCGGTTCACCACAAAAAGAATCATAGTTAAATAAAACAACCTGATCATTTAACCTGGATTTAAGGTATGAATATGATGACAGCCAATAACACAACCAAAACTCCAGAGTGCACGTATCAATATTCTCCAGCGTACTAAACCACTGGTTAAAATCAACCGGACGAAGATTCTCACCAAAATCATAATGACCAATCGAGGCCATGTATTTCTTCGCAAAATCATCATCTTTATGTATTTTAATAAAATTAAGATGTTGTTTTAACAAGGATGCAGCATGCTGTATCGGATCACGAAAAGGAATAACAATACGCGCATCAGGAAACAACCTTAGCAAGTAGCCTATCCGCGCTATATTCAGGTTGTTTTTTGATATATACCGCAGTGATTTAGCAGCTGATTCTGAACGTAACGCAATGATTTTTTTTATATGATTTTTCAGGAAATCATTAAAATTATCATCAGACTCATTACCCCAGTTTTTTATAAAACGAGTATTATAATGGCTTTTCCAGAATGCTTTCCAAACCATTTCCTCAAAAGCCTCAGGGCTATCTACCGTTATCAACATACCATCACCATGTGCACGTTCACGAGGTAAATCATTTTTTCTGAAACTTCTGGAGAATTTATCCCATAACATCGGCAGCAATACAAACGGCATATCACGGTAGCTGTGAGAGGCAAACTCACCTTGCTTCACTAACAGCTCAAGCAATAAAGTTGTTCCTGCACGAGGAATAGCGGTTATAAACACCGGCCTTTCTATATTGACGGCTGATATTTGTTTTGAAAAAATAGAGTCTTCCATGTCTGCGACGGAAAGCTGCAAACCCGGAGTAGCAAAGGCAATCTTGTGTAACATTCTATCCATGAATGAATAACGATTTTCAAATGCCATTATTTTTTCCTGGCAAGCACATAAAAATAAAGACTGATAACAACCGTACTTATAACAAGAAACCAGACACTCAACGTTATTTCGAGAACATTATCAAAAGACAACAATGAGATAGAATCCAGCAACCATATGAGTCCCAATGGTATTGCCAATGCCAAGATCGCTGACACCGTCAATATAAGAAATAACTTAACCAGATTAATCGCATGCCGCTGCACACGAGATTCCTTTTCATCGTCAGTTAATTCCTTGCTTCGCACCACGACCATGGCTTCTTTAGAAATCCGAACAACTTGTAAAGAGTTCTCCAGTAATTTCAGTACTTTCAAAAGCACAATAAAAACAAGTACCAACAAAATTGCACCGGTATAATCCATTCTTATATTCTATTCTTTTCCGGAATCAGAATGCTGACTATCGTCGGCGTCAGAACCTGATGACTGCTTTCTTTTGCGAAGCATACGCTTGATTGGATACCATAAAAAACCGACGACCAGCATAATGACCGCGCCGATCAAAGCAAGCACAGAACCTATTGCAGAAAGCCCGGCACCAGGACCTACATACGCACTCGCCAGAGCAGGCGCCAGTAAAATAGATAGTGTCATAACTATGCGTAACAAATAAAACATCAGCTTCTCCTGTATTCAGTTTTCCAGACTAATGACAAGTCCAGTCTTTTACCGAAAAATAATTTTTTTCAAAACGAATTGCATGTGAGAACCAATCAGCATACTTGTCATCATATGGTTTGATATATTCCCAGACGATTTTACCTTTATCATCTATCTCAAAGATACGTCCTGCCTTTGATTCAAGAATAAGACGATTACCATTAGGCAACAGCTGATGAACTCCTTGTATTTCAGTATAGAATGTCTCCTGGCCTGCTTGTGGATAAATAATACTGACCTTGTTTGCAACCGGATCAAAACTGACAATATTACTTCCCGGCAGGTGGCCAGAGGCTTTACTTAGCAAGAAATAATCACGTCGATTATTAAACACCTCTATATTCCCTGCTGCCGTTATATCCGGGTCATGTTGACGAACCCATGGGCCGCTTTTATGCCATTTCAAATGCCCGTCATCCTTGTCCAGGATCGCCAGCATATGCATTTGACGGACAGAAACAAGCAAGTCACCTTCATTTACACCTGTAAGCTTGTTCGCCAGCGCGGCTGTAACAACATCAATATCATTTAAATGTGTCGGGTCGTTCTTTACAATATTACCGACATCATATAACTGGTCCTCAAGACCTGCATCAATTAATATTTTTAACAATGAAAATTCTTTTTTTACTTTTCCATGGGCATCTACAAGCAGTATACGATCTTCATAATTTTCACGACGCATGAGTGCCTGCCTGGACTGCCCAAACATAATTAATTTATCATCAATATTGTCTGGATGGGCAAGAGCAGGTATCCACATTGATCCATCTGGATTCACTGTAACAGAATGATGTGTGCGTCGATTTAACTTCCAGATAACTTTGCCACACTTATCCAGCTTAACTGTCCCTAATTCAGCAAAATTAAAGACTATTGCCCCGTCAGGGTACAACCACATACCTTGAATATCCAGATTAAAGCGTGTTTCAGGGATTCTACCGTCGGGTAGATGTTTCGGATCAGGCCATAGTTTTGAAAAACTAACCGGCCACTGATGGACTATATTACCCTTCATATCTAGCAGGCGCATGTCCGTACCTTCCGAGAACCATCCCTGAACCAGCGTGTATCCATCAAAAGCTTTGTTGGCATCATAACGAACAACACCATCCCCTTTATATTTAATCTCTTCCATTATATAGGGGCGTGTCGCAAGTGATTGCAAAATCAGTTGTTTGGCATCTTTATATGTATTTGTATAGAATTTCCATGGATGCCAGTTACGCTGTGCAAATTCACCCCCTGCAAAAAATAGCATCAACGCAATGGCAGCAAAGAAGGCAACTTTGGGCAGGTCAAATTTACTTTTATTATTACTCACTCTACATACCTTATATCTACAACTAATTTAATATCTACAACTAATTTAAGGACTTTATTATACACCAAACTATTCTGGTATCATCCAGACTGCTAAGCAAATATCAATGGATATACGGATCATCATATCATCCTTTACTAAATACCATCCTTTTTTCGCCTTTCAGATAAAATGCCAAACCTGCAAGGCCTGCAATAACCATAACAATACGCCAACCGATCATCATTTCTGCCCCACCGGGCAATTGAAATAGCCCAAATAAACTTTCCATAGCGGCTTCTCCAACACCTATCCCTCCAGGTGTGACAGGCAATGCATTGGCAAGATAGCCCAGTGGGACTAATATAGTCATTTCCAGACTGGCACCCTCTTTATTGATGGCCTGTGCAATTGATAATGACACATAAACCATGATCAGCTGGAGAAACAATGAGCAGCCAATTGCCTTAAAGATGATTTTTTTCTGATAGCGATACGCATGCATGGTATTTATTGCTCGTCTGAAAATATCACCAAATGGTACTTTCCTCTCAATAAAGCCAAGAAGTTTACTGTTATCCGCATCAAATCGCGCACCCAGTGTAACAACGACAATAATGCCCGTACTAACAGCCAATGATATAATTAACAGGCCTTTTAAAGTTGATTGTTGCTCTATAAAACTCCAGAAAAAAGGCGCCATCAGCAAAGGCAAAGATAACAAACTAAACAGCCCAATAAATCGATCAATAAAAAAGATCGTAACGACTTCTGTTTTACTACCGGGGTTTCCCTTGCTGGCATAATATATTTTAACCAGATCACCACCCGTTGCACCTGGGAGATAAGTGTTAAAGAACAAACCAATAAATGTTAACCGTACTGATGCATAGAATGAAAGATTCAAATGTGTATTTATTAATATTTGAAGACGCCAGGCCTGAAGAAAAGTGGCCACGAAAAAAAGCGCTATCGCCAGCAGCGTATATTGCCAGGAGACCACCAGTCCTCTAAGCGCACTCCATTCTATTAAACCTGAGCGGGCCAGATAATAGAGCATACCCACTGCAAGAATGATACGAAAAGCTGTATATAAATGTTTTGTTATTTTAGTCAACTCTTCAACTCTGATATCGGATTAAACACACCCTATAGCCGGCAGGCATTAATTTTTTACTGACAGGCAGGATTACATTGACTACCCTTAATTCGACGTAACAACCATCTTGTTTTTATATATTGATTAAATTTCCAACTAAACAGATTATTAATTGCATTTTCTGACTGAAAATAAAAACTATCCAGTCTGGGTAATGCTGAACTATCTTCATTATCACCAAGCATACGAAGTTCAGTCGTTACTGAAGCACTGTAATGCCCTCCAGTATAGGCTCTGACACGTTGATTATGATATCCAAACGGGTATGCGAAATATTCTGGCTTTTTACCGACATAACCCTCAATTATCTCATCCGCCGAATGACACTCATCTTCGAGTTGACCAGGGCTAATCGTACGCATATCCGGGTGCGTCCGCGTATGCGCATCTATATAAATCCCCGCATCATTCAGTGCTCCAATCTCATCCCAGCCGAGCATGTCAAACTCACCATATCGGTCATCATATGGCCACATTTTATCTGAATTCACCGCATTGGTCGTAACAAAAACATGCGCGGGAGCTTTATATTCTTTCAATACGGGTAGCGCACTTTTAAACACTGATTGCATGCCGTCATCAAAGGTAATTGCAACACCTTTGCTAACATTTGTATCCAGTAAATCGTGCAGACTCAATACAGGCATCTCTAAATCGCGTAGTCGCTTTAACAGTAATGCAAAACTGTTGACAGGGTAGGACAAAACGGAGCCGTTATTATCCACACTATGAAAAGTAATAATCGCCTTCATCTCGAATAGCTACCTGACTACAAATAAATCATTACCCATATGTAGCACTATTCATTACGACTCACTCTTCACACAAAGGAATCCGGCGAAGTTGTACCACTGAAAGAATGTTTCTACAATCTGAAAGCCATTACGTCTATATAACTCAAAATTCTCATCCACTCTGAAAGGAATCAGGACATTTTCCAGTGCTTCACGTTTTTTGTTGATTTCTTCGTCTGAATAACCATTGCGGCGTTTGAAATCATAATAAAAATCGATAAAAAAACGATTCATATTTGAATCATTGGTCAAAACCTTGTCTGTTACTATCAGTGCCCCGCCATCGGCCATTCCATCATATATTTTACGGATCAGCGCATCGCGCTTAAGCGGACGAATAAACTGTAAAGTCCAGCACAATGTAACAACGCTGGCATTTTTAAAATCAAGATCGTCCAGTTTATCGTTCATATCTCCGAAGCGAAGATCTACTTTGTCGGTAATACCTGCCTCATCAATATTTGCCTGTGCCTTATCCAGCATCGGTTGTGAATTATCATAACCTATCAATTGCGTGGCTGAACTAACGCTCTTAGCCATTCGAATAAGTGTCGTTCCTGTAGAACAACCCAGATCAATGATGGAAGTATTTGGAATGTAAAACTGATTACCTATCTCTTCAATCAGCTTTTGCTGTTCGAGATAAAAAGGCACACTACGAATAAGCATGTCATCAAATACTGTAGCTACTTCTTCATTGAATTCAAAATCACTACCCCTGGAAGCAGTTCCGCTAAAAACCTCATCCCGACTCATAAATGCCTCCAATCCTGCATGATCTTTTATGGGGCTAAAAAGTTACTTTTAGCCGATTATTACCAATAAATTACTTTAAAAACATGTAACTAGCATAGATTTCAAGATACGCTATTTTCCAACTCCCGGCAAGTTCTAAATAAGTCTGGCTTAATGCTAATTTCGTTTATATAGCGTCAGTCTTCCACAACATGTGCTTCAAATATTTTCTTGAAATCATTCCACTGCTCTCTATCAATATCGCCCTTATTATTCAGACATTTAACTGCCGCCTGTCCCATGAAGATCGCATGGTGTGTATTATCATGAGCATATAACCCCAAACGCCCAAAGCTTAGTATACCATCCAGTCCATCGACCCAGTTCTCTAGAGGGCTATAATGATTTTCATAACCAATGGTATATAAAGGATATGCATGAGGAAGGCGTATTGTTTTAACGGCACTAATATTAGACTTTACGGGTAAGCCGGCATCTTTAAGACCTTCACTTACTATTGCCGAAATTTCTGCATCTGATTTTTCCCAGATGGAATCCCCCTGAAAACAGGGTATTTCTGCACACAGTACCGTATGATCCTTTGGCTCTGTTCTATCTGAATAATTTTTTGGCTCAGATACCCGCGTAAATGGCAACTCTGCACCCGGAAAATAATGCGCGTCATATTCAGTAAATTGTTCTTGTTCAAGCCTGATATAAGCTAACAGCATGGATCTGAATCTGAGCGAGTTAGCAGCCTCTTCAACTTCGACAGGTATCTCTGCATCAATTAATTTAGTTAAAGCTGATATAGGTATTGTTGAAAATATTTGATCGGCTTTTAATTCAACAGACTGATTGTCTTTCTCAAAAGTAACTTCGGGAGATCCCGACCCCGTGGTGATTTTTGTTATTTTCGCATTGAGAATTATATCAGCGCCTGCATTGAGGGCAGCCGTATTCATGGATTCACAGATCTGCCCGAAACCTGAACGTGGATAATAAAATATTCCTTTGGTACTCGCCCCACCCTTACTACCACCTGGCAGAAGGCGCTTGATCATCTTACCAATCGATCCGGCAGATATGCGTTTTCTTGCCTGTATGGGTGAAAGCTCGTCAGGCTCCAGACCCCAGATTTTTTTTGCATAGGGAAAATAAAACTCTTTACAAATTGTACTCCCAAGTCCTCGTTTTAGTACACTGGCAAAACTATCATTTTGTTTAGCCTCATTTTTACCAGAAAACATTTTTTTCGCCAAATCCAGCATGACGCCTATGGCAAACTTCGGGTGCATACGGATAGCGAGATCAACCGGTCTTAATGGAAAATGTATCCATCGTCCCATCAGACGAATCCTGCCATGACGTGGTCTGGTTAATAAATCTTCACCTAATAATTTTTTTATTCGGGCCAGGACTGCTGCATCTGATGCCGGATGTAATCGATGACTGCCATAGTCAACATTCACACCTTCAAAGTTAAAACTTGTTGCAGTTCCACCAACATGACCCTGTAATTCCAGCACGGTCACCTTTACACCGGCCTCTGCAAGCTCCATCGCGGCTGCCAGACCAGCCGGACCGGCCCCCAGTATCACTATCTCAGTCATGCTCTATCCCCTTGCTGAATCTGTTCAACCTGCGCCACATTCCCCGGCAACCAGGTTACAAAAATACCCGAAATCATACCTGACACTATTAACACCGCTTGCCATGACAAAGATTGAGCAACCACAACAGCCGCATCAATACCAAACGCCGCCATCAATACTGCCATTGCACTCTCTCGTACTCCGATACCGCCCAGGCTAACTGGAACCAGCGCTATCAACTTGGCAAGTGGCCACGCAAAAAACCAGATCGCCCACACTGCGGAAATATTCATCGCAGTAGCAATGACAATATTCAAGCCAATAAAAGCCGCTTGTATACTAATAGATAAAATAAACCCCAGCAGCGCTATATGTGGCGCCGATATTAAAGAGTCAACCGCTCCTCGTAACTTGAGTACAATTCCGGCTATTTTTACTGGAAACATATCTACCGGAATAAATTTAATCGCAAAAAAACCGACAAGTACGGAAGCAATAAGCGAAACAGAAATGATAGTTAAGACATTCCCCACATCCAAACTGGAAAAACCAGGGATAAAAAAACCGGCAATACTGGCTAGCATTAACAACGCAAATGTGTCATTTATCCGGTCAGTCAGACTGCCAAGAGCAATTGATTCCATGCTCCCTTTTTCGCGTACGATAACAGCCGCTCTGACAAAATCACCCCCGACTATGGATGGTAAACAAAGATTTGCGAACAGCCCTGCGCCATGAGCACGAACAGCCTGTAGTACGCTAATATGCGTGCCGACTACGCTTAACAATAACCGCCACTTTAAAGCAGAAATAAAGTGACCCAACAAGAAACAGGCGATGACGATTAGCCAGATAATTCCTGGAACTGATTTAATGGCCTTAATTAATTCATTCAGTGGCAACCACCACAAAAGAAATGCAATGATCCCCACGCTAACAGCAATTCTCACCGCCAGTATTTTTCTGTTTTTCTTACTTGCAGATGCGCCCAGCAGCCCTGAGTAAAATTTTCTGATCATAAACCGTCGGATCTGAGTGCCATTTTAGAAATTTGATCTGATAATAATCCAACTGCCCATAAAACAGCTGCGCCAATGAACCCCAGCAATGCTGATTCAGAGAAATTACCTATATAGATGTCATACACGAATTTCGAAAAGCCACCCAGAAATAGCAAACCGCCTAAAGGCAGAAAAACTTTTAACGGGTTAAAGTAAACAATGGTTCGTATAATTAATAACAAAAAATCAAAAGCGTGGGACGGCTTGATCTTGGACTTGCCAATTCTGGCATGGTAATCAATCGAGGAATACTTTACTAATGATCCACTACAAAGTGAAGCCAATGTGATGGTTGTCGTAAATGAAAAACCTGATGGTAATAAATGCACAAACCTTCTGACAAGGTCTTTCCTGATAACACGCAAACCTGAATTCAAATCAGGTATATGCCTGCCAGCCAGGTAGCTGGCAAGCTTCCTTAAAACCCATTTTGCCGGTTTACGAACAAGTGGCGCAGCTACATTTTCACCCGTTCTTGCTCCTACCAGCATATCGTAATCGCCCAGCTCGGAAATCAGCGTAGGAATAACTTCTGCCGGATATGTTCCATCTGCATCTGTAATGACAATTGTTTCATACTTGGATCTTTTTATTCCAGCTTTTAAAGCTGCACCGTAACCCATATTTTCTGGCAGGTTTATGACTCGCGCACCTGCTTCTACAGCAAGCTCTGCCGTTCTGTCAGTTGAGCCGTCATTTACAATCAACAGTTCATAACTATAATCGGATGCGTCCATTGCCGCTATAACATCCTTTATACTGGATGAAATTCCTCCCTCTTCATTATATGCGGGGATCACAATACTGACATTTTCTATTATTGATTCTGGATTAGTCATGATATTCCTTTTGAAATATTACATTATAATTACTTTATTATATGCGCGATTTGAAGCCGATTTATATCAAGCACATTGCCAGCAATACCCTGACAAACAATCACCCCACAAATTCCTGATGCAACTATTTTACGTCAAAATTTCATATAAACCTAATGATTACTCTGATTCTTACCATATTTGTTATTTCATAAAAGATATTCATACCGCAACCCTGTCTCCATCATTAAATGAATAGCTTATCCATACACATAATGAGCTATGTTCGAATTGATTTTTTATATGACATGTCGAAAAAATTAACAGCCTGGCTACTGCAATGTCAACCAAATGGCACCTCTGCATCTAAACTGAAAATATTATCTACAAATTTGAATAAATCGTAAATCAATACCAATTAAACCTATAAGCTGCATATCATTTAGTATACTCTATACATATAGATATCCGGGGGGCATATCAGAATTGACCACATCAAACCAGGCGCATAAAAAAGAACTCATAGCGTTGTTTACGGTTATCTCATTGCTTTTTTTCTTTTATGTTTTAACAATCCGCGATGGACATATATGGGGTGGAGACTTTGCCTTATATATTCAGCATACAATGAATCTGATAAATGGCCTGCCTTACACTAAAAGCGGTCATATTGTAAACCCAACGATAAGCTGGGCATCACCCCACGCATATCCACCTGTTGTACCGTTTCTGTTAATGCCTGCTGCAAGCATATTTGGCACAAATTTGTTTGCCTTCAAAATCACACTGATTACAATATTATGCCTTTCACTTATTGTATTTCACCGTCTGATTATTAATAAACTTGAAAAACCGGTCTCACGTATTTTACTGATAATTTTGCTGGGGCTCAGTCCCTGGTACTGGGATTACAAAGATCACATACTTTCTGAATTTCCATTCATTTTTTTCTTTATTTCGTTTTTACTTATCGCAGAAAAATACCTGAAGCTGGATAACCTCAGTACCAGGCATGAAATCATCTACGGTATTGGCATAGGGCTGTTAGCGTACCTTGCTTATGGATGCAGGAGCATCGGCATTATCCTTATTCCGGTTTTCATTGCTGCTTACATTCTTTACAAAAGGAAAATTCGTCTAGCACTCGTTATTTCGAGCATTATTTTTCTCATCCTGTATGTCATACAAAACAATATCCTGAATACGGATGCTGCATACACAAAAATGGTCGGCTTACTTGATAAAGGTTTGCCACCAGAAGAAGATGACCATTTATTCGACCGTGGGACATTACTTCGTTACATGACCCATAATCTGACTATCTACTTCTTCAGCATGGAAAGATATTGGGAGAATGGTTATTTACTCACTATCCGGGTAATAACCGTTATTGTTACCAGTGCGCTATTCCTTCTTGGCTTTTACAACCTCGTCTGGAAGAAGAATATTTCAGAAATTATGACCACAGCATATATAGGTTTACTGATTGTAGTACCCTTTAATCAGGGAACCCGCTATCTTTTACCTTTTTTACCATTTTACTTACTCTATATCGTCAAGGGAATCGAACTTCTGCCCCGGTATAAACGTGCACCAAAATGGCTACCTGCGCTCGCATTGGCTTTGATAACTTTTTCATATATTGGAAACACGTTAAACAGGGATTATTCGGGCTATTATGATCACGTCGAAGGTCCGTCAGCCAAAGAATTGTATCAATATATAAACAATAACCTGAAAAGCTCTGATATTGTTGTATCCAAGAAACCCCGCATCCTTACGCTTTATACTCAGGTGAAGTCTTTTAATTACTTCCAGGAACGTACGTCAGAATCACTTTGGGGAAATTTTAAGCAATTAAATGCTGACTATTTTCTATACATGAAGAGCCAGATCAGACGTCACCCTGATAATACGAAAAAGCTACTCAATCAACATGCCGATGATCTAACCATCGTTTTTGAAAATAAACAGTTTATTCTTTACAAGATTAAATAATACATACCTGAGACCCCAAATAGACCAATTAGCCGTATTTTGGTCGTCATGTTTATCAAAATAAAAAAATGGTTAATGTCATTATACAGAAGTAAATATTTTCCTGTGACATTCATCACAAAAAAAATAAAAGTAACCTTCCCCCTTAAAGTCAGGCAAGCATAATGTGAAGTGTGTCACGTATTACACTCATGCTTAAGAAGACAATGATTGCACATTATTTATGGCTATTTGGTACAAGAGTTACATGAACAAACCGGCGAGCGTAATCAGATTTTTGCTAGTAATTTGCAGTAGTATTTTGCTATCTGCCTGTGGCGGTGGCGAAAAGTCAACGACGAATAATGGTGGTGGAAACACTGGGAGCGTTAACATTGCCCCTAATATTACCGGCAGCCCACAATTAAGCCTGAATACCGGGCAAAACTATTCCTTCACACCAAGCGCCAATGATGCCAATAACGACCCTTTAACTTTCAGCGTCAATAACCTGCCAGTATGGGCGCAATTCAATTCAACAACCGGGCAAATAACGGGTTCACCATCAAGCTCTCAAACGGGTACATACAGTAACATCGTCGTAACTGTATCGGATGGAAAAACATCGACATCAATGTCTTTTTCTATTACGGTCACTTCAAACAGTACACTGGCCAATGTATCAATTTCATGGAGCATGCCCACAAACTATACAGATGGAACCTTCATAAATATTTCAGATATTGGTGGCTACAGGCTGTATTATGGCCGCAGCAGTACTAATATGACGCTTGTTGCCGACCTTAACGACCCCTCATTATTAACTTATACTTTTAATAACCTGGCTACCGGCACTCATTATTTTTCTATATCCAGCTATGATACGAGTGGCATTGAAAGTAATCTTACCGCCCCCGTCAGTATCAATATCTAATCGTTATA
>Ga0316206_1002263_pt1 | contig 13516 bp, 12 predicted proteins | sample 6monthpyrite_MG_FD_204942 | JGI IMG/M metagenome (GOLD analysis project Ga0316206, IMG submission 204942) | Microbial mat bacterial communities from mineral coupon in-situ incubated in ocean water Damariscotta River, Maine, United States -... | ecosystem: Environmental > Aquatic > Marine >...
TCCCCAGGCAAATCAATGGTACGTGACTTCCCACTCCTGAATCGGTTATCAACTAAAAAGTTTAAAAATCACCTGCTGCTGAACGGCGCATAATTTCATTTAAGATATCTCGTACCTTAATAGCCTCAGACTTTAACGCCGGCGGTATAGGCTTAGTTTTAGTAAGCACAGTAAAATTTAATTAATCTGTAGGGTGGATCAAGCGCAGTGGATCCACCTGTTTCGCCCTTTCACAACAGGGGACGGAGCGCAAAAATGGCGGTCCATCCCCAGGCAAATCAATGGTACGTGACTTCCCACTCCTGAATCGGTTATCAACTAAAAAGTTTAAAAATCACCTGCTGCTGAACGGCGCATAATTTCATTTAAGATATCTCGTACCTTAATAGCCTCCGACTTTAACGCCGGCGGTATAGGCTTACCGCCATGAATCATTAAATTTAAATCCATTGTATAAAGCCATAATGCACCCTGCTCATCTTCTACAACGGAAATTCTACACGGCAAAAAACTCGCAAATGCATCGTTATAATTTAGCATATTTGCCGCTGTCATCGCATTACACAGCAAGTATATTTTTACATAACGATAAGGCTTACCGGACATAGCCTCCACTTGCTTTGATAAGGGCAATTCACCTACATTTTTTATATTCAACTCATTGGATATCGTGTGAATAGATGTATCAAGATCTTCTGCCGTTACACCTTCTGTGGCCTTAACCTTTATGATCATTGCATCAATGGGCGAACCCGTGCTTAATGTTTTTTCAATAAAGCGGCTATAAATATCAATCGCCTTTTCATCGAAGGTATCCACTGCATCCAATGTTGATTTTATTTTCACAGCGGAAACTGCAATTAAAATTAGACTCAACAGGCCTATTACTGCAAGTGCATTTTTAATGGTACTCACTTAGTAATACCACCTTTAGTTAGCTCTGCCGGTGACAATAATTTTTCTAGCTCCGCACGCGATAAGTCGGTCATCTCTTCCGCTACATCTAATACGGCTCGGCCCTCGGCGTATGCCGCCTTTGCAATTTTTGCACCTAGCTCATAACCAATAACCGGGTTCAGCGCGGTTACCAATATTGGGTTTTTACCCAACGCACCTTGAATATTTTGTTGATTAACCGTAAAACCATCAATCGCCTTATCCGCCAGCATGCGACTTGCATTGGCCATAATCTCGATGCTTTGTAATAAGTTATAGGCAATCATCGGCAGCATAACATTGAGCTGAAAATTACCCGACTGACCACCGATGGTAATCGCCGCATCGTTACCAATCACCTGCGCGCACACCATCGCCATGGATTCAGGAATAACCGGATTAACCTTACCCGGCATAATACTGCTACCTGGCTGCAGTGCCGGCAGGGCGATTTCACCCAGACCAGCCAATGGGCCTGAATTCATCCAGCGTAAATCATTGGATATTTTCATCAGGCTCACCGCCACGGTTTTTATCTGCCCACTCAGCTCTACCGCCGCATCCTGTGCACTTAAACCTTCGAATTTGTTTGGGTTACTGGTAAAGGCATGCCCCGTCTGTTTACTCATCTGCGCTGCAAACATCTCGGCAAATTTTTCATGCGCATTAATACCGGTACCCACCGCCGTGCCACCCTGCACCAATGAACTAATGCGCGGCATCGTGGATTGCAATCGCTCTATGCCTAAACCGATTTGTGCAGACCAGCCACCCATCTCCTGAGAAAAACTCACTGGCATGGCATCCATTAAATGTGTGCGGCCGGTTTTAATCACCTTATCTAACTCTATACAGCGCTTATCAATCGCCTGTTTCAAGTGAGCGAGAGAAGGAATCAGCTGCTCAGCCACCTGTAAGGCTGCACTTACATGTATTGCAGTGGGTATTACATCGTTTGAACTCTGCCCCATATTCACATGATCATTGGGGTGAATGGCCACACCGGATGCCTCACTCGCCACATGAGATATCACCTCATTGGTATTCATATTCGTGCTGGTGCCAGAACCGGTCTGGAAGATATCAATTAGAAAGTGTTCATCAAACTCACCCGCACTCACTCGCTTAGCCGCAGAAATAATCGCATCGGTTTGTTCCTGAGACATCTCACCCAAATCACAGTTCACCTGTGCGCAGGCCGCCTTAATTTGCCCCAGCGCCTGAATAAAGGACCTTGGAAACACCAGGCCGCTGACGGGGAAGTTATTAATTGCTCGCTGTGTTTGTGCGCCATACAGGGCATTAGCCGGTACCTCTAGCTCACCCATACTGTCTTTTTCTATGCGAACATCACTCATTTTGACTCCAATGTAAAAATTATTCTGTGCCGTTGGCTCAATACGCCTTCGGCCTGTATAATTGCTCAGCTATGTCACTGCCTCTGTAACAAAGGCAGCCAGCTGAAGGATGGATAGATTTTAGCTGATTTAACTTTAATAGAAGACTATAAAAGACAAAATTTTATGCAACTCACCGAACTTACCGCAATTTCTCCTGTTGACGGCCGCTACGGCAGCAAAACGACTGAATATCAAACCATCTTTAGCGAGTTTGGCCTAATCCGCCACCGCGTAATAATTGAGATACGCTGGCTCAAGGCATTAGCCGCAGAATCGGCCATCGCCGAAGTACCTGCCTTTAGTGCTGATGCCTCTTTCCTGCTGGACAAAATCGAAACAGAATTTAGTGTAGAAGATGCACAACGTGTGAAAGACATTGAAAGCACAACCAACCACGATGTAAAAGCGGTCGAGTATTTTCTTAAAGAAAAAATTGCCGGCAACGCAGAGCTTGAAGCGGTGTCGGAATTTATTCACTTTGCCTGCACCTCAGAAGACATCAACAACCTCTCACATGCACTCATGCTAACGGAAGGCCGCGACAATGTATTGCTAAAGCAAATGGATGAGGTGATTAACAAAATGAAATCACTGTCGCAGGAATATGCAGAGCAACCCATGCTAAGCAAAACACATGGCCAACCCGCATCACCCACCACCATGGGTAAAGAGTTTGCCAATGTGGTTTATCGTTTACAAAAGCAACGCGATATAGCGGCAGATGTAAAAATATTGGGTAAGGCCAATGGCGCGGTAGGTAACTACAATGCTCACCTGTCTGCATACCCCAATTTAGACTGGGCAGGTTTTTCACAACACTTTATTGAATCATTAGGCATTAGCTTTAACCCTTACACCATTCAAATTGAGCCACACGATTACATGGCTGAATTGTTTGATGCGATCTCGCGCTTCAATACCGTACTTATAGATTTTAGCCGCGATGTTTGGGGCTATATTTCGGTGGGTTACTTTAAGCAGAAAACCGTTGCCGGTGAAATTGGTTCTTCAACCATGCCGCATAAGGTAAACCCCATTGATTTTGAAAATGCCGAAGGTAATCTGGGCATTGCCAATGCATTGTTTGGTCACCTTGCAATGAAGCTACCCATCTCTCGCTGGCAGCGCGACTTAACCGACTCTACGGTACTACGTACCTTAGGTGTTGGTTTTGCGCATTCTACCATTGCCTACTCTTCTATGATGCGCGGTTTAAATAAACTGGAAATTAATCCATCTGTTTTAGAAGCCGAGTTAGATAATAACTGGGAAGTACTGGCCGAACCGATTCAAACGGTTATGCGTCGATACGGCATTGAAAAGCCCTATGAAAAGTTAAAAGAATTGACGCGTGGTAAAAAAGTCAATCAACAGATCATGCGTGAGTTTGTTGAAAACCTCGACATGCCGCAAGAAGGTAAAGACCTGTTAATAAACATGACACCAATGAACTACATTGGTAATGCGATTGAACAGGCCAAAAATATTTAAACTGTAAAAATGGTGGATCCGCGTTGCTTGATCCACCCTACAGAACCTAATTACAAGATAATGTAAGGTAGAACAAACGCAGTGGTTCCACCGTGTTTACGGTAATTAATTGAATTTACCGTAGGGTGGATCAAGCAAAGCGGATCCACCAAGCTACACTTTAAATAATAAACTTATGTAGAATTAGTCGATTGTAGTAACCCTTTCTGTACCTGATAAATTTTATTGTAGGGTGGATCAAGCGCAGCGGATCCACCAAACCACGTAATATAAACAATGGATTGTAATATTATGAGCGATTATCGCAGAGCATTCTCAGCTGGCGGCTGTTTTTTCTTTACCCTGGTCACCTATAAACGTTATAAATATTTTTCGGATGAAAAAAACATATGCCTGCTACGCAATGCCTTCCGTCACGTAAAAAATAATCACCCGTTCGAAATTGATGCCATTGTCGTATTACCTGATCATATACACACTATCTGGCACTTACCCAAAGATGATTCAAATTACTCACTACGTTGGCGCCTAATCAAACACTATGTTTCTATGCATATAAACACGTCTATCAATCACCGCAAAGAAAAAGGCATCTGGCAGCGACGTTTTTGGGAACATGCCATTAGAAGCGAAAATGACTGGCACAATCATATAGACTACATACATTACAACCCGGTTAAACACGGCTACACCAATCACCCAGGTAACTGGAAGTACAGTTCATATTCAAACGCACTCAATAAAGGCTGGTATGACAAAAGCTGGGGATATTCAGAGCCTTTGAATATACAGACCTTCGAGTTAGAATGAAGATGGAACCGCGTTTCTTGTTCAACCCTACAGAGCAACGAATAAACCTGGTGACTGTAAAAATGGTGGATCCACTTCGCTTGATCCACCCTACGGAACTAATTAAATTTATTTAGAGTGGTTCTAGAAAATAGGCACTCCTGTATATACATAGATTTATTACAAGGAGCGCCAAGCTGTAATTGATTGAATTTAATGTAGGGTGGATCAAGTGCAGCGGATCCACCAGCTTATTAATACACAGAGACTTGTTCCACCCTACAAAGCTTAATTAAATTTACCGTAGGGTGGATCAAGCGAAGCGGATCCACCAAGCCTTAAACACACAGAGACACCCTATGCACTCGTCCATCAACCCTCTTGGTAATCTCACCCCCGAACAATTTCTAAAAGAATACTGGCAAAAAAAACCACTGGTGATTCGTCAGGCCATTCCGCATTTTGATTGCCCGATTACCGCAGAAGAACTCGCCGGGCTAGCCTGCGAAGACAATGTCGACTCGCGCATTATTATAGAAAAAAATGGCGACCACCCCTGGCAACCGATATTTGGCCCAATGGATGACGACACCTTTGCAAAAATGCCAGAATCACATTGGACACTGGCGGTCAATGATTTAGAAAAAGTCGTACCCGAACTCGCGTGGCTATCCGATTTATTCCGCTTCATACCCGACTGGCGCTTCGATGATTTACTCTGCAGCTACGCCGCAGACCAGGGCTCCGTTGGCCCGCACTTCGATTTGTATGATGTATTTATTATTCAGGGTTCAGGCAGGCGTCGCTGGCAAATAAGCACCGCCGAAGTAACCGAAGACAATCAGGCAGAAGGTACACCATTACGTATTCAAAAAACATTTAATGCGGAAGAGGAATGGACACTCGAACCCGGTGATATGATTTACATTCCACCGAATGTTTCACATCACGGGGTTTCTTTAGGTGAAAGCATTAGCTTCTCGGTTGGTTATCGTGCGGTAAGTCACGCCGATTTATTAAATGACTTTATTTCACACATCACGCAGCAACTATCACCTAAGTTGACTTATCAGGATGCGGACTTAAAAGTACAAAGTCATTCAGCAGAAATTACCGATGATGCAATTAAACGTGTGTCCAATATTTTTAAAGAATATTTAAACCCAAATCACCCGGAACTGCGTCGCTGGTTTGGTCGCTTTATGAGTGACCCTAAATCTGAAAACAATGAAGCGCCAGATAATTCAATTCAGTCAATTAATGAGCTATTAGAAAACATGCAAGCTGGCGCAACGCTATACCGCCACCCTGCCAGTCGCTTTGCTTATATGCATAAAGACAAACAGTCTATCTTATACATAGATGGCAATGATTATGATGTATCTAGAGAATTTGCAGAGTCATTATGTGAGCATAGAGAAATAAATCGTGATGTAATCGACAAGGCTAGCGAAGCTGAACAACAACTGATTATTGATTTATATAATGCAGGTAGTATTTATGATACTGACGAGGTATAGAAATGGTGGATCCACTACGTTTGATCCACCCTACACAAAAACTAAAAACACGTAGACCCAACACAACCGACATAATACGTAGGGTGGATCAAGCACTGCGGATCCACCACACAAAGACTAAAAATACGTAGACCCAACACAACCGATATAATACAAGGGTGGATCAAGCAACGCGGATCCACCACACAACGACTAAAAATACGTAGCACCAACACAACTGACATAATACGTAGGGTGGATCAAGCAACGCGGATCCACCACACAAAGACTAAAAACACGTAGACCCAACACAACCGACATAATACGTAGGGTGGATCAAGCAACGCGGATCCACCACACAAAGACTAAAAACACGTAGCACCAACACAACTGACATAATACGTAGGGTGGATCAAGCAACGCGGATCCACCAATAACGACAGACAAAATAATGAAATACACCATCAAAGTAACTCAGTGGGAATATGATAAAACTCACTTAAGCGAAATACGTCGAAAAGTATTCATTGAAGAACAACAGGTCCCCGAAGAACTGGAATGGGACGATGATGATAAAACCTGTGTACATGTTCTCGTCACTGACGACAACACCCCCATTGCAACAGGTCGCATAAAAATGGATGGCCATATCGGGCGTATGGCGGTATTAAAAGAATATAGAAATAAAGGTGTTGGTTCAGAGGTACTGCAAGCACTTATCAAGTTTTCTAAAACATTAAAAATGAAGTCGGTTTATCTACACGCACAAACCAGCGCCATCCCCTTCTACGAAAAACACGGTTTTAAAATCAGCTCCGAAGAGTTTATGGATGCAGGTATTCCGCATAAAACCATGGAAAAACAACTCTAGGTTATTATATTTTTATAAAGATGAGCAGAATATCTTCCGTAATCGATTATTTCATGTAGGCGTATTTTCTATAGTTTATATTTTTATAACCTATGCGCAGCTGTAGGACGACCTCCAATAAAACTAGCCAGCTAACCGTAGGGTGGATCAAGCAAAGCGGATCCACCAACACCCCAGAACGGTGCTAAGCTAAACAGATACTCACTATACAAAACTATGCAGATGGAGTTATAAAATGGCCGCATTCGATTTCACTAATTTTGAACGCAAAGGGAACACTGAAAGCGATATCCAGCTAAGCTCCGCTAAAAAAATATCAGCAGCCGTAATTCAAGCAACAGAAATCACCCTAAGAACGATAAAAATATTCACACCAGACCTGGAAGCAGAACTCTATAATAACGATGAGTTTAGAAAAAAACTGCTAGCCTTTACAAAAGGCAACAGACACGCACAAATTCAGATACTCGTAGATGACATTACTACTGCCCTACACAATGGTCACAAGCTGATTGGCCTGGCACAACAACTATCTTCTATCATCACAATCAAAGACACGCCCATAGATTTTCAGGGCACTAATATTTCTTTTATATTATTCGATCAATCAGAATTTATATTCAAACCCAACAAAAATTTACAGACAGCTATTTTTTCCAGGTGCAAAAATAGATCTAATAAACTACATGAGTTTTTTATGCTTGTCTGGGATCAGGCTGATCAGAATAGTCATACAAGAAGGCTCAGTATATAAACTTTAACAACTTAAAGTAAAATACCGAGCCCATGTAAATCAAAAAATAAGTTTAGCTTTTACAGCGCTTAGCGAAACCAAACAAAGCAATTAAACCAGAACCAAACAACCAAACTGCTGCGGGCACGGGAACCGCTGATGCAATAGTGCCCTCAAGGTGTAATTCATAACTAAGCCCGCCTAAGCCTGAAGAATCATTTACCGGTATAAATGTAGAGTAATCTAATGTATATGAATCACCCACATTACATGAACCACATGAAATAGAAGCAAATAATCCTGAACCTAAATCAATTTCAAATGAATTATCCCAAGCCATACGCCAACCACTCATATCAATTTCAGTATCGCTAATAGCAGAAATAGATTCTGTTGAATAGTTAGTCCCCGCTTTACCAAAAAATGACCAAGCATCTGTAATATTATTACCCAAACCATTATAAGGTTGGGTCGAGCCAAGTACGACACCTACACCTTGACTTATCACTGTATTATTAACGCCATCCAATCTAAAAAATGACCCGCCTATAACAGATACAACCCCAAAATCACAGTTGGGATAAACACCTCCAACAATACATTCAGGGATACCTGAATCTATTGAAAGCGTCATTGAACCATCATTAATTAATGCCGCACTGGCAGTTAAAGGAAAAAACAAAATTGCAGATAAAAATATAACTATTTTTTTCATTTTAAATTTCCTTATTTGTTAGGGCGCGTAAATTGGATTAGTGGTAATTTTTGATGAGATATTGTTAGATTGATCTTTTGCAACCGCCATTAAATATATTTCATCTTGCCAAGTTAAAATTTGGCTGTTGTAAGTAAATAACCAAACAACATCTCCATTATTAGTCGCTGTACCTCGCACAGCTTGTATAACAGGCGAAGGATCACAGACTTCATCCACTTGAATATCCACTTCTAATAAATTGTACTGCTCTAAAGTTGTAGCAGGTAAGCCTGTAAAACGATTAATAAAACCAACCGATGTAATAACAGGCGCAACCGTGTCAACAATATTAATTGTTACACTACTAGAAGCTTCTCCGCCACTTGTAGTTAAAACCGTAGCTATTATCTCATGCTGACCTAGAGTTAGAAAAGTTGAAAGCGTTTCTCCAGAACTGACAGAATTACCATCAACAGCCCATGAAATGCTTGATACTGAATCACTTATATCAACAAAAACATCCGTATTGATAGTGACGTTAGAACCACCGGATGCAGCGCATTCTTGAATGTTTCCACCTTGCACAGCAAGCTCTACATTAGCAGTACTAAAATCTATATAGCCTTCAAGATGCACAGTATACAAAAAGCCATAAAATGCGCCAGACCCTACATGAGCCTCGTAATCTAAAACAAAAGAATCACCACGTGTACAATCAGTAGCACACGTAATAGATGCAAAACCACCAGCACCGCCAATAAGACCATTACCCATGTCGATAGGACCACCATTCCACTGTACTGTCCAACCATTCATATCTAACACAGCTGTGTTACCTGTACCTGATACAACACTCAAACCTTGAGTAGTAAAATGATTACCAGCAGCACCACCGAAAGACCAGGTTTGATCAATCTCACCGACAGCTTGAGCATTACCAATAGTGATGCCGTTACCAGTACCCGTTAAAACTATTTTTTCACCATCCTGGATAGCGCCATCACCTGATGTATCCATACCAAAATAACTTACATTCGTAGCAACCACATCATATAAACAACCAGTAACTGTAGATGAGTCCTCTCCTATAACACAAGCTGTAACGCCATCCGAAAACTTTAAAACTGCAGTAGGAGAGATATCAGCACTTGCGTATGCACTAACACCCATTACCAAACCCAATGAAATCACTATTTTATTTAAACTTGTTTTCATTTTTATATTTCCTTTATGTTTAAATATATTTTCACTCAACTACTTTTGACGTCTGGCAAAACCGAGCAACCCAATTAAGCCTGAGCCAAACAACCAAACTGCAGCAGGCACGGGTACAGAGCTTATTTGCATCGTCATTTCTACCGTCACACCTTGGTATGGACCCGATATTTGAATTGAATCCCATACAAGTTCATAACTAAATTCATCCAGACTGGTGACTGTCGCTATTCCACCAATATTATATTCACCTACATAATCGACACTTGAATTCCAGTTAGCAAACATAGATGTCATATCCGCCGTCATTGTATTCAAGTCAATATAAGGAGCATTTAAGCCTGACAATCTATCTACCTCGCCATCTTTGCCTGATGGTGCAAAATATGTAAATAAATCAATGCCAATATATTGATAGGTTTCTATGCCTACATAGGTTGCTTGACTATCTGTCGCTATCCCACTCGCACTTCCATCAAACACGCCATCGCTGAATGCTCCATTTCCAGAAAAAAGTACTGGTATACCACCGTTAGGACTTGCACCTGAGGGATCATAAACGTTCATACTCCCACCGTTTACGTTCCATGTTGCCGCTATAGAGGCAGATGATACAATCGTTAATACACATGCAATTATTACTTTAATCATTTTTTCATTCCTTAATTTTTATTTAAAGTTTAAAGCTATAAACTATTTTCGCTCTCACCTACTTAAAAACACCCATTATAATGAGCTCGATATAGCGTCTTACACAATCACAATAATATTCTTAAATTACAGTTTATCATTAGCGACAAACAACACCGTAAAAGGTCATGTACATTTAGAATAAAAAACACATGTGATAATTATGTCCATTTAATAAACTATAAAAGCTTAAGATTCATGACTCTTAAGCTGCTAATATTTATATATTAAATAAATTTCTATAGTTTATGAAATTCAATTTATGAGTTTTATCAACACACAAGTTAAGCAAAAGTCTCTCTATTGAAAATACTCTAAACTTGGTGTTAATAAAATTTCGTTTCCACTAACATCATAAAAAACTGAATTAGTTATATTAAAATTAGGCGAGCCCACAACATCAACCGGATGCATCAGATATAGCTTAAGAAAATTCTTTTTTATCCCCTGAGGAGCTATTATATCAACAAATAATTGCTGTCCATCCTGACGCCAGTAGACCATTCTTTGCGTCTCCCCAAATGCACCGGGATTATTCAACAAACCACGCACTGCAGATTCAGGCACATACACATTAATATCATATGGATTGACAATAGTTTCATCAAAATCCACAGTCAATGAAGCTGCTCCAATAACTACACCATCGTCTGCACCAAAGTTTACTTTTGCATGTGGCGCGGGTTCTAATCGAGAGAAATCAACAGCAGCATTGGGCGCCAAAAAATCCTTACGCAAAAAATTATCCCCAGAACCTAATCCAGGGATAATCTCAATATTTATAACATAGGGGTGCGCAATACCAGAGCTATCATCATCCACCCCCGTATTTACATTTAAACTTGCTACACCAGATGCAATTTCAACAGGTATATCTACAACCAATACTGTTTGAACTGGCTCATGCCCATTGATCCAAGAACTAAGAGATTCAAGGTAACTGGAATAGTGTGTGCCTTTAGCTCTAGCATCTGCACGTAAGTTAAAGACAGACCGCACCTTTCCCAGTGACTGTATATCCCACTGAACATTATCTGCATCGGTTAAAGTAACGGCAATAGTTTCTTTGCGGGCATTTTCTGTGCCACCCACCATTACTGACACCGTATCCCCTGCTCGAGCAACGGTCGGAAATGTGTTAACACCTGCACAGCCCTGTATTAACAACATAGACATAGAAATTAATAGCAATATTATTTTTGCCTTTCTGTAATTCATAAAATACTCAACATTAAAATTTATCATAATATTTGCTATCCATTAAAACCCGAAAATTACAGCGCTTTATCGTATTTAATTATTTATAAGCTTAAATTACGCTGTAATTGCAATGCATCACGCACATCAATTACCCCATCAGAATTGATATCACCAGCAACCATCTCATAAGCCGTTGCCGTATCAAGCTGTTCTATCAAACGTAGTAAAATTAATAAGTCCGCCGCATTTAACATATTATCGACAGCGTAGCGTGGCGCTAAAGCACCAATGTTTGAAATATTGGGATCCGTGATAAAACTTAATACTTCCTCTCCATCACTTAAACCATCGCCATCTGTATCCAGCAGCAATACATTTGTAAAATACAGATTAACTTCATCACCGTCATTTAAACCATCAAAATCAGTGTCTGCATTAAAGGAATCTGATCCTAGACTATCTTCAAGAATATTCGTCAGGCCATCGCCATCAATATCTGTATCACAAACGTTACCTTGCCCGTCAGTATCTAAATCTAGCTGATCAATATTAGCGATTAGTAGGCAATTATCATCATCATGATTATAGGTGTCTAAATCTGCATCTAAACTAATACGCCCATAACCTGTTCTATAGTCAAAACCACTTGTTGATAAATCGTAAGTGCTATTTATTAAATAATTTCTAAGTTCAACTGTTGTCAGGCTTGGGTTTTGTGATAAGAGCAAAGCACCGGCACCCGCCGCGTGTGGAGAAGCGCCAGAAGTCCCAGCAAAACTACTACTAAGAGATGTAACGGTTCTATCAGGTGCAGAAATTTCAGGTTTATCACGCCCATCTGTGGTTGGCCCTTCTGAACTAAACCACTCAATAGCATCATTTGAATAGTTTACGGCCGCTACACTCAATACTGAATTGCAATCTGCCGGTTGAGTTAAACTACTTGAATAAGTCTTAATACCTAAAGCAGGTCCAGTTGAAAATAAAGTTAAAGGCAAATGAGAAACTGAACTACCTGTTTTTTTAACAACGATATAATGCGTTGCTGTCGTTGTTGCCGTGTAGGTAATAACTTCATAAGGAGGCGCACTATTCCTGCGACCAGTTTGTTGATTTTGAGAACTCGCAACAATAATACCACCGGCTTCAGGGTCACCATCATAAAGATATAAATTATAATCTACATCAGATGATGAATAATTATCCCAATTTAATATTAAGCTAAATTGACTACCCGCATTTAAACTAACTGTATTTGCATTAACACCAGCAGAAAATTCATGCGCTAAATCACTATCATCATCAGAAAAGACGCCAAGATAGTGTGCATTTCGTGAATTACCCATCGCATTAAACCATTGCACCCCTGATTGTTCTGCAGCATCTGTAATATCACATAATGGGCCTGTACCATCATAAAATGCCGCTCCAAACCATGCGACAGAATGATTAATTATTTTTACGCCCTGATTTTTCATATCCGTCATTGCTTGCTCAAGCTGTAAGGTGGTGTCAACTTTAGCCAGGTATAATTCAGCAGCGGGCGCCATATCATAAACAATTTCCGCAACACTCGTTCCATGATTAATACCACCCACTCCCTTACCAGTGTAATCTGTGATTGTCAGATTTGAGGGTAAGTCACCTGAAGCCTGTGACGTAGTGTAAGAAGCAAAACCTAGGTCTATAATTCCTACTTTGACACCTGCCCCATCATTACTTAGAGAATGCATATCGGCAGCACCCGTTACTTCAACTCCCTGAGATATAACTGAAACAACTTCATGTGGATACGGTAAACGTATAAAAAATGAATCGGAAAGATCATCTAATATTGATAATAATTTACGTGGAGGGATTTTTATTTCATTGTAGTGGTCTAATAGCACCGGACACTTTAATAAGAGATAATGCTAATCAATTATTAAGGTGTCAGAATGAGTCAGAAACGAACATATAAACAGTATTCTAAAGAATATAAAGAAGAAGCGGTAG
>Ga0316206_1002266_pt1 | contig 13488 bp, 14 predicted proteins | sample 6monthpyrite_MG_FD_204942 | JGI IMG/M metagenome (GOLD analysis project Ga0316206, IMG submission 204942) | Microbial mat bacterial communities from mineral coupon in-situ incubated in ocean water Damariscotta River, Maine, United States -... | ecosystem: Environmental > Aquatic > Marine >...
TCATCGCTCGGGATCTAGAACTAATTGCAGAAATTGGCGTTAAAGCTCACTTTGGTAGACTCTCTTCCGCAAGAAGTATCAGTTTAATTGAAGCAGCACAAAAACAAGGATTAAAAGTCACGGCCGATGTGGCAATCCACCAGTTATACCTCACGGAAATGGATCTCAGTACCTACAATAGTCACTGCCACGTTCTGCCGCCTTTCCGCGAACTGCGCGACCGAGACGTTCTAAGAATGGCGCTTGCCAATGGCACAATTCAAGCCGTTTGTTCTGACCATCAACCACACGAAGAAGATGCGAAACTGCATCCTTTCCCTGCCACTGAACCTGGTATATCAGGTCTGGAAAGTTTGTTACCGCTCACGTTAAAATTGATTTCAGAAAATGTACTCGACTGGCCACAAGCAGTCGCCGCTCTAACAGTAGAACCTGCCAGAATACTGGGCATTGATAAAGGACATTTGTCGACAGGTGCAGTCGCTGACATTACGATAATTAATCCAGAAGCTGACTGGACGATGGAATCAAAAAATATGTTAAGTCAGGGCAAGAACACACCCTTCCTCGGCTGGGGATTTGAACACCAGGTTACAAACACTATTATTGGCGGCCAGTTAATTAAATAACTGACAGCGAAACTGATTTGTTCTAGTGAAGCTTTTTACTCAGCCGGCGACGTAACAACAACGGAAAAACCAATCCAAGGTAGAACAATGCCGACATCGAGCCGCCTCCGCCACCACCGAAAGATGGAGGCGTACAAACCTCCTTACTAGTTGGTAAGGAATACCCTGAGACACCAAATACAATGTTGTCTATCCAGCCGGCATCCTGACCTGCAGAAAAAATATAGTCTTTGTTAAACCGCCACTCTATAACGTGATCACCTTCACCCGTTAAAGTAATACTTTTTCTGATCCAATCCACATCACCAGAGATACCAGATTTTTTAACGTTATCGACCCATAATTCAAGAAAATCGTAATCTTCTTCAGAGCAAACCTTCCAGTCAAACATATAGTCTTTTGAAGACACGCCGCTAACATTTTCATACGCGAAAAGACTACTTCTCTGGTTGTCGGAGATATTACCGGACTGGAATGAAAACCCACCATCAGTTGTAACCAGTTCCTCAGTCCAGTTAGCGCTGCCGGTTAAAGCCCACTGAAAAGAACTTGGCGCTTCAACATTACTAAAAAACCGCTCAGAAACAACATTAATGGAAAAAGGAATATCAATAACAGGAAAGGAACCTAAACTGGTATTAATTGATAAGGTATCGGTAAAGTTGCCGAGTGATGCTGCCGGGAACTCCAGTTTCACTGTACATGTCTCATTCGCAGAAACGGTTCCACCACATGTATCACTAGCAACAGTAAAATTAGAACCACCACCAAAGGAAAAACTACTAATAGTAAACGCCGTATTTGATGCATCATTTGTGATACTAAGGTTATAACTAGCGGTCAAACCAGGTATCCAGGTAGACATATCAACCGAAGGTTTAATCGTAATACCATTGGTCATCAAATCCAGCCACTCACTATATTTTTCTACCCGGGTGTATACTCCGTACTTATTAGGCTCTGCACAACCAGCGCCCCAACTGACGATACCAACTTGATTCCAGCTTGCACCGCCATCCGTAGAAAATACCAATGGACCACCGCTATCTCCCTGACAAGAATCAAATCCTCCCAAAGCAACACCAGCACACATCATATTGTCTGTAACCTGATCATTCAGGCCAACATTACAAACAGTCGTATCAACATACGGAACCGTGACTTCACGCAAAACGTCAGGGTATGTACCCGCCGGATCTTCAGTATCTCCCCACCCTATTACAGTAACATCATCTCCTACAGGTAGGCCTAATGCTGTCGTAGGATCAACAAAAGGGATGATCGCAGCACCTGTCGCTGCCGTTGTCAGTTTTAATAAGGCAATATCATTATCTGAGGTAAAAGCGTCGTAATCTGGATGAACGTGAATTTCTGAAATACTTGATGCAGACACAGTGGAAGTGGATTTATCAAATTCACCAATAAATGCAAAAACAGCACCGGCAGTCGTATCATTTACACAATGAGCTGCAGTTAATACCCACTGCTCTGAAATAAGAGATGCGCCACAAAAAAAATCATCTTTTGAAGCTGTTTGAGACAACATGACCATCCAGGGATATTCAGATGAATTCGGAACTTCAGTTCCACCCACAATTCGCGTCTCAATATTCGATGCCGCTACGCTATTAGTAGTAGCTACAAACACCATTCCCATCAATAAAATTGTCGCTTTAATAAACTTCATCATCCTAACTTCTTCATTCAGCACACATTAATTAATACGTTTTTTTCTTACCATTAGATTCATATAAGCATATAAAAACAGCACAAACAAGCCATAGAGGCTTATTGAGCCACCCCCATCATCATTTTCTTGAGGCGGTTCACTTAATTTCACGTTATCTAGCCAAACCCTATCCCGCCCCACTGCGCTTGCATCATTCTTGGAGTAAACCCAACTAAAATTATGATAACCAGGAGCTAAAGAATACTGGTAATTTGCCCAGCCTTGCTCGCCACTCATTTCAAACTGTTTTTGTCCGTCTAAATAAAAGGAAACTTTATCTGCCAGTTCTTCAGAAGAAACCTTTATATCAAAACTAAAATCCTTCTGACTATTAAGTACGACCAGAGCTCTTACTATTGACTGCTCCCCATCATTAAGAAAACCAGATACCAGACTACTACCACCTTGTGTAAATTCAGCATCCGTTGCATCCCACGGGTTTTCAATTGAAGTAGACCAGCTCAGGCCAGGTTCTCCAACAATAAATTCTCCATATAAAACCTGATACGACAAATTAGTAAGTGTCTCACCAAATATTTGCATTGCAGATGGTGTATCCCAACTCAAATTATCCAGCCAGGCTTTATCTTCCCCCTCCGTTATCGTTACATCTTTACGATAACGCCAGTGAAGAATATGCTCTCCTGCCGGGACGGATACGCTATTTTGTTGCCACAACACATTTCCACTCACGGCATCAATGCGTTCTCCATCAAGTAACAATTCAACAAAATCAAAATTCAGCTCAGATGACACCTTCCAGTCAAAATACAATACTTTCTCTTCTGCCAAACTGACATGAGCCACAAGCAAGGAAATTTCATTATCTCCAATATCTCCACTGGAGATTGAGGATTCACCCTCTGTTCCGGTTAGTAATTCCTGCTTCCAGCTAACACTGGCACCACTACCCCAGGTTAATGCGGGCTGTGGATTACCCACTAAAGGATTAACTGGCACTTCGTTAAGAGATACGCCATTTATTTGCGCCTGAGCTGTTGGGTAGCCAATAATATTTGAAGTGATTACCAGCACATCTGTTAGGTTTCCGACCGTTATTGGCTCATAGACAACGGTTAAGGTACAGCTTTCATCAGTCGCTAAAATCGTACATTGATCATTAATAATTGATAATTCAGTTCCTGAATTAAATACTTTGGATTGTATGGTGGCGGTAGCAGATGAATTATTAGTAATGGTCAGAACCTGCTCAATTGAATGACCTGAAACAATAGGAGTGTAATTAATTGAGCTAACACCCAGGCCAGATGTATTGCTTGCAATCCAGTCAAGATAATTTTCTACACGCGTATAAACACCAAAGCTATTTGGGTCAGCACAACCATATCCCCAGCTGACAATGCCAGCCTGATACCAGCTGCCGCTATCAGAATAAACCATGGCCCCACCACTATCCCCCTGGCACGAGTCAATACCTCCCTCAGGTAAGCCTGCACACATCATATTGGTAGTAACTTGCCCATTCAAATACTGAGACTGGTTGCAAACTGTGTTCGAAATATAGGGCAAATCAACTTCACGCAAAATATCAGGATACGAACCCGACATCGGATCTTCAGTATCTCCCCAGCCAATAACAGCTACATCGCTAACACTATCATCTGCAACTGCTTCAAGAGCTACTGCAAGGGACGAAGAAATCAAACTCACTGGAGTGATGGACTCAGCATTCGATAACTTAAGCAGTGCTATATCATTATTAGAGCTATAGGCATCATATTCAGGATGAACAATAATTTTCGTGATTGCATTCGGTGAAACAGTACTAAGCGTTTTATCGTATTCACCCACAAATGCAACAACGCCAGCGGGCATCGAATCAACCACACAATGAGCTGCAGTTAAGATCCATCTTTCTGCAATCAGTGAAGCGCCACAGAAAAAGTCAGATGTGGAATTTGATGAAGACAATAACACCGCCCATGGATACTCAGAAGATGTCGCCTGAGTACCACCAACAATTCGCTGCTGTTTTAAATTTGCCGCTGAGCTGGTTGTTTGAAAGATCATAAGTACGAGCAGCAAAAAGCCTGTCGTGAAAGTGTATTTGTTCAAATTCATTCCCTTTATCAAAAACTTTACTATTTAATTATGGCAATAACGCTTACTTTTATCTCTGAAGACAGCTCTAAACGCCCGCCTTACGAGACCAATGGTTTAGAAAATATGAATTAATTTCAGAAAATGTGAAATAAAGTTTAATTTTTTTATAAATAAAAACTGATTAAAAACAAGCAGATAAGAAAAAACTCAGGGAAAACCCTTAAAAAAATACACCGACAACCCTATTTTTTTATTTTTCTTGGGCGTGTCTAATAGCCCTTAAGCAGCATTGCTCAAACACTGATGCTTAAATGTCTTTGAAAGACATCTAACCATGTTAATTGAAGTCATTGTTATATGTAAATATCCTCTTGAAAGGCCGTTAGTTTACTAATGGCCTTTTTTTTATCCCCCGGCTTCCTTTCAACAAACTTAACCTCAAACAGTTAAATCAGCTTTTTCAGCCACTGTCTGAGACAATACAACCTTATTTCTTCCGCTTGCTTTAGCATCTAATAAGGCTAAATCTGCTCTTTTTACCAAATCACGTCCTAAATCGATAGCAGAGCGCGCCATATCACCGGTACACATGCCCGCTACCCCTATAGAGGCCGTGATTGATAATTTATTATCCTCAGCAAGAACAAACTGGTGCGACGCTATGCTTTTTCTAATTCTTTCTGCCACAGAATAGGCTTTCTCAACCGGCGTTTGCGGTAAAAGCACCACGAACTCTTCTCCGCCATAACGTGCAATCATGTCACTGCCTCGCAGATGCTGGTCAACAATCGACGCCACTTCTTGCAGTACCAAATCACCTACCTGATGCCCTTGCTCATCATTCACTTTTTTAAATTTATCCACATCTAAAAATATGCAACTTAATTCAAAGTTATAACGAACCGAGCTTGAAACGATTTCATTCAAGCGCTGCTCAAAGAACCGTCGGTTATAGACACAGGTTAACGGGTCTGTCATACCGACTCTTTCAAGACGGGTGACATTTAACGCATTTTCAATACATATCGACACAATCGCAGCCAGGCGCTGTAAAAAATCTGTACTACTGGATGACTGAAAACGACCTTCCGTACAACTTCCAAGATTCAGGCTTCCAATTAACCGGCCTTGTCTGATTAAGGGTATTAATGCCACAGATTGCAAGCAGCCAGTAGCACTGCTAAATAATACTTTATGCTCAGGTTTGCATGCCGTTAAACGCGGAGATAATTCTTTATCGAACCATTTTTTTACATCAGCAGCCTCGGCCGCCAGTTTTAATTCTGGTAGCTGGTCGAGTTGCAGGCCGGTTTCATCTAAAAACCGTAACAGTTCATAGTCAGCATCAATCAGAACAAGTGAAACCGTATCCAGTTCAAAAACATTTCGATAATTATTGATAATGATTTGCAACAAATCACGGAGGGAGTGGGTACTGATAAGCAGTAATTCCATTTCTGCAAAACGCTGCATCTTTTCTTCATTAAGACGCGCATTTTTCATCAGGCTATCTAGCTGCTGCTGAAGACGTTTGTTTTCAGCTTTTATATTGTCAACGTCTGTTTTCATCAGTTTCCATTGATAACTTCAGATTAGTTTTTATCAGTTAATAACTATATAGCTTATTCAACTGCTAATTCATACTTTGACAGATATCACTGATTCAAATCAAATTAAAATGTCACCAGTGGTCGAATTTGCATTACTTACCGTCAGTTTCATCTTTTTCAACCTTATTTTCTTCAACATCATCAGACTCATCTTCATCGTCAAGACGATCAAGTTCAGCATCCATGTCTTCATCTGTCATTTCTTCGTATTCCTCTTCCTCATCTTCAGCATGTTCCGCTCTGCGCTTCAGAACTAGTCGGGAAATAAATAACCCTGCCTCAAACAAAAGCAACATGGGTATCGCTAAAATGGTTTGAGAAATAATATCAGGCGGCGTCAGGAACATACCAATAACGAAAGCACCGACCACGATATAAGGTCGTTTCTGAGCCAGTGCATCTGGTGTTGTTGCGCCGATGATAATTAACAAGAAAACGGCAATAGGTACTTCAAAGGCAATACCAAAAGCAAAAAATATCGCAATAATAAAATCCAGATACTGACCAATGTCAGTCATCATAGATACACCTTCAGGTGATATTGCGATTAAAAATTTAAACAATAATGGAAACAGGACAAAATAGGCAAAAGCAACACCACAGTAAAACAGTATCGTGCTTGAGACAAGTAATGGCACAGCCATTGATTTTTCGCTTTTATATAAACCCGGAGCAATGAAGGACCAGATCTCATATAAAAGATACGGCACGGCTATAAACACCGAAACCATTAATACTAATTTAAATGGAACTAAAAATGGAGATGCTACCCCGGTAGCAATCATCGATGTACCTTCAGGCATTAACGACAATAACGGCTGGGCAACGAAAGTAAATATTTCTTCTGAAAAACCAAATAACGCGATAAATAAAATGAGCACGGCAAGCACCATGCGCAGTAGACGATCACGTAATTCTAAAAAGTGGGTCATGAAACCCTGTTCTTTTTCAGGTTCCTGAGTTTTATCAGGGGAAATACTATTATCCGTCATGCTGGTCTTTTTGTTTATCAGTACCTGAAGCAGCCGCTATCTCTTCTTCTGATTGTTCAGTAACTGCAGGGTTTTCGAATGTTCGACTAGCTCTGGCTGAAGCCTGTTCTTTTTCCAGCTTTTCAGCGGCTATTTGTTCGTGATCTTTTTCTTCGTCTTCATCAAGAAATTCAAGATAATCATCATCGGCATCATTCTTGTCATTATCATCTTTAGATTCATCATCCAGATTATATGAGAAGCCACTTCGAATATCCCCGGCTTCATCATTTAATTTACTTTGCAGTTCTTTAATCTGAACTTCCTGGTTATGCATAAGACGTTTAAGTTCTCCGGCATCGAATTCACTTTCTACTTCGCTTTTGACACCTTCAACGAAACGTCGCGTTTTACCAAACCAGTGGCCAACTGTTCGGGCTACTTTTGGCAGACGCTCGGGACCAATAACCACCATTGCCAGAATGGAGATCACCATAATTTCCCAGAAACCAATATCAAACATGAATCAAATATCCACTAAGAGAAAACGATCAGACAACTTTAAGATTTAGTTTCGTCTTTTTCTTTGCTAACTTCAGCATCAATAACACGACCATCTTCTTTTTGAGCTATCTGCTCAGAGGCCTTTGATGCATCAACTTCATCTTCACCAGTCTTCACAGCTTTTTTGAAACTCTTAATAGCATTACCTAAATCACCACCAACGTTACGTAATTTTTTTGTACCGAATAATAAAATTACAATACCCAGAATAATTACTAACTGCCAAATACTAATACCCATTTTTTACTCTCCAGAAATAATTCTTTAATCAGTTGATCGAGATGCTTTTTCTTCCAAACCAGATAAACCAAAACGGCGATCAAGCTCACTTAACACATCTTCTGTTTTAATATTTTGTTGGCTTAACAACACCATGCAATGAAACCACAGATCTGCTGTTTCATAGATAATTTTTTCCTTTTCACCATCCTTTGCAGCCATCACAGTTTCAGTCGCTTCTTCACCGATTTTTTTTAAAATCGAATCGAGCCCTTTGTGATAAAGCTTGGCGACATATGATGAATCAGGATCCGCATTTTTGCGATCTTCAAGTACTTCTTCAAGCCGCTTCAGGACATCAGTACTCATTGATAAATTTCCTTAGGATCTTTTAATACAGGCTCGACAACCTGCCACTCGTTATTTTTAAGCTCGCTGTAAAAACAGCTTTCGCGACCTGTGTGACAGGCAATACCACCCAGTTGTTCTACCTGTAAAACTATCACATCGGAATCACAATCCAGTCGGATAGATTTTACTTTCTGGATATGACCCGAGCTCTCACCTTTATGCCATATCTTTTGACGCGAACGTGACCAGTAGACCGCTTCATTTTTTTCAGCTGTCATTGATAACGATTCACGACTCATCCAGGCCATCATTAGTATCCTGCCTGATTCGGCATCCTGCGCAATCGCAGGTACCAGACCATCATCAGTCCATTTTACCTGATCTAACCAGTCTGTTTTAGTAGTAGACATTACAGGCGTACTTCTATTCCACGATCAGCCATGTGCTGTTTGGCTTCTTCTACAGAGTATTCTGCAAAATGAAAGATACTCGCCGCCAATACAGCATCAGCATGACCTTTAATCACGCCTTCAGCAAGGTGATCCAGATTACCAACACCACCTGAGGCGATTACCGGTACATTAACAGCGTCCGTTATCGCACGCGTTAGATCCAGATCAAAACCTATTTTTGTACCATCACGGTCCATGCTGGTTAACAGAATTTCACCCGCACCATAGTCAACCATTTTGATGGCCCACTCAACTGCATCGATACCCGTCTCTTTACGACCACCATGAGTAAAAATTTCCCATTTGTCGGCTTCGCCTTCGGCATTGACACGTTTTGCATCAATCGCCACAACGATGCATTGTGAACCGACTTTATCTGATGCTTCCTTAACAAATTCTGGATTAAAAATAGCAGCAGAATTAATGGCTACTTTATCAGCGCCAGCATTCAATAAACGACGAACATCATCAACACTACGAACACCACCACCAACGGTTAACGGTATAAAAACTTGTTCTGCGACTTGTTCAACCACATGGACAATAGTATCCCGATCATCTGAAGTTGCTGTGATATCTAAAAACGTGATTTCATCAGCACCTTCAGCATCATAACGCCGGGCTACTTCAACTGGATCACCAGCATCACGAATATCGACGAATTGCACGCCTTTAACGACACGACCATTAGCCACATCAAGACAGGGTATGATGCGTTTAGCGAGTGACATTAACGGTTATCAACCCAGCTTTGCGCTTCTTTTAAATCCAGTGTGCCTTCGTAAATGGCGCGACCAGTAATCGCACCCATGATGCCTTCATCTTCAACCGCAGCCAGCGCTTTAATATCATCCATATTGGTAATGCCACCAGAAGCAATAACGGGAATATTGATAGCCTGTGCCAACTTAAGAGTTGATTCAACATTGACACCTTGCATCATGCCATCACGAGAGATGTCGGTATAAATAATTGACTCAACACCATCTTCTTCAAAACGTTTCGCCATGTCTATAACATCGTGCTTGGATAGTTTTGACCAGCCATCAGTCGCGACTTTACCGTCTTTTGCATCGAGGCCTACAATGATGTGTGTCGGAAATTCTGCACAAATTTCAGGAATGAAGTGCGATTCTTGAACCGCCTTTGTTCCGATGATGACATATCTCACACCCGCATCAAGATACGTTTCGATGGTTTCTTCACTGCGAATTCCACCGCCAATTTGAACCGGTAAATCTGGGAAGGCTTTACAGATTTCATGGACAATGCCTGCATTTTTCGGCTCACCAGCAAAGGCACCATTTAAGTCAACCAGATGTAATCTGCGAGCACCTGCTTCAACCCATTTCGCTGCAACTTCAACCGGGTCTTCTGAAAATATGGTTTCATCATCCATATCACCCTGACGCAAACGCACGCATTTACCATCTTTAAGATCAATTGCCGGTATTAATAACATATCTAGCCTCGTCTCCAGTCCATATTTTATGGCTGCCCATTCCACTGACAGAAATTATTTAAAAGTTGTAATCCATCGGCTGCGCTTTTTTCAGGATGAAATTGCACAGCCATAACATTGTCTTTAGCTAATGCGCAGACAAAATCAATGCCGTATTGGCTTTTTGCTGCGATGATTGAGTCATCGGCGGGATCGGCATAATAACTATGAACAAAATAAAACCGACTACCCTGCGCAATGTTTTGCAGCATAGGATGCTCGATTGTCCAGTTCACCTGATTCCAGCCCATATGAGGTATTTTCAATTTAAGTGAATCTTCGCCTGTCATATTATCATCAAACCGGTGTACTTCGCCCGGATACAGATTCAGGCAATCAATACCCTGATTTTCTTCACTATGCGACAGCAAAATCTGCATACCCATGCAAATGCCAAGAAACGGTTTTTCTTTAGCCGCCTGCAGCACCGCTTGATCCAGCCCACGGGAAGTAAGCTCAGCCATGCAATCACGTGCCGCACCCTGACCAGGGAACACCACACGATCTGCATTATGAATATCTTCAGGACTTGAGGTCACAATAACCTTATCGGCAGAACCTGCCACGTGCTCTATGGCTTTAGAAACCGAGCGCAGGTTTCCCATACCATAATCAACAACAGCAATTAACGACATTGGATCTTACAATGCCCCTTTTGTTGATGGCAGGATACCTTGCATACGCTGATCAGGCTCAATCGCCATGCGCACAGCACGACCAAAGGCCTTAAATATAGTTTCTGCAATATGGTGCGCATTACGACCACGAATATTATCGATGTGCAATGTTGCATTGGCGTGATTAACAAAGCCCTGAAAAAATTCATGGAACAGGTCAACGTCAAACTCACCAATCATGCCACGCGTGAAATCAGCATGAAATTCCAGACCCGGCCGGCCTGAAAAATCAATGACTACCCGTGACAATGCTTCGTCTAATGGCACATAAGAATGTCCGTAACGGGTAATGCCTTTTTTATCACCCATCGCTTTGCTAAACGCTTGCCCCAATGTAATACCGATATCTTCAACTGTGTGGTGCGCATCAATATGCAAATCACCCATTGCGCGGATATCGAGGTCAATCATGCCGTGACGGGCTATTTGATCCATCATGTGATCTAAAAACGCCACACCTGTTTCAAAATTTGATTTTCCAGTTCCATCAAGATTTAGACTGACACTGATTTGAGTTTCCAGTGTATCTCGGCTTATTTCAGCCTTGCGTTCCGCCATGCGGCAAGCTCCGATCATTAAAAGGTATAGGATACAACGGATAAGGGGTTTGTTGTAATACTTTAAGGGCAATAAAACACGGTTTTTCCGCCACTTAGATGGATATTTAACCGTTTTGCTATAAATCCAGGTGCATACTGAATTATTCAGGTGAAATTTGCAGCCAAAACGTTACCGGGCCATCATTTAATAGCGAAACTTTCATGTCAGCACCAAACCGACCTGTCTGAACATTTAAAGCTGATTGAGATGCGCATTCAACGGCTTTTTCAAACAACCGATTTCCTTCTGCTGGACTGGCTGCCGACGAAAAACTGGGACGCAAACCCTTTTGAGTATTAGCAGCCAGAGTAAACTGCGGCACTAAAAGCAACTGACCTTTAATATCGATTAAACTTAAATTCATTTTATCTTCATCATCTGAAAACACTCTGTATTTCAGTAGCTTATCGACCAATCGAGACACCACCTCTTCAGTATCACCTTTTTCTACTCCAACCAAAACCAGTAAGCCCCGGCCAATAGCTGCTATTTCTTTACCACCCACCTCAACCGAGGCTGACGAAACACGTTGTAATAATGCAATCAAGCCAGTTTTCCTGCTAGTTCATCTGTAATTTCAACTAAACGTCTGGTTATCCCGGGCTCTGACACGGCATGACCGGCATCGGCAATAATATTTAACTCTGATTCTGGCCATGCATTGTGCAAATCCCAGGCTTGCTGTACAGGACAAATGACATCGTAACGCCCATGCACAATATAACCCGGAATATTTTTTAGCTGATGCGCAGTTTTGATAATCTGATCTGGCTTAAGAAAACTTTGATTCACAAAAAAGTGCGCCTCAATTCTGGCTACACTCAACGCCACATGCGGGTCTGAAAAATAATCGACCAGTTCCTCATTATTCAGCAGGCATGCCGTTCTTCCTTCCCAGGTCGACCAGGCTTCCGCAGCACGCATTTTTGCCAATTCATCATCACCCGTTAAACGTTGATAATAAGCACTGACCATATCCCCACGTTCTGATTCAGGAATAGGAGCCAGATAGTCTTGCCAATAGTCTGGAAATAAGACACTGGTACCGTGCTGATAAAACCATTTCACATCCTGATCTCTGCATAAGAAAATACCTCTTAACACCAGACCAAGGACATGGGCTGGGTATTTTTCTGCATACAATAAAGCCAGTGTAGAGCCCCATGATCCGCCAAAGACTACCCATTGTTTAATTTCCAGCACGGCACGTATTCGTTCAATATCCTGAACCAAATCGTGACTGGTATTATCTTTTAGGCTAGCGTGTGGCGTTGATTGCCCACAACCACGCTGGTCAAATAATATTATCCGGTATTTTTCGGGATCAAAATAACGACGGTGATAGGACTCGCTATTAGCTCCCGGACCTCCATGTAAAAAAATAACAGGAATACCCTCCGGGTTACCGGATTCTTCTATATAAAGTCGGTGCGTTTCATCGACTTGTAAAAACTGCTGGAAATAAGGATGCAGCTCTGGATATAAATAATGGTGCATTGCTTTGCCCCTTTGCTTTTTTTTATATTTCTATGCCATACTTTAATTCATACACTTAAACATCAAAAGTGTAGATAAAAGCTAACACTCATTTTGTAGGAAAAATCCTACAATAAATCACCTTTTTGTCCTACAACATGTTCCGATTCATTGTATAGCCCCACGAAGAGCAATCATTCATAATCTGCTCAGACCTAGGGAGATAGGTCTGCAAGGAAGCTAAGTCGTACCAGGATTGTACAACGGAGTCTCAAGGAAAAGGATTCAACGGATTGTCAGAGACCCTCAAAGGATAGAACTGGAAAACCTGGATGGTATGCGCGAGGCTCAATCACCAAGTCTGCTAGGATGGCGAAAACCCGGTCATGGAATGATCGGGTTTTTTTATGCCTGTCAAAAACCCAAATACGTATGTCCTCAACACGACCGTTTTTCAGAAATTTCCTACGCAATAATCCGATATTACCTTTCGTTTTTTTAAGAAACTACTGACATTTTTCCGCTAGAAAACACTTAGAATAGGTACTGTCTTATAGCACGGAAGCTGCGGAGATACCCCAATTCTTCAAATAGACTGACAAAGCCTCCTGTCAGGGAAGCCAAAGACTCCAGCCAAGGATGGAC
>Ga0316206_1002267_pt1 | contig 13485 bp, 13 predicted proteins | sample 6monthpyrite_MG_FD_204942 | JGI IMG/M metagenome (GOLD analysis project Ga0316206, IMG submission 204942) | Microbial mat bacterial communities from mineral coupon in-situ incubated in ocean water Damariscotta River, Maine, United States -... | ecosystem: Environmental > Aquatic > Marine >...
AAGCCGGTAATAACAAGTACTACTCCTGCAACTATTTCGAATAGTTTTTGATATCTAGAGAGCATCTGTAGTGACTCCAGCCATCCCATACTCCAGGCACCAAGTATAATAGGTATGCTGCGCCCTAACGCAAACGCCAGCAATAGAGCGAATCCGAAGCCAACCGAACCAATTGCTGCACTGGCTGTTAATGTAACCAATAATGCAGGCGTGCAGAAGGGACAGACGGCAACAGAAAATGGAATGCCCAATAAAAATGCGCCCCAAAGACCAGTCACTTTGCGACCTTTAATACCAAACCATGGCAAGCGGATATTTACTATACCTGACCACATCAGCCCCATGATGATCAGTAAAGGCCCCAGGAGCAAACCCCAATGTCTTCCCATAACGTCTTGTACCCATTCACCGCCTAGTGCTGCGGCAACTCCAAGCACTACATGAGTAACAACCATACCAAGAACAAAAGCGCCGCCCATTAATATTGCCCTGCGTTCCTCATGTGCCTTAGTAACATAAGCAAGCATGACAGGTACTGAAGCAAAGGAAACAGGGTTAAAGCTAAAAACAAAACCGGCTAAAAATGCTATCCCTACTCCTGTCCAGCTTGCTGTTTGTAATGTTTCCTTGAGCATCTGTGAGTTGATATCCAAGGCAGGAATCAATAAATAGATTGCTGTACTGAATAACAAGACAGCTGTCAGATAAGGACTGCCCTTTGCGGCACGATTAAGTAGCTGTCTTGCATCCTCGTTAACACCTTTAAAAGTTGCAATAACCATGGGTAAAGTAAACAGCGTAGCAAATAGAAAACCGGCCAATATGGCAATGCCTATTGAATCCACTGTGATTGCCATGCCGGCAGTAACTACAATCAAAGGTAAAGTGCAGGCAGGCAAGGTCAAACCTAATTGCAGACCATGAGGTAATGACTTTCCACCAGGTAATAATCTGAAAAACTCAAGGTGTGGCACTGGTATATAGACAAAGCGTGAAATTAGATATAGCACGGCCATAGCAAACAGGATAATACTCGGTGTGTACGCTCCCCACTGAGGTGTCTCAGTGAAAAATACGGCCAGGGTAAACAAAACCACAAGTAAAGCTGTACGACTTAACCAGACAGCGAAGAGACTTTGGCAGCATGCCTTATTATCTGTTGACTGATGGGCTCGGACTGAATACAGGGTGTGAGTGGCAATAGTACATGGTTCGAAAAAAGCTAGTAACCCTAATAGGGCCGCTGTGATCAGTAATAGAGTAATCATGCTTGTGCCTCCTGGTTATCCAGGCCCAGCCTGTGTTCCAGTTCGGCACGAAGTTTTTTCACTGAAGGTAAGCTCGTGAAAACCAGCTCATTATCAATAGATATGGATGGTGTCGATAACACACCTAGCTGAACGGCGTGATCCATTTCATCGAGGATATTCACTTCACGCCACTGGATTTGATCACTACCCATTTCATTAGCCAGTTTTCGCAAAACTTCTTTTGCATGACCGCATTTACCACAACCCGGCGAGGAAAATATTTCTATCTTTATATTCATTATTCAACTCCAACAAAACAATTATTAGTCATCTGTGCCAATTGTTACCTTTGCAGGAGTAAAACCGGATTCACTGATTTTCTTTTTCAATTGAGCTACATCAGCATTTTTACCCGGAGCCATCTGGATATGAGCCTTCTTATTGTTAAAGCTGACAGTCGCCTTTACTACATCAGGCAATGTAGACAGATTTCGCCTCACACTATTGGCACAGATCTTACAACTCATACCTTCTATATTTATTTCCACAACCTGTTTCTCATCAGCCCATAGCGATATAGGCAATAGGAATAAACCTGTTAGTAATAATATTCGTCTCATAGCTTTTCCTCCTAATTACTCAATTACCTGTCAAACGGTAGCTCACAGGCTAGATTCAATTTAAGTTGGAATTAAGCTTACAACCTGGAGTTTACTCCAGGTCAAGTAAATAAAAGAAATTTTTGGCAATTTTCTGATGACTAGTAGTTGCAGTTGGATAATCCTAAAAATACGGACCAATCCACCATTTATTATATTGTTTTATATCAGCAATAGGTGGGTAACTGTTTTTACATTGTGCGCTGACTACCCACAACAGGATTCGGTACCTTCTTGAATAGGCGGGCAAGGAACGGTGCCATATGAACAAAATACGCAACAATCCCCTTTCTTCGGTTTTAGCAAAGCGCCACAACCCTTGCATTCATAAAACCACTGACATGCATCAGTCGGCATCGTTTCTGTTTCAACATGGCCACATTCAGGGCAAGTGATTGTTGATTGTAAAATGATTTCTTCACTCATGACTTCACCTCACTGGGATTAGATATGGGGCAAGTTTTGTTTGCAGGTGATACGATGTCCCAGATTGCAACGACCAGCATGACAACTAAACCTGTATAAAAGAGGTAGGTACTCCATCCATACTTCCAAAGGGGATACAGGATCAACAGCACCATTGATGGGCCAGCGATCCCTGCTAACAAACGTACCCAGCGTCGGTGTGAAATAAATGTAACTGCATTTGCCAAAAGTGCGATCCAGGCAAAAACAGGCAGTAGTGTATTTATGAACAGGCCTTCGAACTGAGCCAGAAAACCTAAGCCAAGTGATGCGCCTAAAGTGCCTAGTGCAGGAAAACAGGATGCACAGCCCATAGCTGCTAAGATCGTACCCAGAGCACCTGATTTATCGAATAATCTTATTATCCAGTTCACATTTGATTCCCTTGCTTGAATTCTGATACGGGGAGTATAAACTCCGTACCTAAGTACAGAGTCAAGCGAGATATTTGAATATGAGTAAATCAGTCAAGACCAAGCCAGAGCTAACCATCGGGAAGCTAGCATCATCCGCGGGCGTTAATGTAGAAACTATTCGATATTATCAGCGGATCGGATTGATCGTTGAGCCAGACCGTCCTCAACAGGGGTATCGTAAATACCCGAATGAAACGGTAGATCATATTAAATTTATAAAAAGAGCTCAGCAACTGGGTTTCAGTTTAGAGGAAATAACTGATCTCATTTCACTCGGTGATGGGCATTGCCGTGATATAAGAGAACGAGCTGAGATCAAGCGTGACAAAATAGAGCGTCAGATTCGAGATTTGCAGGCATTAAGCGATACGCTCACCCAAATGATTAATGCATGTTATTCCGGTAAGCACAAACACAAGTGCCCTATTGTTGAAACGCTTCTGGCGCAGGAATAAAAACATAATACTTAAAATATTGTAGTGTTTTGTTTTTCAGTTAAGTTACAGATAGTAAAAACTATATTAATATATTAAATAGGCTCGATCACCCACCACTCTAATGACGTCGTTCAGACGTCTGTGTAAGTAATCAGAAAACACCCAGTAAACTGACAGTCAAGATAAGGGAACCTTAATCCTAAAACAACTTCCTTTTCCTACTTCACTTTCAAATATAAGCTAACCACCCATTTCATCAATTAATTCTTTGGATATCGCTAAGCCCAACCCTGTACCTATTATATGAGAGTTGTTCGCTCTTATCTTCTCGTATGGATTAAATATAGGCGTTCGGAATTTTGTGATAAAAATGCAGAATTTTGATAATACAAAAGGATAGGACATAATCTCCTATCCTTTTGTATTTATTGTAAATAACAGGCTTTCTTCACAAGATGCGATTAATAATTAAAATCAAAAAATGCCTTTTTGAGGAATAATAAAGGCTTAACTTCCATCCATATTCATTTTCCCAGAAAAGCCCAGGTCCATGAGATTGAAATCGACGTAAGCAATCGGAGATGTATGATTGTAGCTGTCCTGGGCAGCTGAACTACGGCTGTCGACCCATTGTTGTCTCTGGAGGTTGTTAAGAATTATATCAGGTGCCGCCACATAGCCGACATTGGGCAAATCAGAAGTAAACTAGTCAAGTAGCGGTCATTGAATGCCACAATCTGGCATTATTTAAGTGTTCAAGATAAACAAAAATACTAATACGGCTCTTGTTTCGTTATCATACTGCTAAGCGGTATATGACTGTCCCTGTTGATTGCAATGGTTTTCTTTAGGGTTATGTCAGGCCGTGACTACTTGAAGCATTTGTGAGGGGCCGCGTGTCACTAAAAAAAACAAAGGAACAATTGATCCAACTACTCGGTCAAGCAGACAACTGCGTGATTGCGCTGTCGGGCAAATGGGGTATGGGCAAGACCTACCTTTGGAATGAGGTTAAGGCCGAGTCTTTCGACAACAAAGTTAAAAATGCTCTCTATGTTTCGCTGTTCGGCCTGTCGAGCATTAACCAGGTTAAGCGCAAGCTCATCGAGACCGCGATCCCAGACGTAGAGTCGCACGGAGGGGTATTCGATGGCCTGAAGAAAATTTTTAGCACTGGCGTGAATGCCGCTTCAAAGCACTACAAGTCATTGGCAGCTATTAACGACATAAACGTCTTGTTGATGGCTCCCATTGTACTTAGTAACAAGTTGATCGTTCTAGATGACATCGAACGAAAGCACGATAAACTGGGCATCGACGAGGTGCTTGGCTTCATCGACGAATACTCACAGCAGCATGCCTCGCAGTTCATTCTTGTGCTCAATGATGACCAGTTTTCAACAAAGGACGATCAGAAGAAACTATGGACTACGTTTCGCGAAAAGGTTATCGATCAGGAGATCAAGCTGTCGACTTCCGCCGACGAAGCATTCGCCATCGCCAATAGACTGAAGCCGAGCAAGTACGCAGATGCAATCAAGCAGGCGTCTATCACATGCTCCCTTACGAACATCCGTGTCGTCGTCAAAATCATCAAGCTAGTCAATCAGATTCTTGCGGACCGAGACTTAGAGGACGTCATTCAGGCTCGAGTGGTGCCATCAATTGTCCTATTTTCGGCTATCCATTACCGTGGCATGGATGATGGGCCTGATTTTAAGTTTGCCTTGAATGTGGGAAACCCCAACTGGGCAGAATTCGCCAAAAGCGAAAACGAGAAGCCTGCCCCTGAGGTGAAGCTGGAGAATTGCTGGCGAATGCTCATGCAGGAACTAGGTATCCACAGCTGTGACGAGTTTGAAAAGCATTTGGTTGAGTTCTTGGAGTCTGGCCTTTTTGATGCTGCTAGCATCGAAGCTATCATTGATCGCTATATGTCGGAAAATGAAGCGATGAAGGCGAGGAAAGCCGCCCAGGATTTTCTAATGAGGAATTATTGGGACCATCGAGTTGAGGAAGCACAGTTGGTTGCCGAAGCCGAAGTTCTTTCTGCAAGCGCTGGACTTCTCGACCCATGCGTCGCAACCGAGCTCCAATCAGTTCTTGCGAAGTTGCCTGGAGGAGCGGCAATCGGCGATGCTATCATTGATGGTTGGATCATGGGTTACAGGAAGAGCAATCCGACCAATGTGAATAACGAGAACGCTTTCAATAACCCCCTCCATCCTAAGATCCAAGCCGAGTTCGCTGCAATAAAAGAAACCGCTCAGGCAAACGCAACTGTCGTTGATGCCTGCATGCACATCGTTAAGTACAGTGCCTGGGATACACTGCAAGAGGTAACCCTGAGGCAGGCAACGGAAGCCGACTTCGAGGCCGCTATCCGCGAGATGGAAGATTTAGTTAAGCTTCGCCGTTTCATGAGTGGGATGATCAGGATGAGTATTCAACGTGCGACCTACGATACCCACTTCGGCACAGCCACGGAGCACTTTGTTAAGGCGTGCCGAGCCATCGCCAACGACACGGAATCACCTCGCTTAGCGAGCCTGGTCAAGCGGCTGTTTGCTGAGACTCCTCTGGAGTCCGAACTCGCTCCACAGTCAAATGCCGCCGAGTAGACGTCGCACCCCTAAACAGAATGTCGCATAACAACTGCATTCACCTGTTGGAGCCAATCAGTTGATGCGGACCGTTTAAATGTCTGCTATTACATTCGTTACTCTTATTTGAATGGCTGTTTTGCCCCGGTTACTGACCCCAAAGAGGACCATCTCGAACGTCAGCAATAGGTAGTAAGCGGTAATTACGACTTCTATTACTCAGATAATCGGGCTAAAACGCTGATAAACAGCCAATCTTCGATTTTTTGTATTTTAAGTGGCAAATTCAATGGATCGTAACTAGTTGATTACATTTTAATATTATCGTTTTTTATCACAAAAATCCGAACGCCCAGGGATTAAATAGACTTTCTTGTTGCTCTGGTGTTAAACCTTGCCCCGAATCTGTGATCGAAAGGTCAAGATTGTGTGATGGTATTATTTAAGAGTCGATTTTTATTCATCATGGGTTTTATCCAGTTAATAGCTAAAAGCTTACAATCTTGTCGGAAGATTTTATTATTACGTATAAATCTTCCGTGGTAGAAATTGGGCATAGACTGTCACAAGATTCATCGTTTTATCCTCGCTTAGAATATCATCACCTTGTCAGCCCAATCAGTCCACTGAGCCAACTCATCCATGGTGCTGCGATGTGTGCCTTCTATTAATTCATTGTCAGTAATGCCGCGTGCATCAATGCAAGTACCGCATATGCCAATTTGAGACTTGCGTCTTACAAGCATCTTCAAGAATGACTCTAAATGGTAAAAACCTTGAGGAACCGACTGACCAGATTTTGCACAAGTAACAGCATCACCTATCAGGAATACATAGACTTCATTGTTCGAGTCTTTTTGCTTAACCAATTGATTGGCAAGCCGCAAACCGTTGTAGGATCGCTCTGTGCCATAAGGCGGATCATTAAGTATAAATAGATATTTCATAACACACTCCTCATCACACTAAGAATAGTAAATGCAGTCACACTTAACCAATGTTGTCTGCGGATGATTTGCCGCACTTACGCGCTCATCAACATTTTCAGCCAATGTAACATTCGTTGTGATATTACTGATTGCAATGATTATTAATATTAGTAATTTAAAATTACGCATAGTTACACTCAATAGTATCTATAACCCTGTCTTTATTCGGTCAGGTATTTATTTTCATTCCATAATGTCATGCCGCCTTTCACCACATGCACATCGGCAAACCCATTTCGACCCAGAATCTGTGCAGCCTTGGCTGATCGCCGATCGGTGCGGCATACAATGGCTATCGGCTTTTCAGTACGCTCGGCCAGTTCGTCAATACGCTGTGGCAGTTCTTCAACTGCAATATTCACAGCCTGTGGGATATGTCCCTGCTCACCGATAAAATCCTCGGCAGTACGTACATCCAGTACCAGGATGTCTTCGTGACTATCAATTCTCTGTTTAAGGGTTTGTACCTGCATCATCGGGCCTCGGCGAAGTCGCCCAATCAGGCTAGGTAAAAATCCAACAATGGCCAAAAGAGCCAGTGCCAACATGATTTTCTGGATCAGGCCTTCACCGCCCGCAATCGCTTCCCGACCGGCATAACCCAGATAGGTGTAGGCAATCGCACCCGGCAACATGCATATATAAGTTGCAATGGAATAGTGGCTGAATTTTATTTTGGTTAAACCCAGAGCGTAGTTCAGCAGATTGAATGGAAATAGTGGTACCAGGCGTACAAAAGCGACAAAACGCCAACCTTCCCCTTCAACACCTTGCTTCAATTGTTTCATTCGGCCACCAGTTTTCTTCTCAACCCAGTCATGCGCCAGGTAACGTGCAGCAATGAAGGAAATCATCGCACCGATAGTGGCAGCCGTCAGGTTATAGAATGTACCGAGTACCGGTCCGAACAAGGCACCGCCTGCCAGTGTTAATACCGATCCTGGAAGGAAAAAAATAGTCCCGATCGTATAGATCAGCATAAAGACAATAGGTCCTGCACTGCCTGCTTCTTTTACCCAGGTTTCCAGTGCGGCAGCATCAAACTGCTCACGATAAATGATGGCCAGGGCGATGCCGGCAAGCAGAATGGCAAACAACAACCAACGAAACATTTTATTTTTCATCTGTGTTGCTCCATTCACGACGGTTAATGGCATAACCGGATACCTTGCCCTTGAACGGAAGCAGCAACATGCCAGGTAACCACGATACCTGCTTTGTCTCGCGGTATTTATGAATACCGATGGTCATGCCCTCATGGCCCTCACGCGGTTGATCAATATAGGTCCCGAACAAACGATCCCACCACGGTAAATTAAAACCAAAGTTACTATTGGCCTCGTTATCTTCTACCGAGTGATGGACACGATGCATGTCTGGTGTAACAACAAACCAGCGCACTACCCTGTCGATTGCGTTGGGAATACGCACATTGCCATGATTAAACATCGCTGTCGCATTAAGCACCACCTCGAAGATCACTACTGCGATTACCGGTGGGCCCAGCACAATAATAGTTGCGAACTTGATTAACATGGAGAGAATGATCTCGATCGGGTGAAAACGTGCGCCCGTAGTGACATCAAAATCGAGATCTGCATGGTGCATGCGGTGTAATCGCCACAATGCCGGTATGGCATGTACCATGACATGCTGCAAATAGACGATAAAGTCCATGGCAATTACTGAAACAACCACCACCAGCCAGAATGGCAGTTCATAGTAATTAAATATTCCCCAGCCCTGGGTATTGGCGAATGCCGCTACACCGACTGCTGCTGCCGGAAACAGCAGGCGTAAGATAAAACTATTTAAAAAGACGATACCGAGGTTGTTTGCCCAACGTACTACTTTTGATACGGTCAAGTCGCGTTTTGGAGCGATTAATTCCCAGATTGCCATGACACCTATGATACCGAAAAAGAATCCGAGGCGGATGGTTACCTCGTTATTCATGACGAACTCATTGATATTCATTACATTTATCCTCCTTCTATCTGTAAACAATCTGGGTTTGTGTTATACTGACAATTAAATAGATTAATTAATCAAGTGATCTATTGATTACTAGGATAGTAGATATGAAAAATATGTCAAGTGGAAACTTTAAACATGAACTTTTTTCCCAGTTTGCACGAGTGGGAAAAGCGTTAAGTAATGGTAACCGACTGGAGTTGTTAGAGTTTATTGCACAAGGTGAGCGCAGTGTGGATGAGCTCGCCAAAGTCTCTGGGCTAACGATGGCCAATACCTCACAGCATTTACAACAATTACGTCAATCTGGCCTGGTGACAACTCGCAAAGAAGGGCTCAAGGTTTATTACACTCTTAGCGGCGAAGACGTCATCTTACTTCTGGATTCACTTCGCGAGGTGGCTGAGCGTCACCTGGCCGAAGTCGATCGCCTGGTGAACACTTTTCTGACGGTTAAGGATGACCTGGAACCCATCCCGAGAGATGAATTATTGACCCGTGCTCGTGAAGGACTGGTCACTGTCCTGGATGTACGCCCACCGGAAGAGTTTGCTGCAGGACATGTTCCCGGAGCTGTGAATATCCCTCTGGCAGACCTGGAAACCCATCTTGACGAACTCGATTCCAAGCAAGAAGTTGTTGCCTATTGCCGAGGACCACATTGTGTACTGGCATTTGATGCCGTGGAACGTCTGCGCGACAAAGGAATCAAGGCACGTCGGCTGGAAGATGGCTTTCCTGAATGGAAAACGTCTGGCTTACCATATGAAACAGAAGAAAAGGAATCGGCATAAGGAGTAACGTGATTGACCAATAAATAAAGATAAATATGCAAACACAGCCTGAATTTTATCACTCAGGAAACACCTTGAGGAAGTCATTGTTGGTCAGCATGAGCTGTTTGACCGCTTTCGTTAAGAGTTGTGAGTTTCCTTGTTATCCTCTAAGAGAGCATGTATACCATCTTCACAGGCAACTACCACGATACCGTCTGGTTATGACTTGGTGTGGCATGTATTAATGTCAAGTTGCATTAAAATTAAACTGGGTCAATTTTGGATGCAATTCAACACCGTGTCGTTACTAACTCCGAGGTATGTACATATCTCAGTTATTGATAACCAACGATCTTCTATCTCAGCCATTTCTAAAAAATCCTCGTATGCGAAGAATTAAATGCTATCGGTTTATAATATGGTGGCACAGGATTGCAAGTACCTGATCACCTAGAAGTAAATCTAGTATAAATTATGTGCTTGAGTAATATAAGTCAACCGATTATTACCGATTATTACCGATTACGAGCTAGATAACACTAATATTCTTACTTTTAAATACTCACACTAGTGTCTATATGGTGGATTTCCTTCAAGTGAGCGTAGATAACGGATAAAATCCCTTCTCCATCGCTTTCTTACAGATTTTCCATGTAAGTTCGTGTAGCATGATTTTTCAAAGCTCTTCAACGAAGTCGAGGGAATAACGCAATACATTCTGACATTTTCGGTGAAGTTCTTGTCGATGAAAAAAACTGGTCTAAGTGGAGAAACTTCATCATGATTAAATACTAGGCCAACAGTATTATATTTAAGCTCAGGATTGCTATCCTTATCACTGAAGGAATTATAGGTGGTTACTAATGACGATAGAATAGAATATGCACATATTCTCTTATTAATCTCAAAGATGTAATAGCACCTATTAAGAAATTCACGCTGTACATTTTCAAGCTCAAGGTTGGGTTTACGAATATATGGAAAAATATTATCTAGCTTATAATTTTCATTGATATAGTTTAATGTTTGCCTTCTCCATTGTTCAGTAAATAGGTTGCATCTATTTAACCAACGTTCGTATGTCATTGCCCAATAGCAATTTTCAGGATTATTTGATTCTTTATCAGAGTTTCCGGGAATGTGGTAATGTTCACAAGCAAATAGACAATGTGAATGCTTTTTTTGAATTAATTTTTTTACCCTTCTCCTGATTGATTTAGCAATCTTAACTACATCGTCATACGCTTCCTGGAATAATTTATCAAAATCATAAATATGATTACTGCGATAGTCATAATAGGTATTGTTTATTTTATAAAAAACTTCTAACTGCAGTGCAATCTTCTGATAAACATTGTAATCAGTCTTGATAAATATAAGATCGTTAAGATTTTGATCAAAATCTGATATATCAATATCCTTACCTGGATATAAACTTGACCATAGTTTAAGAAGATATAACGGTGAAATCTTGGGGGTTGTAAACAGTAATACCTCGCCAGGCAACCAGCCTGTTATCATACTTGTATCATCTTCATGCTTTATAATATCTTTAGACCACTCAAGATATGCTTCAATATTGGATATATCTTTTGACGATAAAAAATCACTCCATTTAAAATCGTTTATGTGGTCCCATAATATGTATCCACAATAATCGCAACCATATGGATACTTTAATGCATTTTCCTTCAATTCATATGAAATATAGCGATTGCAATTAGGACAAGTATCAGAAAGATTTACATGGTGGATTGGGCATTTTTGAATATAAGTACATTGAAATAGCTGTGTATGATAACCCTTGGTTACACATTCGGGACAAAAGCGTAAATGGTTTACTGTCAATTTGTCAATATACTGATAGTATTTACTAAATATTTTTATATATGGATCGACAATGCCATACTGAATATCATCTGCATTTATTATCGATATATCTGCCAGTTTTTGAAGGTCTAAATTAATAGGGGCATTTAGTGACCACCCATGCCTTCTTCTGGGTGTTTTCTGATTAAGGCTTAAATTACAAAAATATCTTGTTAATTGGTCCCGTGATATAACATTAAGATGAGCAAATTTATTCAGCCACGACCATGCTGACTCGTATCTATAATTTGAAGTCCTCCAATTAATTCTTGGGTTATCCATTAATCCAGTATTCTGAGCATTGATGTAACAAATGATTAATTCCTTTTATAGTTTAGATCATGTTGGTCGGATATTTATCTTATTAGCCGACATAAGTGTACGAATTTTTAGAGAATTACTTCTTTTGGACAGTTTTTTAGAAAATTACTTCCATAAATGGTAAGGTAAAAGTCTAAATAATTGGAATCTAACTATTAATAATCAATAAGTTATAAGATTATTAGATATAGAGATTTACTTCATTTGGACAAATATATCTAGTGCCTGAGATTTTATAATACCACCTGATGGATCCCAATATTTAACAATATTATTTGCAATCGATTGCAATGTAACAAAGTGACCAGGTTTGCATCTAGTCTTGCTATGAATGACCCACCTGATGCAAGTCCTGCTAGTTGTCCAGATGTTGAGTAAGCATAAAATCCTTTCCATCCAGACTGAAACATAATCAAATTCTTCTCTAACTGCAGTAATTAAAAATAATCCAATTGTTATTAATTAACATGGGCGACCATAAAGGTTATTCATGCCTTATGTGCGATTTGTTCAGCCAGATGTTCAATAGCTGGTGAATTTTCTGTGTCAACTAACATCACATGAATCTGTTCCTCGTCTCTCAGTCCTTGCCAGTGTGCAATTTGATGTTCAAGCACGGCAAGGTCCGCATCGGAGGCACCCTTCTCCCTGTTAACAATTCGTTCTCGTAGTGTTTCCACCGCAGCGGTGAATTCAAGAATGATATATGGCACCTGTTTTGCGGACGCCAGCCTTTGAAATAGATCGCGTTGTTCGTAGTTTTGACAGGTTGCATCAATGATTACCGGATAACCGGCATCAATGACGTGGCCAGCAAGCTCAGCCAGTTTCATATAGGTACGTTGCGTGGCATCACCACTGTATATTCCCGCACCAGTCCCAGCAGAGGCGTCCTGCTCTGCAGGCAATCCGAACAGGCGTTTTCTTTCCACATCAGAACGGATCCGGATCGCAGCTAATTTTTCCAGCAATGTTTGTGTCAGAGTGGTCTTACCCGTGGCAGACATACCATAGGCAATAATCAATTTCGGACTGCCTGGCTGAATGTACGTTTCCCCAAGTTGTAAATAGCTCAGCAGGTCATTCTCGGCCTGGATCTTTTCTGCTTTGTTAATACCAGTCTGGCAGGCACGTATGGCGTCAACCTTGGCCCGTACCATGGCCCGATAAAGCAAGTAAAATGTCAGGACACGTGTACCCGCATAATCACCGGTATTTTCAAGGTAGGCATTCAGGAATCGTTGTGCCAGTTCCGGCTGTTGACGGTCCTGCAGGTCCATGGTCAAAAAGGCCACTTCACTGATCACATCAATCCAGCGCAAGTCGGGGTTGAATTCGATGCAGTCAAAAGCCAGGGGTGCGTTATCTAACCAGGCCAGGTTCCGCAAATGCAGGTCACCATGACATTCGCGTATATAATGCCCATCTTTTCGTTCTGTAAATAGTGAATGTAAGCTACTAATACTTTTTTCTGCCCAGTGCTGCAGTTCTTCCAGTATACCCGGCCACGCCTGCTCTTCTATCTGGCCACGATATTGCTCACGAATTTGACTAAAATTCTCAATAACAGGCTGGGCAACCTGCTCTGGCGAACCATAAACCATACTGTTGTCAGCAATGGCTATACCTTGATGGAAATCAGAGATCATTTTCGCAATCGAATCGATATACGTGGCGTGTAGTTGCCCGGCATCAAGTAGCCGATCCAGTTGTACCTGCTGTGGAA
>Ga0316206_1002269_pt1 | contig 13478 bp, 13 predicted proteins | sample 6monthpyrite_MG_FD_204942 | JGI IMG/M metagenome (GOLD analysis project Ga0316206, IMG submission 204942) | Microbial mat bacterial communities from mineral coupon in-situ incubated in ocean water Damariscotta River, Maine, United States -... | ecosystem: Environmental > Aquatic > Marine >...
TTCCTGATGTATCTGTCAGACCATCATGGCAAGTAGCGCAATTACCTGAACCTGAAAAATGTGAAGTAGTAAAGTTAGCATCTTCAGCTAAAGCAGCCGACGAAGCTAAACAAAGAAAACCAGACAAGACTATTCGAGAAAAACAGCTCAACATCTCATACCTTCATAAATTAAGAGAATAACAGCGGCTTCTAATCATATTTATTAATAATAATGAGTAACCACACTAAATTTGCGAGATATAGTATATTAGAATTAGCTGTTATTGCTTGATACAGTCGACAAATATGAATGATTTACAAAAAGATATGATCTGAATTGCTGAAGTTAATCGATGGCAGAGCACAATGCTCTCTAATTTCAGAAAGCATCGGTTTTACGAATCTGCAAAAACAGAAACTTAAACAACTTTAAAATAGCAGGGATGAGATGCGCTAACTGACTAAAACAGGAGTAGCTTTGCTAGAAAATAAAACCTGACAATCGGCAGATCCCTGCTGTTATTTGACTTGCCGTTTTTTCAGGGGAAACGCAAGATCTGACTTCTTCTTTGTCTTTTATTTCAATAAGTATTAATTTTTCAGAAACAATTTCGCTGGTAATAATTTTCATATTTTGTCTTTTTATATAACGCTTTATCAAATACTTATGAGTTATCATGGTAAAGCAATGGGCCGTTTTTTGTTTGTCTGGGCACTGCTCCTTTAGCATAAATTTTCAAGGCATCAGGTATACCATTTGCCTCATCTGTTTTTTCTTGTTAGCTTACGGTAGCACGAAAAAATGAATTTAATAATTCAATACGAGATTCATCTAAATCTGGAGATTCTTGATAGTTTTCCAGACGTTTTAACTCAGCCTCTATGAATAAATTTAATTCGGGTATTGCAGGCAGCAACTCTTTTTCCAGACTTTTTCGCTTCCTTTCAAGAAGCTTAGCTATTTCAATATCAAGACTTGACCCGGAATCAATAAGGCTACGAAGTTTTTCAAACTCAATTGGGGCGGGTTTTCTATACTTCTCTAACCACATAATTGAGAGCAGAGGCCTTAGAACATAGAAATACTTTTTGAGTGGAACAATATCTTTTTTAAGATAACCCCTGTAGTTTGTTTTTGCCATGCTTCTATAATGGTATATTCCTTTCTCAACTGAATATATATCATTTAGAAGCTGCCTTGCTTTGTGTGCAAACTTTTTATCATCAATATAAATTATAGGTGACTGTATCCATTCGACAAAAGCGGGATTAGACTTCCAAAATAACTTTAAGGCTTTTCTCACATCCCAGCCATTAATATCTATTTCATCAATGATTTCGTATTCTATTACATCACGTTTATCTTCTAAGTCTACCGCGACATACCAATCCTTTGGGTGGGCATATATGAATCTGACATCGTAATCGCTATTGGGGGATTCAAAACCCCAGGCTCTGCTGCCAGATTCAATGGCATAAAGAACCCTAACCTCATGCTCTTCTTCAGCTTCTTTTATCCTTCTCAGAATTTCTTTTTTTATGTTCTGTTTAATCATATATAAGATAATTTAAAGTAGCACTCTTCAAATCTTTTTATTCTAATGCTTAGATAATCTGATTTAATTTATTCCGCTGACATTTTATTCATTAAACGTACAGCCATCCAGATTAGCATGGCTGCAGCTATTATTAATACTGCCCATAAAAGACCCTGACGCCAGTTGATCGGTTTTGCCGGGGTTTCTAATGCCGCTAAATTAACTGGCTTTACGGATGCCTCTAACCAGTCTGCTTTTGACAGCATAGTATTATTGCTGCCTTGTCCGACACCCACAAATAGCCGTGAGGCATTTTGTGTAATAGGTATAACCTGCGCACTACCCCAGGCCAGTTTGTAGGGCGGCTCACCTCTGCCGACAAACACCAGTTGCTGCGGCTGCCAGGCCAGTTCAATTTCTGGTAACCCAGAACCTATACCACCCCCCTGTTGATCAATCTGTAATTTCCAGTTGTTATCTGTGGATGAATTGACCGTTAACTCGCTCTGCTGAATATTTACCCCGTCAACGGTTAAACGATACAGTAAGGCAGAACCACGATATAACCAGGGCTTAGTTTCATTGTCTCTGGAAAAAACTTTCGCGTTAACCAGGGTATTATTTTCCGGGAGCTTTATGCGTAACTTTCGTAATGAAGATTTCAGCGGATACTGAAACAGATACTCGCCGGCGCTATCTTTCTTAATGACAACCGTAGCCTTTTTCCAGTTCTGTTTTTGCTGCTGAGACAATTCGGTATTGATAACCTCAACGCCGGTCATGGCAACACCGGGTTTGTCATCTGCAAATTGAACCCGTAGATAATTGCTGGTGGGCGCTGATAATTTAATAACATCTTCAACTAGCTGATGATTTTGATAGGATAAGTTAACCAGGGCTTTATCGGTTGAGATGATATTCCATTTTGTCAGGTCATCACTAATTTCTATATTCAGTTTGCGAATAAAAGATGTGTCTTTAGCCGCTTCCCAACTAAATTTTAGTTTATCTACAGGCTGTTTCCACTGACGCAAGTCTATAAGATAACCACTTAACTGTTGCGTAGTTTCCGGTGTTATTGCAGCACTGCTTTTAATATCAATAACTTCACCACTTGCACTGCGTTGAATATTTAAATGCAAATCACCATTATTGCCATCCGCTTTTTTATACAAGGGAAAATAAGGTACTGTCAGGCTTTTAAGCCGAGTTATTTTTTCAGCTGTTACATTACGTAAACCATGTGGCACAACCTGCCCTGCACCATTGAATACACGCATATCTCCCAGGTCATCACGACTCACCTGTAGATAAACAATTTGTGGAATTTCCAGTTCGTAATATGGTGTACTATTCGCCGTGCTTAATTTCGCCGTATAGGCAAAATCTGCTTCGGTGATTGCAGAAACCATGACTGGCAAACTACACATCAGTAAAAATAGACTTAATTTAATTTTCAACACGATTTTCCTTTTTAATTTCTGCAGGCGGTACTGGGGCAAAATACCCTACCACCAGAAATAATAAACCTACGGAAATAAATGAAATGATTCGTTCTACAGTATCTGAGTTCGCCAGGTCAAACATAAACAGTTTAATCACCACTGCCGCCATTACTACAACACCAGCAATCCATGCTTGACGTTTATGTTTGCGAGCGCCAAACACCATGCATAATAAACCTGTGATGCCCCATAAAATTGACAGACCCGCCTGTACCAAACTCGAATGCATCATAGTCTGCATGTCAAATGGTACATACCAGATATGATGAGCTGTTCTTAACCAGATAGAGTTTAACCAGAGAAAGACACTAAGAGCGAGGGCTACCTGACTGTATTCAAAGCGCCAGCGACTGTCTCCCCAGTTTTCAATATCAAGCGGAAAGCGTAACCAGTATATTAATGCCACTAACTGCAGCGCTAATACAATATCCAGAGGATTTAACAGAGGAATGTAATTGAGTGGTGCCGCATAACCCGTGTTAAACAGATTCATTAATACGAACCATAACCAGATAGCCACGCCCATAGGCAGGGTTGCCGACAACTGATACAACCGCCTATGCTGCGCCACTGGCCAACTTAGTTTATGACCATACAGATACATAAGCATCATCGCTGTAAGCGGTACTAAACCACTCATGATCAGCCACCAGATATCAGCACCGCTAATCATTTCATCGAGTTGCCATGCAGCTTCAACACTCAGTAATAAAACAATAAACCAGAAACCCGTTATGTGTAATAGTTTGAAAGCTTTTGTTTGTTCAGTATCATACTGTTTTAGCACCCAGTAAAATACTGCCAGTGCCAGGCTCCAGCCAAACAAATTCCAGTCGCCAAAAGGGTGACTACTTTCAAATAATACATACGGGAATAACACATATAGTACTGGCAATAAAATGAGTGCTGGTAAGCGTAATTGTGTCCAGTCAAGTTTGTGTTTAAACCACTGAGTTACAAACACAGAAAAACTCATGAATAATATAATACCTAACGGCTCGTAAGCTGATGTAATTTTATTTTCAATTTCTACAAGTCCTGCGGTATACCACCAGATTAACCCCCAGATCAATATTGGCACTGAGAGTTTAAACTCGTATTTTAACAAGCCCTGAAATTTTGATGTTGATGTGTACTCCTGACTTTTAAGTAAATACACTCGCCATGCTACAAACAAACCGGAGAGAGCAACAATTAGCGCACCAATATAATCTCCATTAATAATGATTAATTCACGACTGACGTTTAAATGATCTGCATTTTCATAATAACGATAACTGTTCAGTGATGACAAATACGCAACACCCCCGGCAAGCTGTAAAACATAACCCAGCAGGCGTGGCAGCAAACGCGATTGACGACTACCTATCCACACTGCGGCAGCGCCTTCCAAGGCCCAGGTACCTGCTGTCCAGCGAGCATCCAGTGCAAATGGCACAGCCAGAGTGGCAAACATAATACCAATCACGAGAAACGCTTCACAAAGCAAACGAGAGTCTTTACTAATACGTTGCCACAATAACCAAGCCAGTAAAATATATAAGGCGGCCAATGATAGACTGCTCCAGGCCAGAGCATATTCTATATGGCTTACCATACCCGCCTGTAAACCAAAGCCTACCAACGGCACACCAAACACCAATGTACTATCAACATAACCTTTAAGCTCTACAGGCTGTTTAAAAGCAAATAAAACTGCGATAGAAACATACAATAAATAGAACGCAATCAGAAACGGTTCAGTGCTAGAGAAAAATTCAGGCGTGTAATATTTAACACCCCAGGCAGTAGCTACCACAAAGGTAAACATGAATCCAACTACATTTAATAAGCGCCATGAACGAAACCAGGCTATGCCGAATATGCCCAGGTTAAGCACCAGGTAATAACTAAATAACCCCACATGGCTGCCACTGCCGGTTGAGGTGAGTATGGGGGCGAGAAAACCACCACTGATACCCAGCACCGCCAGTGCCCTTGAGTTCTGTAACACCGCTAAAGCCGCACTGAACGCAGCAAACACAAACAATATGGAAAATGCCAGTGTTGCTGGCAATAAACTATACAGGCGTAGCGCCGAAAACACCGTGAGATATAAAACCCCCAGTGCCCCGCCCTGTAAAATCAGAGCATATGCGTTATTTTTTTCACGCAGTCGCCAGCCGATGACCAGCAACACCAAACCCACGATGCCTACACTGGCGAGACGCAACTCGATCGGAAATACATTTTGCTCTGCAGCAAATTTAACAAGAAAGGCAACGCCAAAAAATAGCACTAGCACACCCACCTTAACTAGAACATTGCCAGTGGTGAAAAAATTCTTTAGCCAGTTTATCGCTACATCTATAGGTAAAGGACTTTCTGGTGCTTTGTGCTCAGGTATTATCTGAGATGTATTCTTTTGATAAGCCGATGCATTTTCAGATTTTGATGAAGTTTGCAGTAACTCAACCGTCTCCGGTTCTTTTTGCATCCTGGCTGCTGTTTTTTCGAATGTAGAAGATATGTTTTCTACAACATCAGTCACGTCATTCTCTGGAGCCTCTGAAAATGCCTGTGCAGTTTCGATATCCTGAGAAACCGCATCAGTAGATTCCTCTTCATCCGGTTTCAACTCTGCAACTTTAGAATTATCTAAACCTGCTTTCATAACGTCCTGATATTTTTCTACAAATTTAGAAAGATCATAAAAATGCTTTGAAAGCGTAGTTAACTCTTCCTGAAGTTTAATGACTTTTGCATTCGCCTGAAACCATAGCCCCAGGGCCAGTCCTGAGAACAAGCCATAAATCCAGCCGCCATCTCGTTCGAAGACCAGACCGACAAATAAACCAATCAGTGCAAAAATAATATAAATAACGTTCCCCTGTTAATTTCTAAATTCTAAACTATCTCAGTAAAAATAGAATACCATAAACTGAATCTGACTTTTGAGACAGGGCAAAACTATCAACATGCATTAAGCTTACTTCTCTAAATCAAATGATAATACAGTAATCCCTATTCTATCCTCAGCTTCAACTCTTTGATGGGCTTCTACAATTTGATTAATCGAATACACTTTATCAACTACAGATCTAATCTTGCCCGCTTCAATCATCGTTCTTAATGCAATTAACTCTTCTTCCTTTTCACCGGCAAATGAGAATATAGCTTTCTTTCCTGTAAATTTTGACGTCACTACAGAGCGTAACATATCAACTAATTTTGGATTACCTATTATGTAACGGCCATTTAAATTAAGAATATTTATAAATTCTGAAAATCGACTAGATGCAACCATATTAAATATGACATCATAATTATTATTCAGTTTAGCTACATTTTTTTGAGTGTAATCTATAAAATCATCTGCACCTATGTGGCGCAACATAGTTTCTTTTATAGAGCTATCTACTGCTGTTACTATAGCCCCCATATCTTTTGCAATTTGAACTGCAAATGTGCCGATACTTCCTCCCGCTCCATTTATTAAAACTGTTTCACCTTTTTTTATATTAGCTTTTCTCATAAAATGAAGAGCATTAAGCCCACCTAAGGGAACTGCAGCCGCTTCTTCATAACTCATATTATCTGGTTTTTTAACAATGGTGTAATTATCAGGTAAACATAAATATTCACCATATGCGCCAAATCGCATTTGCGTAGACCCAAATATTTTATCGCCTACTACAAATTTAGTTACACTCTTCCCTATATCATCAATTTCTCCTGAAAAATAACCGCCCAATACTTTTTTTTTGGGTTTAAATACACCCCAAATCAACCTTAAAGGAAACCAGAACCATTTAACCGCAAAATTAAAACTTCTCATCTCGCAATCAGCTTTTGTTACTTCCGTTGAATGTATTCTTATTAAGACTTCATTATCTTTAGGTATCGGCTTTTCAATTTCTTTGACATGGAGAACTTCAGCTGGCCCATATTTGTTATACACAATAGCTTTCATGTGTCTCCTATATACATGCTTTTCGTAAATATAAGTATTGAATCGTTATTATTGAATAATTTGAAGCGTGTAGCTGCTTGTACGGTCACTCCACTAATCAACTACAACATAGAAGTATGTGTCACTACCTAATGATTCTATGAAAATTTCATTCGGTGTATCAGTGTATATATCACCATTTAAACCATCAACAATATTATCAAGCAAAGTAGTTAAACTTTTATCTGCTGAATCATATGAATACAAAGACCAGCCAGGGCCTGATGCAAGATTAGTAAGTGAGATTGTATAATCACCTGTAGACTTTGTTTTAAATTTATAAACTTTTTCACCAAATGCGGGGATTGTGTCATTAATCGCCGTGTTTACTTATGTTTAAGTATAAGATAATAAACCATTATCATTGCTGCTACATGATATCTGTAATGATATTATTGGTAGTATAAATATGTAAATAAAATACCGAAAAACCTTAGCTTTTATCATATTATTTTTCATAATAATTTAAAAAAAGCTTGTTCTCAAAAGGGACTAAAATTTTGCTAGTGACAAGAAACCGTTATTTAAATACACTACTGAATCCTTACTTTCACTGATGTTTATAATTAAATTGTAATTTTTATCCCTGCTTTATTTTATAAATATATTTATTATAATACTGGAGCAATCTGCCAAATAGTTATTATAGTCTAGTCCGCATGTGCAATGCTTCGCACATGCGAACTTTATCGACCTGTTACATGCTGTATCTCATACACTATTTATTCAGTGCAATCAAACCGGAACAACATTGTTTGCACAAGGGCCTTTCTGACCTTGCCCCACTTCAAACTCCACCACTTGACCTTCATTAAGTGATTTATAGTCATCACCACTCTTAATTTCAGAATGATGTACAAAAAGATCTTTTCCTCCATCTTCTGGAGTTATAAAACCAAAACCTTTACCCGCATCAAACCACTTTACTGTACCTTTACTCATTATATCTTTCCTATTTAGTTAATAATCTATTAATTCTTTCGTCTTTAAATCAAATATGGCAAACTAAATTCATTAATTGCATCTCGCTCACCACACATAACATTACATTATGCGATTAATTTTATTCTGGACCATACATATCAAAGATTTCTGCCTCCGTCATATCATTTGTTATGTTTTTGAAGCTGTAAAATGAAGGTTTTCTATCAATAAACACCTGATTTTCAAAAACCAGATTTTCCTGATCGTCAAACAGACCAACAGAAATCATATGTTGTTTGCTTTCTTTTAAGCGATAAAACAAATGACTTCCACACTTTTTACAAAAGCCACGTTCCGCCCAATTAGAAGAGTTATATATTGCAATATTATCTTCTCCTTCAATCAAAACATCAGTGCCGCAGTCGATTTCCATAAATGGTCCACCGCCCCATTTTCTACACATACCACAATGGCATGCACCTACTTTGTTGCTAGAATTATTTGCAGTAATATGCACAGCACCGCAGAGACAACTTCCAGTTTTTCTGGTATTTTCAGCCATATTGCACTCCAGTCATGTATTTGGATAGTTCACATAAAGCTGCGTTAAACTACGCGCAGTTTCTGGTATGTCCGAATGGCATTTGTTTGCGCAGCAGTTCGAAAACGTTGTTATAAATTTATTTTGCAAAATCGCTTATTCTTCTTAGCTCACTTTTTTCAATATCCTGAATATATATCGCTTTTGGCTCATTACTAGTTGCTGAATAAAGAACAACATGTGTTTCAGTGACTTGAATACCATAGTTACCAGATTTAACGTACACGCCACCAGGGTAACGCCCAGAAGTAGCATACCAACCTGAACTATTCTCATGCAACCATTCATTGAGAAGCCCATATGCTTCATCTTTGCGAGTGAGACTTATTCTCTGCTGGGGATCATTGCTAAGAAAAACACTCACTTCAGGTTCTAACTGAATTTCTAGCGACTCACTACAACCGACTAAGACAGCCACTAACAATAAGATAATTATTCTTTTCATTTTAATACTCATAAGTCCTGCTAAGCAGTGTGCTTTTAGTACCACTTTAGCTACTTGCTATATTTTTGTACCTTATACAAGTATAAAGGTTATTTGTGCTCTGGCACCAATTAGTTCTAATATAATCTTTATTATTCCAGATTATTGCTTAAAGAATACAGTTATTATTTCGTATTTAATGCATATTCAAGAGTATGAAGGCCGTCAAACTGTAACCAGACATGCTACAAACCAGCATATTGACCTACAAATTTATCACTTAGACCAGATATTAAATCAATATCCCTGCTAATTTCTTTAACGGTATAGACTATTCCTTAGCGGTATCACCCCAATACTGACCGGTTTCAAATATAGCGTTAACTGCTACTACAATTGCAGTAAAACCAATATAAGCTTCATCAACTTGCATGACACAATTCTCAGCCTCATCGTGACTGCTTTCTAGTGTACTGATTGTAATAATTACTGTTTTGCACAAGTGATCGATAATTCATTGTATTTGTTCTGAGGAGTTTCGTGCTCGAGTAGCCAATGTATGAACTTTATCGGTGATAAGTTATTACCATTTTAAATATAAGTGATTTATGCCATTTACTGATCATTTATTTCCAGATAAGTCTTTAGAAAATATGTTACCAGGTAATTACTTTGTCGCTATTAAAAACTTTATCAATAATTTCTTCGTAGTTTTTATTTTCACGCATATCAATAATAGTAACATCCGCTTGCTTTTTATGACTTTCAATCATATTAATAATCGCTGGCGAGGGTTCTTTTTTTATAATATAAAGTAGTTTCATAGTGCGAGTCTTTATCTGCAAATTAATAAGCGATTATATGATCGTATTCCAGAAGCTTTTTATGCACGTCTTCTGCCGACATAATGGTCATTTGTGTATTTTCAGCGACATTACTAAACATAGGCAATTCCATTTCTCCGGCAATTTCCAGCATCATTTCAACTTCGTCAGAACCATCGATTGTTGCATCTAGAAAGAACATTTCAATTTCGTCATCCAGTAAAGTAATACCTGAACTCATACGTATTGCCTCTGCCTGACGATCATTAATTAAAACAGCAATTTTACTCATTGGTATTTACCCGTTTAGATATTGATGATCCGATCAGCACCATTATGCATCATTGCATTTTGTAACTGACTACCTTCTTCTATACCTTGTGGAATCATTTCAGCTGTAATACCTCTAAGATGGCAGCTTCGATCACAAAGACTCATGCTGATATTGTCTAATTTATTCAACGCTACTACATCTTCATCCTGACAATAATGCACGCCATCATCCATCATGAAAACATTTACTGTATGACCATTTTTTAAGCCTGCTTTGACCAGGCCAATGACATCTTCTTTATAACCATTAGTAATAAGTAATAGTCCTAAATTCATTATTCCTCCAAATTAAGGTAATATTAAATTCATGTTAGTGACACTTTATGAGTTTAGACGAGTTTAAAGTAAAAAACTGTTTAAATCTAAATACAGATTTTTGTCCGATCCAAAGCAGATTTGGCCACTATTAGTACATTCTAGATATGTTGCGGTATACCTGATAAACAACGCCAGAGTCAACCAGCAAATCCTCACCATTGAATACGACAATTTACTCTAGAAATAACTGAATTCGGTTTTATTAAGAGTTTTACTCTGAACCTGTTTATAGTAAGAGCCGATGACAATAAAAATTGCTATCATTGCCAGAGCCCTCCCCCTTAGATATTTAATAGAGTACACATTGTAATAATTAATTAATATGTGGAAACAACTTATCCTGCTCTAACTTTATACGGTTAGTTACAAGATGAAAAATATTTTTTGTATCATCTATAAAGGCTTCATTGGTACTAAAATCGTGAGGTGCATTGCACCAGTGTTTCGCATACGATTTCATTATCTTATTTAACTGACTGGAATTATTGATAAATTGCACAGCCACTTCATGCGCACCACTGTCATTCTGTGGAAGCATTTCTTTATACGCTTCACGGCCTTCGTGTGTTAGATGCTCATTTACTGTATTTGAAAATTTTTTTAACAAGTCGCAAAAAACTGGATTTCTACGCAACTCATTGTGACTTATCAAATGTGTCAATACTTCAATAGTATCGACTATTTCCTGATTCTCTTTTAGAAGCTCATCTTTAAGTGTCATTTGTATTTCTCCACCATTGGTTTAGGTAAATTAAACCTGTATATAAAGATTAAATAAGACATACATCAGTGATATTGTTCTGTATCAAATACAAGAAGCATTAGATATTCATTATATTCTGAAATTTATTTACAGGTACAACACCGTACTCTCTAAAATCAGAAAAAATTGTGCTGCGACCCTATGTATTCATGAATTAGACTGGCTATTTAATAAGGATTCTATTTCATCTGCGGGCATCGGCCTGGCAAAGAAAAAACCCTGTATTTCCGGACATCCCTCTGCCATTAAAAAATCAACCTGTTGCTGATTTTCTGCACCTTCTGCTATGACACTTAACTTCAAACTCTTTGATAGCGCAATGATAGCGCGCACTATGGCGACGTCCTCATCATCATGCGGGAGATCATTTATAAAAGCCCGATCGATTTTTAACTTATCAACAGGTAAGCGCTTCAGATAAGTAAGCGAAGAATACCCGGTGCCAAAATCATCAACCGCTATTTCTATACCGAGCTTGCTAATTTCTACTAATAGTGAAATCGCTGTTTCCGGATTTTTCATGATCTGACTTTCAGTAATTTCAAACGCAATCCATTCGGGCTTACATTTACTCTGCTGTAAGGAAGATATAATAAATTCCAGTAAATCTTTTTGTTCAAGCTGCTTGGTCGCCATGTTCAAAGAAAGGCGACCAGGCTCAAAGCCTGACTGGTGCCATTGGCTTACTTGCTGAGTAGCTGCTTGCATAACCCAACGATCAAGCTCAACAATTAATCCTGTGTTTTCAGCTATAGGTATAAATTTGGCTGGTGATACCATACCCATTTCAGGGTGTTTCCAACGCAGCAATGCTTCCATACCGATAATTTTCTGTGTAATGGCATCATATTGAGGTTGATAATAAATAACGAATTCCTGTTTCTCTAATGCTCTGCGTAAATTAGTTTCCATTAGAACGTGCTCAAATGCGCGTTCAGTCATGTCCTGTGTATAGAATTCGAAGCTGTTACGTCCTGAATCCTTTGCTTTATACATGGCAGCGTCTGCATTTTTCAGTAAAATCTCAGAAGTTTCACCATCATTCGGGTAAATGCTAATACCTATGCTGCTGGTTGCATAGAATTCGTGTCCATTTATATTTAAAGGCTGCTGTAAAATATTAAATAATTTTTTTACCACTTCATTAATAAACTGACTATCTTCAAAGTCACTTACTATTAAGGTAAATTCGTCTCCACCCAGACGGGCAATAGTATCCATTTCACGGAGATTCGCGTTTAATCTCTGTGCTATGGTAATTAAAACCTGATCACCTGTATCATGCCCTAGAGAATCATTTATTTCTTTGAAGTTATCCAGATCTAGAAACAGCACTGCGAGGATTGTCTGACTACGATTTGCCAGTTTTATTGCTTGATCTAGTCGATCAATAAAAAGACTACGATTTGGTAATTTTGTAAGAGCATCGTGATACGCCTGATGCTCAAGTTCTTTTTCCATTTCTCTACGTTTTTGTATTTCTAAAGATAGAGAGACCGTACTAGCGATAGCCGAGGCAAATTCCTGCTCCTGTGAACTCCAGTTGTGAATTGAATTCACATATTCATGACACACTACGCCAATAATTTCGCCCGCATAGTGAATTGGTGCATCCAACATCGAGTATATGTTGTTCGCTATCAAGTAAGACTCTGTAAATTCGTTAGTTCTTACATCTTCTCGAGCCTGATTAACAACGATCATTTTTCCAGACTCCAGAGCTTTAAAGTAATTGGGGAAGTCTTTTTCGAATAACTCGAAGCCTTTTTCATGCCCTACATCTTGCACATATAAGTTATGACATTTTATTGAACTATAATCGTCGTTATATAGCCAAATACTAACCCTGGCGATATCTAGAGTATTGGCAGATATTTCAGTTGCGCGATTGAATGCCTGATCAATATTTTCATAATCAACTCGTGACCATTCTAATAATGCATTCTGATAGCGCTCTATTTTAGCTAATCTTTCTAATTCAATTTTTTCATTTTGTTTTATTTGCGTAATATCTAAAATAGTACCCACTAGATGCGGTGATCGACCCTCTGACATTTTTTGAATATCACCAACTTGACGAACATAATGTAAAGAGCCATCATTTCTGATTATCTGATGTTCAATTTCATATGGCATTGATGTACTGATACTTTTAGTAATTACTAATTTAACTTTTTCTTGTTCTTCCTCTGGAATGAAGCTAATCATGGTGTCAAAGCTGGGCTTTATACTTAGTGGCTGTTCACCATAAATTCGATATACTTCATCTGACCAGG